>Ga0265297_10000912_pt1 | contig 77489 bp, 83 predicted proteins | sample Munlanlwell13791_FD_192502 | JGI IMG/M metagenome (GOLD analysis project Ga0265297, IMG submission 192502) | Leachate microbial communities from a municipal landfill in Southern Ontario, Canada - Leachate well 137-91 | ecosystem: Engineered > Solid waste > Landfill > Unclassified | place...
AGGACCTTCCGATTGCAGTTATATCGCAGAAGCTTAATCAGAAAAGAGTTTCAGGGCAGTTGAAGATAGTGTTGAGCAGGATGATGAAAAATTCTCTTATTGAATACACTATTCCGAAAAAACCAAAAAGCCGCTTACAGAAATACCGTTTGACCAGGAAAGGATTAAAACTTCTAAAAAATTGAGTGTTCGGTCTTTTTAATCATGAAAACGCGCCGCAGGCGTCTCTACATTAATTGATATTTACCACTTCCTCGTTGTGCTAATTGCACCCTTTGGGAGAAGCAGATAGCAGACAGTCGACTGTAGACAGACGACTGACGACTATTCAAGCCGCTTGATAAATAGGTGATATAATAAGCTTGTGTTTCAGGGTCCGGAGGACTTCTCCGGAGGAAGCAGGATGGTCGGGCCGCCGTCTGATGGTGTCAGTTGGCGGTCTTTTTGTTAAAAGGAAAAGTAAAAATGAAAAAAATATTGTTCTTCTCTTTGCCTCTCTTGATAATAGTCTCGGTCGTGATATTGTTATTCGGCGTGATACAGGTGCGTTCTCAGGAAGACAGGATGATGGACGACCTGCAGAGAAAAGCCGAGACAGTGACGGAAAGCGTTGAGCTGTCGGCAAGATACGTCCTTTCCGGAAAAGACTATGAGGGCGCTAACCGTCTGGTTAAAAAATTCCAAAACAAAAAAATGATACAAGGCTGCGCGCTTTATGACAAGGAAGGCAGACTTATCGCTATCACCGAAAGATTTAAGGACTGGAAGGACGAGGATACTCAGTATTACAGGGATGTCTTAAAGAACAAAGAAGCCAAGAGCAAACTCTCTAAATTCAAAAAGATATACGTCTACAGCCGCATAGTGCCGGTAATAGATGATGAAGGGGCTACCCTCGGCATGGTCGAGATGATATACGATACGTCCTATGTTTTTGCAAGATCAATGGATACATGGAAAAGCATTGTTGCGACACTGGTCGTCCTGGTGGTCTCTCTTTTGTTGATCGCTATATTGTTCCTGCGTCAGATGTTCATGGTGCCGATGGAAAAACTTACCACATGGTTCAAACACTTCCAAAAGGGCGAGACGAACAATATGCACGGGATAAGCAGAAAAGATGATATGGGAGGGCTTGCGAGCGAGGTGGAACAGGTCGCGTTGAGCCTGAAAGTCGCGAGGAAGACCATGTCCGACGCTGCGTCGGCAAGGATAGACAAAGAGGAGATATGGACAGAGTCAAAACTAAAAGACCTGGTCCATGCAAAGCTCGGGGATAGTTCCCTGGTGGTCCTTTCCAATCGCGAGCCTTTTATGCATGTCATTGATGAGAAAACTGGAAAGGCAAAATGCGTCAGGCCTGCCAGCGGCGTAGTCACGGCTATCGATCCTATCATGAGGGCCTGCGGCGGGACATGGGTAGCTCAAGCCAGCGGTAACGCCGACAGGCAGTTCGTGAATTCCAAGGATAAGCTCGGGGTCCCGCCGGAAGATATCCGCTACATCTTAAAGAGAGTATGGCTTACGCCCGAAGAAGAAGAAGGCTTCTATTACGGTTTTTCGAACGAAGGGCTCTGGCCGCTCTGTCATATAACACATACACGTCCGATCTTCCGCGAGACCGACTGGCAGATGTATAAAGAAGTGAACCGAAAATTTGCCGAAAGCGTTATAGAGGAGTTGCCGATGAAGAACGCTTTTGTGTTCATTCAGGATTATCATTTTACACTGGCCGGCAAGATGATAAAAGAGAAAAGACCGGACGCTAAGATAGCTCTTTTCTGGCATATCCCATGGCCTAACCCTGAGGTCTTCTCAATATGCCCTTATCAGCAGGAGATACTGGACGGCATGCTGGGATGCGACCTGATAGGCTTTCACGTACAATATCATTGCAATAATTTCCTTGATACTTCAAACCGTCTTCTGGAGTGCAGAGTGGACAATGAGAAGAACAGTATCATAAGAGCCGGCAGGGAAACGCTTGTCAGACCTTTCCCTATAAGCATAGACAGCCAGTTTGATTCGGCAGTTTCCGCCGGAGAAGCAGGGGAGATCGAAAAGATCAAGGACGAGCTCAACCTGAGAGATAAGATCGTGGCGGTCGGAGTAGACCGTATAGATTACACAAAAGGCATCGTCGAGAGGATTCTTGCGGTGGACAGGTTCCTTGAAAAATATCCGGAGTATAAAGGCAGGTTCGTTTTTGTGCAACTGTCAGCACCCAGCAGAACGAAGATCAAGCGTTATCATGACCTGTCCGATGAGATAGATCAATTGGTCGAGAAAAAGAACGACAAATATTCTGACGGCTCGTGGAAACCGATAATATATCTGAAAAAGTATTTTACGCCGGAAGAGATAAAGCCTTATTACAGGATCGGCGATATATGCATAGTGAGCTCCCTCCATGATGGCATGAACCTGGTGGCAAAAGAATATATCGCGGCAAAGGGCGACCTTTCCGGGGCATTGATACTCAGCAAATTCACGGGCGCTTCCAGAGAGCTTACCGACGCGATAGCGATAAATCCTTATTCGATCGAGGAATTCGCCGACAGCATAAAAACGGCATGTGAAATGCCTCAAGAAGAGAAAAGACAGCGTATGGAGAATATGCGCAAGAACATACAGGAGCATAATGTATACCGCTGGGCTGCAAGCATCATATCGGAACTGTCCGCATTGAAGAAAGACCAAGACAAAGCATAAAATCTTATAGGGAAGGGGGTCCTCTATGGACCATATCATTCTGCGGTCGGATCTCCTCGTGAAAATAGCGGTCCCGTCAATAATATTTGCGGTCTCTTTAGCGGTCCTGCTTTTGTTCAAGACATTCGCGTTCATCCGTCTCTCGGGATGGGCAAAGACGACTGATAATCGCATCGATGATGTGCTTATCGGTTCCGCATCCCGGCCTTTTACATTATTGTGTGTTATCTGTTCGCTGTATCTTTCCTTGTCCTTTTCGGATATGCCTGCCTGGCTGCTTTCAATAGGGGGGAAGTCCTTCTTTGTGCTTTCTGTGGCAACTGTCGTTTTGTGGCTTTCAAGATTGTCCGCTGACCTGATCGGACTCTATTCTGAAAAAGGCGGTTCGCGTTTGCCGATGACAAGCCTGACTAGGAATGTTTCAAGCTCCATTGTTTACGGGGTCGGCATATTGGTCATTCTTAACAGCTTGGGAGTGTCTATCACCCCGATACTTACAACTCTCGGGGTCGGGGGGATCGCAGTCGCGTTAGCTCTTCAGGACACGCTTTCAAACTTCTTTTCCGGATTCTATATAATGATGTCCCGCCAGATAAAGGTCGGGGATTATATAAGGTTAGGAGCAGGTGAGGAAGGTTATGTGGAGGATATCAACTGGCGGGTCACCAAGATCCGCATGCTGCAGAACAATGTAGTGATCGTGCCAAATTCCAGGCTTACGCAGGCGATCGCAACGAACTTCAATCTGCCGGAAAAAGAAATGGCGGTATTGCTGGATATCGGGGTGCACTACGATAGCGATCTTGAAAAGGTCGAAAAGATAACGATCGAAGTGGCAAGGGACGTGATGAAAAACACTCCTGGAGGAGTCCCGGATTTTGAACCGTTCATACGCTATCACACGTTTGCGGATTTCAGCATCAATTTTTCCGTGATACTCAGGGCAAAAGAATTCGTCGATCAGTATCTCATAAAGCATGAATTTATAAAAAAACTGCATGAAAGATACGGCAGGGAAGGGATAGTCATTCCTTATCCTATAAGGGCGATAAATAATGTTCAGGAGGCGATCGCAAGATAATTATGAGGAAGTATACGGCATCAGAGGATATGTTCAGGGCTGTGTCCATAATCCTTTTCCTGGATTATGACGGGACGCTGGTCCCGATCGCGCAGACGCCACAAAAAGCGGTGCTCCCGATGGCCGTAAAACGCACATTGGCCGGGCTTTCAAGGCTCAAAGATGTCAAGGTCGTTGTGATAAGCGGCAGGTCCCTGAAAGACGTAAGAAGAATGGTCGGACTGAACAATATCATCTACGCAGGCAACCACGGGCTTGAGATGCGCGGAGCGGGCGTGGTCTTTGAGCATCCGACATCATCGGCGTCGCGAAAGGCTATAGACACGATATGTTCTTCTTTGAGATCGGAACTTTCAGCGCTGAAAGGCGTTTTGATCGAGGATAAAGGCAAGACCTTAAGCGTCCATTATCGTCTTGCGGGGAAGAAGGATGCGAATAAGATCAGGGAGATGATTGAAAAGGCCGTATCTCCGTTCGTCAAAAGAGCGCTGATAAAGGTCACCGAAGGTAAAAAAGTGGTCGAGATAAGGCCTCCCGTATATTGGGACAAAGGCAAGGCTGTAACATGGCTGTTAAAAAAACTGAAAAAGGACGCGGGGAGGCCTATACTGCCGATATATATCGGCGATGACAAGACCGATGAGGATGCTTTTGGTGTCCTTAGGAACAGAGGCCTTACTTTTTATGTGGGGAGTAAAGGTGTTTCGAACGCGCAGTACAGAATAAAGGACACAAAAGAAGTCCATGGGTTCTTAAAAGCCCTTTTTAATATAAAGAAGGAAAAACAATGGGAGAAGTGACAGCAAAAGAAGCCCTGCCTTTCAGGTTCTTCACAAGGCTTCATTTGTCGGAGCTTACCGGCTTAAAAGCGAGCGACCTTGAGGAACTGGCTGTCCTTGTCAAGACGGTGCCCGGAGCTTGCATATATTACCACACGCACAGGTTCCTGCAGCAGCACCAGTATTTGTCTCCGGAGCCGCCCAATGATTTTGCCCATTGGGTATCGGAAATGCTCGGAGAGAGGCAGTTGGGCGAGAAGCTCGCCAGTATCGATACGGTCCAGTACACGACAATCCGAAGCCTCAGGGACAAAATATCGGAAATGATCGACCGGTATATAAGCGCGAACCAGAAAAGCAAAAGAAGGTCCGTTCACGAAGGCGACGAGTTCCATTTCATCAAGGCGGTAAGCTTTGTCCTGCCTACCAGCTACGTCGCGCATGATCTGGAGGAATTTGTTTCCGTTCTGGAAAAAATAACAATAGACTCAATATATTTTCATATATTCGAGTCCAGGCTGAGGCTGGAAAAAGGAAATAATGATTTTTCCCAGTGGATAGATGCTTCTTTCGGCGATAAAGAGACAGCCAGGAGTATTTCAAAGCTGGACCCGTACACATATACTATGGAAAACTTAAGAAAAAAAATGATAGCGATAATAAAAAGAAAGACCAAGTGATCTGATGGCTGAACTAAACGATTATGTGGCAATTGTGGGGCAATCGGTCCTCGATGACCTGAGACTGCTTTCGCAGACGTTGAAAGGCAAGGTCATACAAAATATCAATTCAACGCCTGTCGGCGGAGGCGTCGCTGAGATACTCAGCAGGATAGTCCCTCTGCTGCGCGAGCTGGGAGTGGACGCCAGATGGGACGTTATTAAAGGCGGCGAGCAGTTCTTTGAAGTAACAAAAAAGTTCCATAACGCTTTGCACGGGAAGGACGAAGAGATCACTAAAAATGATTATGACGTGTTCATGGAGACGAGCGAAAAGAATATCCGCGATGTAGACACTCACGGGGATATTGTCTTTGTGCACGATCCGCAGCCGATAGCGCTGATAAAAAAGAAGAAGGAAAACAAATGGATCTGGAGATGCCATATAGACATCTCGAAACCGGACCGCAGCGTATGGAAATTCCTGAGAAGGTTTGTTGTCTGTTACGATTCCGCGGTATTCTCCTCTCCCAATTTCTCTCAAAAGCTTCCGATAAGGCAGTTCCTTATATCTCCTTCGATCGATCCATTGAGCGACAAGAACAAAGAGCTCCCGCAGGAAACGATTGACGGTGTCTTGCTGAAATACGGGATCACGAACGACAAGCCGATGATACTCCAGGTGTCAAGGTTCGACAGGTTGAAGGACCCGCTCGGAGTGATCGAAGCCTATCTTCAGGTAAAAAGATATATTGATTGTCAGCTGGTCCTTGCCGGCGGATCGGCAGATGACGACCCCGAAGGCTTTAAGGTCCTTGAAGAAGTAAAGGAAAAAGCGCAAACGGACCCTGACATCCACGTCCTGCTCCTGCCCCAGAATGACATAGAAGTGAACGCTCTGCAGAGGGCAGCGACGGTCGTGATACAAAAGTCCTTAAAAGAAGGCTTTGGCCTGACGGTATCGGAAGCCCTTTGGAAATCAAAGCCCGTTGTCGCTTCAAATGTCGGCGGCATACCGCTCCAGATAAAGAATAAATATTCGGGACTGTTGTGCAATTCCATAGAAGGAGCGGCCTTTGCCCTGAAACAGATATTGAACAGCCCCGATTATGCGGAGCAGTTGGGGCAGAATGGAAAAGAGCACGTAAAGAATAATTTTCTGATAACCAGGCATATCAAAGAATACATGCTGCTGTTCCTTTCGTTGTATCATAGTGAGGACATTGTCTATTTATAGCGATTAAGGGGGATATAGGCCCCGGGGTGTGGGGGTATTCAGTTAATCATTCCAAAAAGAGCAACAAGAACATTATAGATATTCCTAAAAGGATAAATACAAGCTGGAGCCACGCTTTTGGAAACTCCTTTTGATCATGCAGGGAAGGGATAAGGTCCGACCCCGCCATATAAATAAACCCTCCGGCTGTTATAGGAAGCAGAGCAGTTAACGCTGTTTTCACGTACGGACCAACGGAGAGCGCGATAACGGCTCCTACTACGGCAGTCAAGGCGGAAAGCAGATTAAAGAAAAGCGCTCTCCATGGAGATAATCCTCCATGCACCAAAATGCCAAAGTCACCTATTTCCTGTGGTATCTCATGCAGTATGACCGCAAGCGTGGTAGCGATGCCGACAGGGATACTTATTATATAACTTGCCCCGATAGCCAGACCATCGAACATATTGTGAACTCCATCGCCGATAATGTTCATAAAAACTATCGGATGCGGATGCTCCTGCGAAGTAGGGATATGACAATGCCGCCATAATATGAACTTTTCCAATATGAAGAAAAGAATGATTCCCACAAGCACAAAGAAGCAAGCGGAGGCAGGGCTTTCGAGCTGTTCGATGCTTTCAGGTATCAGATGGATAAAAGCGTCACCCAAAAGTCCGCCAACGGCAAAGCTCACCATGGTAAAAAGAAGTCTTTTTAATATCTCCGGCTTCAAAGCCAGAGTAAAAACCCCGACAAGAGATATAAGACTGATCAAGACCACCGAGGTCAGCGCATAGATCCACACGTTCAGCATTTTAAAACTCCGCCGTCAAACCGGCTGTTACCACATTGTTCGAGTTGTCGTTCATTGCAATTGAATATCCCGCATCAAACCTGACCGCCTCAAACGCCTGCCACCCGCCTCCTATCTGCAGATTTCCCGTGTTCCTCAACTGGCAGGAGATACACGTATATTCAACAGCGATTTCCGTTACGCCGGTCAAGGATCTTTTGAAAGCCGCTCCATAGACCAGAGTGTCGTCACAGCTGCTGTTCGCCGGGTCGCCGACAACCACATAACCCGTGTTGAAATGGGTGTTCATGCCCGCGAGCTTTTTTGACAGTATCATCATAAACCCGTAATCAAGGAATCCGGAACCGAGGCCTCGAACGGCATCACCGTTCGAAAGTTTTATGTCGACTCTCGCTGTTATCCCTTCATCCTCACCGAATTCCTTCAATTTTAATTTTGCGTGAAGCACCGCGTCGCCCAGACCTGAAGATGTCGTCATGCTATAAGGCAGTTCCAGACCGAGATCAAAACTCTGTGTAAATCCTCTTTTTAATTGCGCGACAAGACCTGAAGTGGTCCCGCTGCCTGTTTTTGGAGTTATCGAGTTATAACCGAATTCAAATTCATATTTTCCCGCATCCAACGTGCCAAAATCATCAGTCACAAGAGGCCTGGCCGCGAATGCCGGGATCGATAGAAAAATTATCAATAGGATGGGATAAAAATATGTTTTCATGTCGTTCATCTCTTCTTTTTTCTGCAATCAGAACACAACCCGTCCACCTGAAAAATATGTGATTTAACAATTCCTCCGAACCGCTTTTTTGCCTCCCTTACTATCTTTTTTGCAATGCAGATATCCAGGTCTTCAACCTTTCGGCAGGAATCGCAGACAAAATGATGATGGTGCTTTTTGTTCATGCATAGGTAATAATAAAGCCGCCTGTCCGGACGGATAATGCATGATACTATTTCCCCGTTTGCCAGCTCATCCAGAATCCTGTAAACAGTGGGAAGTCCGAGGCGTTTAAAGCGTTTGTTTAAGATCTTCCATATTTCCTCAGGGCACAAATAACGCCGATGACCGGCCATTGCCTGAAGTATCGCAAGCCTTTTCGGCGTTGCTTTAAGCTGAAGCTCTTTTAAAGCGGCTTTTTCTTTGTTAAGGTCGAATTTCATATGCAGATGAAAACCATTTCTATTTATAATAGTACCGTTTTTAGGTGTTTTTATCAAGAGGGGAAACACACTCATCTTATTTGACAGGTAGATTATCATGGGCATATACTCTATTTAGCAGGGAACAAGCTTTATATGACTACCCATAACCACAAGACGCTGGCCGCTCTGGCGTCCGGCAAAGAAGGCAAAGTTGTTGCTTTTGAGTGCGGCCAGGGTATGTCCTGCCGCCTGGAATCCATGGGGATCAGGATCGGCTCCGTGATCAAAAAGATGAGCGCCCAGTCCATGCGCGGTCCGGTGACGGTAAAGATCGGCAACACTTCTCTGGCTCTGGGCCATGGCATAGCAAGTAAAATAACGGTAGAGCCGCTGCAATGAGAAAGCTTCTTCTTATAGGAAATCCCAATGTAGGGAAAAGCGTCTTTTTTTCACGCCTGACGGGAACGCAGGTTATAACCTCCAACTATCCCGGCACCACGGTTGAATTCACAAAGGGGTTTGCCGTGTTCGGCAAAGAGGAATTCGAGGTCATAGATGTTCCCGGCACATATACTCTTGCTCCCACCTGCAAGGCCGAAGAAGTGGCCTGCGAGATCCTTAAGAAAACCGTAAATGAAGGCGATGTGATCATAAATGTCGTTGACTCCACGAACCTTGAAAGAAATCTGACCCTGACACTTGAACTTATGGAGCAGTCCGTCCCTGTGATCGTCGCTCTCAATATGTGGGATGATACCAAACATAAGGGTATCAAAATAGATGTAGAAAAGCTTGAAGAGTGGCTCGGCGTGCCGGTAGTCACTACAGCGGCGGTGACAGGCGAGGGATTCGCGCATCTGGCTTCAAGAATTAATGAAGCAAAAGCCCCAAAGGTAAGGCCTCACACTCCGCAAGACAGATGGAAAGATATCGGCAGTATTATCGGAAAGATCCAGCAGCTGGAACACCGTCATCACACCTTTTTTGAATTCATCCAGGACCTCACAATCAATCCTGTCGGCGGGATAGTATTTGCTGGCATGGTGGCTTATGCGGCTTTTTCCGTGATCCGGTTTATCGGAGAAGGTTTGATAACCTATATTGCCGGTCCGGTCTTTGACAAGCTCTGGCTTCCTGTCCTGATGAAGTTGAGCGCGCTCATGGGGTCAGGAGGAATCGTCCATGACATTCTTATAGGAAAACTTTTTAACGGGCAGATAGACTATGTCCAGTCTTTCGGAGTTTTAAGCACCGCTTTGTATGTGGAGTTCGCTATGGTCCTGCCGTATATCATTGCTTTTTATTTTGTATTAGGGATACTCGAAGACTCGGGGTATTTGCCGAGACTGGCGATCCTAATGGATAATCTTATGCACCGTATCGGATTGCACGGGTTCGCTATAATCCCCACACTTCTTGCTTTCGGTTGCAATGTGCCGGGCATTCTTGCGACGCGCGTGCTCGAAAGCAAAAGAGAGCGGTTCATCGCGTCCACGCTGATCTCTATAGGAATTCCGTGCGCGGCCCTGCAGGCTATGATAATCGGCGTACTTGGAAAGCACGGGATAGGCCCGATGTTGACTGTATACTGCGTTCTTGCTTTTTCCTGGCTTATACTTGGTTTTATCCTCAACCGTCTGACACCGGGATTCTCTCCGGAGCTGTTGATCGAGATCCCTCCTTACCGCCTGCCGCAGGCGATAGTCCTGTTCAAAAAGACCTGGTGGAGGATCAGACAGTTCATCGTTGAAGCTCTTCCTGTAGTTATGGGCGGCGTACTCGTCGTGAATATCCTTTATATACTGGGCGTCTTTAATACGATCGCCGGACTGACCGCTCCTGTGATAACCGGACTTCTCGGGCTTCCCAAAGAAGCAATAACACCTATCGTCATCGGTTTCTTAAGAAAAGATATCGCAGTCGGAATGCTGGTCCCGCTTTCTCTCAGCATCAAACAACTGATCATTTCCTGCGTCGTGCTTTCCATGTTCTTTCCTTGTGTCGCGACGTTTACGATCATGTGGAAAGAACTTGGCTGGAAGGATATGGCAAAAGCGACGGGGATAATGATCGTGTCCTCAATCATTGCCGGCGGGATATTGAATCTAATATTGTAATATCCTGTTCGTCTAAATAATCTTTTTCATTTTCTAATATCAACCACAGCCTGTCTATATTGACTTCAGTTTGCTTGTTTGTCATAATGAGCATATGCTCATTTGATAAAAGGAGGTGAGTGCTATGCCGGGAGGAGACAGGACGGGTCCATGGGGACAAGGTGCGGGAACAGGCGGCGGACGTGGAGGCTGCATGCCTGCAGGACAAGGAAGGAGATTTTTTGGACGCAGTGGCGGCGGTTTCGGTTTTGGAAGAGGATTAGGCAGAGGGTTTGGACTTGCTAGAGGTTTTTTCGGATCATACAGCTCTTCACAGGAGCTGGAAGACCTAAAAGCTGAAGTGTCCATGCTTGATGAAGAAAAGAGCGCCTTATCGGAGCGGATAGCGGAACTTGAGAAGTCGGCAAAGAAGAGTCCATAACAATGATAGAAGCCCAAAAAAGATTCAAATATATTTACGGCCCGGTACCCTCATGGAGACTGGGCCGTTCCCTGGGCGTTGACCTTGTTTCGGGAGAAAAAGCCTGTCCTTTTGAATGTATTTACTGTCAGTTGGGCAAAACGATAAACCACTCGAAAGAACGCAGGATCTTTAACCCCATGGAAGAAATAATCAAAGAGCTGGAAAGCCTTCCTGTTCTTGAGATCGACTATATCACCCTGTCGGGAACAGGAGAGCCGACGCTCGCGCTTAATCTTGGAGAAGTTATCCTCGAAATAAAAAAGAGGTTCAAGTCCCCGTTAGCGGTACTCACTAATTCCGTTTTTCTTTCTGACGCCGCGGTAAGAAAAGAACTGTCCCCCGCGGACCTTATTGTGGCAAAATTGGATGCCGTAAACGATGAAACGCTGGCCATGATAAACCGGCCCGCGGAAAGGACGCTCTTTGACGACATCTTAAAAGGTATAAAAGCTTTTAACTCGGAATATCCGAATAAGCTGGCTTTGCAAATTATGTTCATGCCGCAGAATAAAAGGTACGCGCCCCTGCTTGGTTCTTTGGCGAAGCAGATAAACCCCGTCGAGGTGCAGGTTAACACGCCTCTCCGGCCTTGTCCCGTAAAGCCGCTTTCGCCGGAAGAATTGAAGAAGATCAAAGAGTTTTTTGACCCCTTGAAGTCTTATTCGGTTTATGACATGCCAAGGCCAGGGGCTGAGCCCATGGATATAGAACAGACCAAAAAAAGGAGGCCGGTTATATGAAGGATTTTAAATATATCAACAAAGAGGCAATAGCTCTCAGCGATAACGAAATAGCCGAGAACAGAAAGCGTCTTGAGGAACGGGACAGCCTTCATCGGGAATACGGCTTGGAACGGCTTGCGGCCTATTGGTCGATCATTGACCGTCTTGGCCCGGCGGAAGGAAGCGTCCTTGAAATAGGCACAGGAAGAGGAGTAACGGCGTCGCTTCTGGCAAAAAAATACAAAGCTGTTACAACAGTCGATATATCTGACAGTGACATAAAAACGTCCTTCTTGAACGCCTCTTATGAAAAAGTTCTCGACAGAATCTCTTATTGCATTTGCGACGCCGCTGATCTGCCTTTCAAGGATGGGCAATTCGAATGTTCCGTATCAATAAACGGGTTCCATCATTTCAAGGACCCGTCGGCTGTGATCGGAGAAATGATCAGGGTGACCAACGGGACCGTAGTTCTGGCTGATTTTTCCGAGAGCGGATTTGAGATCGTGAGAAAAATACACAAGCTCGACGGAGAAGAACATGAGGAACATGAAAGCAATGTCGGATTAATAAGCGAGATATTTGACCGGTTCGGCTACAAAGCGAAAAAATTCGAAAGTTTCCATCATAAAGTATTTGTCGTAAATAAAAAAGCACTTCGACAAAGCTCAGTGCAAGGAGGTGAAAACAAATGAGGATAGGAGTGACTTTGGGGGATGCTTCGGGGCTTGAAGGGGATGTATGCGCGCATTTCGGGCAATGCAGCCATTTTCTTATCGCTGATGTGAAGGATGGTAAGCTCGCGGATACAAAAGTCGTCGCCAACGAAGCCGTTCACGGAGGTGGAGGCTGCCTGGCTGTGGATGAAATATTAAAGTTTGGCGTGACGCACGTCATATCAGGAGGCATGGGGATAGGTGCGCAGCAAAAATTCGCGCAAGGGGGGATCCCGACCTTCGGATATTCCGGAAAGGTCAAGGATGCAATTAAAGACCTTCTGAACAAAGGGCTTGGCGGCATTGATGCCTGCGCGGGGCATGACCACGCTTAACAAGGAGAAAAATATGTTGATATGTATCACTTCCCAGGGAGAAACAAAGGAGTCGCAGGTCGATCCGAGGTTCGGCAGATGCGCTTACTTTGTATTTTTTGACACGAAGAACGGCAGCTTTGAAGCCGTCAAAAACCCGAACATTGAAGCGACCGGGGGAGCAGGACCACAATCTGCTCAATTGATCGCCTCAAAAGGCGCGAAAAAAGTTTTGACCGGCAATGTCGGTCAGAACGCGATGAGCGCTCTGACAGCGGCGGGCATCGAAATAGTTACAGGTGTTGCCGGCACTGTGAAAGAAGCGATAGACAAGAACAAATGATAATATCGGTTGCAAGCGGAAAAGGCGGGACGGGAAAGACCACTATCGCCGTCAATCTGGCGCTTTCACTGAAAAATGTCCAGTTCCTGGACTGCGATGTGGAAGAACCGAACGTGCATATCTTTTTAAAGCCGCGCATTGAAGAAAAGTCAAAAGCTTTTATTCCGGTGCCTCATGTCGATAAAAATAAATGCACATTTTGCGGCAAGTGCAGGCAGGTATGCGAATATAACGCGATCGCCGTACTTCCCAAAAGCTCAACTAACACGGGAAATGTCCTGATATTTCCGGAACTTTGTCATGGGTGCGGGGCTTGCTCCATTCTTTGCCCGCAGCAGGCGATATCAGAAGTAAATAGAGAGATCGGCATGATCGAGACAGGTGAAAAAGACGGGATAGGCTTTACGCATGGCCGCCTTAACATTGGAGAGGCAATGTCGCCTCCGCTCATACGGCAGGTTAAAAAATATATTGATCCGTCAAAAACGGTCATTATCGATGCTCCTCCTGGGACTTCCTGTCCGGTGATCACCGCGGTAAAAGGGAGCGATTTCTGCGTATTAGTCACAGAACCTACTCCTTTCGGGTTAAATGACCTGGTCCTGACGGTTGAGGTCCTGCGCAAACTAAATATCCCGTTCGGAGTGGTCATCAACCGCTGCGATCTTGGAAATAACAAAATGGAAGAATACTGCGTTTCCGAGAACATAAATATACTTATGCGATTGCCGTTTAAAAAAGAGATAGCTATGGCATATTCAAACGGTTGTCCTATTGTCGAGATATTTCCGCAGTACAAGGAAACATTCATGGAAGTATTTAATAAAATAAATCACATGGTTGCGGGGATACAGGAAAAACAATGAAGCAAATAGTCGTTATCAGCGGAAAAGGCGGGACCGGCAAGACAATTGTAACAGGCTCTCTGGCAGTTTTGGCCAAGAACAAAGTAATGGTCGACTGCGACGTGGATGCCGCGGACCTGCATTTGCTGCTTCATCCATCGGTAAAAGAACGCCATGAATTCAGGAGCGGCAAGACCGCAGTTGTCGATGATAAGCTTTGTCGCCGGTGCGGCGACTGCGTGCGCGCTTGCAGATTTGAGGCTATAAAACAGGATTGTACGATCGAGCCTTTTTCCTGCGAGGGCTGCGCGCTGTGCAGCAGGATATGTCCTTATGGCGCGATAAACATGCAGGAAAATATCGCGGGAGAGTGGTTTGTCTCCGATACGCAATACGGACCTTTTGTCCATGCCAAACTGGGGATCGCGGAAGAAAATTCAGGCAAGCTTGTTTCAAAAATAAGACAGGTTGCCGCGGACATAGCACACACAGATAAATCGCAGTATGTGATCATCGACGGGCCTCCGGGAATAGGATGCCCTGTAATAGCTTCTTTGTCGGGTGTAAACTGCGCGCTGATAGTTACCGAGCCGACGCTTTCCGGCCTTCATGACGCCCAAAGGGTAATAGAAGCAGCGGAGCATTTTAATGTTCAGTCAAAGATGGTGATAAATAAATACGACCTTAACGCCGATATGACAAAACGAATTGAAGAATTTTGCAGGGGAAAATGGATCCCCGTTATAGGAAAGATCCCCTTTGACAAGGCAGTCGTAGAGGCGATGGTCGAAGGCAAAACTGTTGTCGAATATGCGGACGGGCCTGTAAAAGAAGAACTCATAAAGATATGGGAAGAGCTAAAATAATGGAACAATTTAAGAATAATAAAGAAACCGATTATCCGCAAGAGATCATTGAATTACTGAACGACGAAAAACTATACGGAAGGATGAACGGTCCTACAAGCTCATCTTATCTTAAAGGGCCTTGCGGGGATTCCATGGAGTTTTATTTGGTAATAGAAGGAGGAGTTGTCAACGACATCAAATATTACACGGAGGGCTGTCAGGCTACCAGGGCCTGCGCGGCAATGACGGCAAAGCTTGCTCTCGGCAAGACTATAACGGAAGCTCTGGGTATCTCCGCGGGAGAGATCATTAAAAGCCTTAAAGGATTGCCGCAGGACCATCTGCACTGTTCGATCCTTGCCGTCAGTACTTTGTACCGGGCGATCGCGGATTATCTATTACAACCATAAAGGAGAATGAATCATGCAACAGGCCACTACAGATAAAATAGACGAGCAGAACAAGAGAATCAAAGAAAAGATGATGAGGGTCAAACACAGCCTTATCGTTATGAGCGGAAAAGGCGGGGTCGGAAAAACTTCCGTCGCGGTCAATCTGGCCTATGCCCTGTCCCTTAGCGGGAAAAAGGTCGGGATACTGGATATCGATATTCATGGGCCGAACATCGCGAAAATGCTCGGAATTGAAAAGCAATCTATATATAACCTTGACTTTGGGATCGAGCCCGTCGAAGTATCGCAAAATCTAAAAGCGGTGAGCATGGCGCTTACGGGTTATGATGCGGACCAGCCGATGATCTGGCGAGGACCTATGAAGGCGGGGCTTATAAGACAGTTTTTAGCCGATGTTAACTGGGGAGATCTGGACTACCTTATAATAGACTCTCCTCCCGGGACGGGGGACGAACCGCTAAGCGCCTGCCAGCTGATACCGAATGTTTCCGAAGCTATCATCGTTACCACTCCACAGGATGTGGCGATACTTGACGCACGCAAAAGCGTTCTGTTCGCGAAGCAGATAAATATCCCGGTCGCGGGGATAATCGAGAACATGAGCGGGTTTATCTGTCCCCATTGCAATACAGAGTTGAATATTTTTAAAAAAGGAGGCGGAGAAAAGGCGGCGGCGGAGCTTGGAGTCCCTTTCCTGGGCAGGGTCCCTTTTGAGATGGAGCTTGTCGAGCTGGCTGATAAAGGCACGCCTTTTGTCTCGTTCGCCGAAAAGTCAAGGTCAGCGGAAGCGTTCATGAAGATCGTGGATAACGTAAAAATATTTGTCGGAGATAAAAAATAAACTGAAGAAGGGAGAACAAAAATGGCGTTCGGACCGCATCTGACGGTTGACGGAGAAGGATGTTCCTCAAAAGACATCTCGAACATGAGCTTTTTGTACAAGTTCCTCGATGAATGTCCGCAAAAGATCCACATGACCAAAATAACCGAACCGTATATTGTCAGGATACCGAGAGGGCTCGCTGGAATGGTGCTCATCGCGGAAAGCCATATTTCGGTACACACATATCCAGGACTTAAGCGTATATATGTCGATATTTTTTCATGCAAACACTTTGACAGGGACAAAGCCCTCAAATATATCGTAAAATACTTTAACCCTAAACAATATCAAAGCGACTGCGTAAAAAGAGGCAAGAAATTCCCGAGATGGAGGAAAAAATGAAAATCGGAGTGATTATTTCCGTGAACAATGCCGAGACCTGCTGGAACGCTCTTAGATACGCTAATTATTGCTTGGCGCAAAAGGATGAAGTGAAGGTCTTTTTTATGGGCGAAGGCGTTGAATACCAAAATATAAGCACTGACAAATTTGATGCTGTGAAACAGGCGGAGGAATTCATGGGTAGCGGCGGGAAAATATTTGCCTGTGGCAGCTGCATCAAATCGAGGGGACGGGAAGGCGGAGAAATGTGCCCGATTTCCACAATGAAAGATATGTACGATATCATCAAAGAAAGCGATAAATTCGTAACATTCTAAGGGGGAGTGTTATAGAATAAATGAAGACAATCAGGGCGGTAATAGGCCTGCTGTTGACAGTCCAATTGGCGGGCGCGGCCGCCGGCAAGGAGGTAATTGAAATGGGGGCAGTAAAAGACGGAGTCAAGATCACGGTAGTTTTTGACAACAAAACCGTTAGTAAAGACTATGAGGCGGGCTACGGTTTTGCCTGTGTGGTAGAAAAAAACGGAAAGAAAATACTTTTTGACACCGGTTGCTGCGGTAAGACATTGTTATCCAACATGAAAAAAGCAGGCATTAAACCTAAAGAGATTAATATTATTGTTTTATCACATTCGCACTGGGACCACACGGGAGGGCTGTTCGATTTTCTCAAGGAAAATAGCAACGTGACAGTTTATGTCCTTCCGTCTTTTTCTAAAAAGTTCAAGCAGGAGATAAAGAACAGCGGAGCGAAATTTAAAGAGAGTGCCGGATACACGGAAATAATTAAGGGGGTGTTCACCACCGGAGAGCTTGGCAGCAAGATCAAGGAGCAATCGCTGATCATCGACTCTTCCGAAGGGCCGGTGCTCATTACCGGCTGCGCGCATCCCGGGATCGTAAGCATCGTGAAAAGCGCCGAAGCTTCACATAAACAAAGCATTTCGGTCATTTTAGGCGGGCTTCATTTGATGGAGAAGTCGTCCGCACAGACGGACAGGATAATAACATCACTTAAAAAACTGGGGATAAAAAAGGTCGTCCCTCTGCATTGCACCGGGGACAGGCAGTCGAGGATGATAATTAAAGAGTTCGGTGCCGGAGATAAAAAGACAGGAGCGGGATCAAAGATAAAAATATGAAAAAAACACTTGCTATATTTTTTGCGGTAATCTCTCTTTGTTTCGTATTACGGGCCGACGCGGCGGTAAAATATGAGACGTCCAAATTCTCGTACGAGAAAGGCCGCATAATAAGCGCCGTGTACGCCGATGACAACCTTTATACCCAAAGGGTCAGTATAAAGGTCCTGTCAGGAAAGTTTAAAGGGAGAACAGTCAGCGTTAACCATATGACTTCAAGTATGGCCGGAGGGTCGATGGTCCTTAAAGAAGGCGATAACATTATTGTATACGCGGAAGAAAATCCCACTAAGGCGGAAAGCCCGGACGGAAGCCCGATCATCCAGGTTGACGGGTTTCAGAGGGATACGCCTTTGATTTGGCTTGCAATTCTATTCGCTTCCGTGCTGGTCTTGACCGGCGGACTTAAAGGGCTGAAATCGCTCATAAGCCTTATATTGACGATCGCTCTTATCTTTTTTGTGCTGATCCCTTTGACGTTAAGAGGGATAAACCCCATTCTTGTCACTTGTTTTATTTCTGCCGTGATCGCTGCCGTTGTGTTCCGGATAGTGGGCGGAAATAATCTGAAATCTCTAAGCGGTGCGATAGGAACGGTGCTCGGAGTAACGGCCGCCGGATTGATAGCCGTTTACGCGGGAAGCTTTATGAATTTGACCGGGCTAAGTTCCGAGGAATCCCTGATGCTGATGTATTCATTAAAACTAAAAATAGACTTTGTAGGCTTGCTTTTCAGCGGAGTGATCATCGGAGCCCTGGGGGCAGTCATGGACGTCGGGATGTCGATAGCTTCCGCCATTGAGGAAGTCCGGAGGGTCCGTCCGGGATCATCGTTCCTGCAATTATTTAATTCGGGAATGAACGTAGGAAAAGATGTAATGGGCACTATGAGCAATACTTTGATACTTGCTTATGTCGGCGCGTCACTGCCGCTTATAATCCTTTTTATTTCGTCGGAAATGTCCTTTGTGAAGATCGCGAACATGGAGCTTATCGCGGAAGAAGTATTGCGGGCGCTTTCGGGCAGCATCGGGCTGATACTTTGCATACCGATAACCGCTTTTATTTCGGCCCTGCTGTTCTTCTTAAGTAAAAAGAAAGGAGTCCCATCTTATGAGCCCCAGACCAAGAAAGTTTAGATTCTGCCGGCAATTCAACGGCGCTGATTTTTATAAGCCCAGAGGGATACCTCTCTCAATGCTTGAACTGGTGGATCTCAGCGTTGAAGAGCTGGAAGCGCTACGTCTGTGCGACTTTGAAGAGCTTGAGCAGGAGGAAGCCGCTAAAAAAATGGACATTTCCAGAGCTACTTTCCAGCGGGACCTCTACTCCGCCAGAAAGAAGGTAGCGGACGCGCTGCTCCATTCAAAGGCGATCAAGATCAACAAGACTGATGCGGGTCGTGCTGGTCGGAGGGATCGCGAATCATCTGCGCGGACGGAATCTTCTCATCAAGAGTGAGTTTGACACTACCGAGACGGAACTAAACGCCATTGCGGCGCCCGCTATGACCGGGTTCAAAAGAAAGCCCGTAACAGGATAAAGGATCCCGGCGGCAATTGGTATTCCGAGGGTATTATAGACAAAAGCCCAGAACAGATTTTGCCTGATCTTTTTCATTGTAAAACTGCTGAGGTCTATCGCGGTTATCACGTCGCGCAGATCTTCCTTTACAAGTATTATTTCCCCGGTCTCGATCGCAACGTCGGTACCCCCGCCGATCGCGATACCGATATCCGCCTGGGCAAGGGCCGGTGCGTCGTTTATACCGTCGCCGACCATTGCGACCTTTTTGCCTTCGCCCTGCAGGCGCTTGATGTTCTCGGCCTTTTCCTGAGGAAGCACCTCGGCAAGTACCCGTTCGATCCCGGCCTGAAGCGCTATGGCCTCTGCTGTTCTTGCGTTGTCGCCGGTGATCATAACAACTTCTTTGCCCATGAGACGGAGCGTCTTTACGGCTTCTGATGAGAACTCTTTTAACGTATCAGCCGCGGCTATCAGCCCGTCCGCTTGCGAGTTTTTTGCGACGATCATAACGGTCTTGCCCTGCGCTTCGAGTTCACTGATCCTTTGTTCAAGGCCTGTTATACCGATGTTCCTGTCCTGCATGAGCTTTCTGTTGCCGAAAAGCACGGTATCTATTCCAAGCTTTATTTCAACGCCTTTTCCCGGAACGGAATCAAAGCTGTCCGGATCTTTAGCCTCTATTTTTTCAAGTGCGGCTTTTTTGAGGACCGCTTCGGCCAAAGGATGCTCGGACTTTTTTTCGGCCGCAGCCGCAAGGAACAAGATGTCGTTCACATTGCCCGTGTAATTTCCAATTACGACAATATCCGTTACCTCCGGCTTTCCCTTTGTAAGAGTCCCTGTTTTATCGAAAACGACCGTGTCAAGCGAGCTGGCTTTCTGCAGCGCTTCCGCGCTCTTGATCAGGATCCCGTGTTCCGCACCGAGCCCTGTCCCGATCATCACGGCGGTAGGAGTCGCCAGACCGATGGCGCAGGGGCAGGCGATGATGAGCACGGTGATAAAAACGGTCAGAGAAAATATGAAGGTTTGGCCGGCGAGCAGCCAGATGACGAAAGACAAGATCCCGATGAGCAGTACCGTGGGTACAAAATACGCGGCGACGATGTCCGCCAGCTTCTGTATCGGCGCTTTACTTCCCTGGGCTTCCTCGACCAGACGGACCATCTGCGACAGGAAACTGTCTTTTCCTATCTTTTCAGCCCTAAACCTGAACGAGCCGGTTTTGTTTATCGTTGCGCCGATCACTTTGTCTTCGGGACGCTTTTCAACGGGGATGCTCTCGCCCGTCATCATGGATTCATCTACGGATGAGGAGCCGCTGACGACCGTGCCGTCGACGGGCACTTTGCCGCCCGGCTTGACCACGACAATATCCCCGATCTCCATCTCTTCGATCCTGATCTCGATCTCTTTGCCGTCCCGCTCGACTGTCGCGGTCTTTGCCTGAAGGCTGATCAGCTTTTTTATCGCCTCGGAAGTTCGTCCTTTGGCGGCAGCCTCGAGATATTTGCCGAGCAGGATAAAGGTGATCAACAGTCCCGCGGCCTCATAATAAAGGTTGTGCATGCTGTAGGCACCGCTTCCCGTCCATATCGCGACGGTTACAAAGAGACTGTAAAGAAAAGCGGACCCGACCCCCATCGCGACAAGTGTGTCCATGTTCGCGGTCCTGGTCCTAAAAAGTGAAAATATTCCTCTGGTAAAAAATATCCAGCCAAACATCATTATAGGAATAGTGATAAGAAGCTGTATCAAAGGCGCGTTTTGCATAACAGGGCCCGGCATAGGCAGACGCAAAAGGTCCGCGAGCATGAAATACATAAGAGGGATGCTCAATATGAGCGAACCGGCGAACCTTATCTTCAAATTGTGCATCTCTTTTTTTTCGGCTGATTTTCCTCCGGACTTGATCACGTGATAGCCGGTCGCGTTGATGATCTTTTCTATTCTGTCGGCATTTGTCTTTCCGGGATCGTATTCTACGGTCGCTTTTTCCGATGCAAAATTGATGCTGGCATCGATTATGCCCAGGTGTTTTTTTAGGGCGTTTTCAATGGCCAGAACGCATGATGCGCACGACATGCCGGAAATATTGAGTATGATCTTTTCGCTTTTGCCTTTGCCGATAACTTCCACGTGCTTGTGCTCTCCGGCGTTGCCGAGGAACGTTTCAAGACAGTGCTTGCTGCAGAAATAATAAGTCTTTCCGTCCTTTTCAGCCTTGAACTTTGATTTTTCGGTGTCAACTTCCATGCCGCAAACCGGATCGATAGCTTTCATGATAAGTCCTCCTATATCTGATTTGGGCCGCTTTAGCGGAACAGCATATAAGCCGCGAACAATAGCGCCGCGATCATCCTGTACACACCAAAAGGTACAAAACTGTGCTTTTTGACAAACCCGAGCAGGAACTTAATGCTTAACATCGCCACGATGAACGAAACAACAAATCCGACGGCCAGGATCCCAAACTGATCAGAAGTTATAGTGCTTCCGCTTTTTGCCAGGTCCAATACAGATGCCGCAAGCATCGTCGGGACTGCCAAAAGGAACGAGAACTCTACAATAGTTGTCCTTTTTAAACCCAGGGTAAGGCCTCCGATGATGGTTGCCGCCGAGCGCGATATACCGGGCACCACCGCGAGCGACTGAAAAAGCCCGATACCGACGCATTTTGAATAGGGGATAGTCGAGATATCCTCGTGCGCGGAAGCTTTTTCTTTGTGGATCAGCTCAAACAGTATGATAAGCGCGCCGCCGATGAAAAGCGCCCACACAATGACGGAAGTACTGCCCAGAAGGACGGTTTTTATGATCTTGTAAAGGACAAATCCTACAATTGCCGTCGGTATGAATGCCGCCAGAACTCTTTTCAGGCTTTCAAAGTCCAAAAGGAACCTTTTCCAGTAGAGCGCGGCCACCGAAAGTATCGCGCCAAACTGGATGACTATTTCAAAACTTTTTACGAAATCAGTTTGAGCGATGTTCATGACCTTTGCGGCAAGCACCATGTGGGCGGTGGATGATATCGGAAGGAACTCAGTTATGCCTTCGATGACCCCGATAATTATGCTTTGAAAAATGTCCATTTTTACTTACTTTCCTATAAGAAGCAACAGGAACATTACCGCAATACCAAGCAATATGAACACAAGCTGCAGCCAAGCTTTGGGAAAGTCCATTTGGTCGTGGAGAGAGGGGATAAGGTCGCTTCCCGCCATATAAATAAACCCGCCGGCAGTTATAGGAAGCAGAGCGGTCAAAGCTGTTTTTAAATGAAGTCCAAAGGATAGAGCGACAAAAGCTCCGACCACTGCGAATAATGCGGAAACCAGATTGAAAAACAGGGCCCTCCATGGAGACAGTCCCCCATGCACCAAAATACCAAAATCTCCAATTTCCTGCGGTATCTCATGCAGTATGATGGCGATCGTAGTTGCGATGCCGACAGGCACACTTATTATGTAGCTTGCCCCGATCGCAAGGCCGTCGAACATATTATGCACACCATCACCGATGATGTTCATAAATACTACCGGGTGCGGATGCTCCTGCGACGTAGGGATATGGCAATGCCGCCATAATATGAACTTTTCCAATATAAAAAAAAGGATGATCCCGACAAGCACAAAAAAACAGGCGTAAGCGGAGCTCCCCAGCTGTTCTATGCTTTCCGGTATCAGATGGATAAAGGCATCTCCCAATAACCCGCCCACGGCAAAGCTTACCATAAGAAAGATGAGTTTTTGCAGTATTTTTGGCTTCAAAGCCAGGGTAAAGACCCCGATAAGAGAAATAAGGCTGATCATAACTACCGAGGCCATCGAATATATCCACGCGTGCAACATTATCAGATTATAACACGGAGAAAATTTGTAATATCACCCGACAAAGATATCTTCTTGCGGGAACCCCAAAAATTCACGGTGCGGCTTGGCGAAAAAACCCATTGCGATAGTTATGGGGCCGACCCTGCCGATGAACATGGTTATGATCAAGACGACCTTGCCGATACCGGTCAAAGAAGCTGTTATTCCTGTTGATAATCCCGTATTGCCGAGAGCCGAAATTATTTCAAAAAATACCCTGATATATGATGCGTTTTCGGTATTTGCCAATATTATCAGATCTATTGTCGCGATCATTGCGAATAAGCTGAAGACAGAGAATGCCCTTAAGATCGTCATTATAGGGATCTTTCTTTCCAGGACTACGACATTTTTTTTGCCCCTTAGATAAGCCAGCATCGAAATGACCATTATTCCCAGCGTTGTGGTTTTCATCCCTCCTCCGGTACTTCCGGGTGAGGCTCCTATGAACATCAATGCCATTAATACTGTCAATCCGGAAGCTGACATCGTACCGATGTCGATCGAATTGAATCCGTCGGTAGTCGAAGCGGAAATGGCCTGGAATGATGCGGCCAAAGTTTTGTCATAAGTGCTGAAACCCGCGGGCCAGTGTTCGGTCATTAATAGCGCCGCTGTCCCTATGACCGCGACAATAAGCGTCACGATCAACGCGATCTTGCTGTGCGAGGATAATCTCGGGCGGCCTCTTCCGGCTTTTATACGGAAATATTCATGTAAGTCCATAAGAACAAAAAACCCTATGCCTCCGATCAGGGAAAGAATGTTTACTGTCAAGTTCATCGTCATGCTGCTTTTATAGTTCATAAAACTTGTGGAAAATGTTGAGAACCCGGCCGTGCAAAAGGTTGATATAGAGTGAAATATCCCGAGATAGACAGCGTGCGGGACCGTGAACTCTTTTGCCCAGTATGCGGACAATATCACTGCTCCTACGGATTCAAATACGAGAGTATAAATAAGTACGTTCTTGAAAAATTTGCCTAGCATATCGTACCCGTGGCTTTTTGTCGCCAGGGATTCTTTGGCTATGATTCCGGTCATCAGGGATATCTTTTCTCCAAAAAGATATGCTACGAATATTATGAATGTCATATATCCTATGCCGCCGATCTGGAAAATGCACATCAGTACTGTCTGGCCGAAGATCGTATAATAAGTCCCGATGTCAACCACGGTCAATCCCGAAGTGCTTATTCCCGATGTGGCCAGGAACAATGAATCGATAAAGGGCTGGAATATCCCATTGGCGTTTGATATTGGCAGGGACAAAAGAAAAGCGCCTGCCAATGTAACCAGCAGATACCCGCAGGCCAATAGTTGGAGCGGGGTCACCTTTATCTTGTATACGTTCATATCAAAGGAATCGTATCAAAATGGGTGTTAAGTCTTCATAAAGAGCGGCATATCAGGTGTAAATCTTTTGTAAAGATTTTGTCGTCTTTAGACCGCATTGAACCTGAAGCCGACGCCCGGCTCGGTTATTATATAACGCGGGACGTTAGGATTCGGTTCTATCTTGCGTCTCAGATTGCTTACATGGACCCGTAGGGTCCTTGTGTCTTCTATATAGTCAGGCCCCCATACTTTTTCCATTATCATTTTATATGTCAGGACCAGGTCAGGGTTCTGTGACAGGAAAGCCAGTATGTCAAATTCGGTCCGGGTGAGAGAGATCTCTTTACCGTCGCGTGATACTGTCCGGCGTCCTATGTCTATTTCCATGTCCTTGAGCGATATTGTTGCTGCCGGCAGGATGTTTTTCGATGTCCGTCTCAATAATGCGCGTATGCGGGCCAGTATCTCGGCTGCGGAAAAAGGTTTTGTCAGGTAGTCGTCGGCCCCGCTGTCCAGAGCCATGACCTTGTCATTTTCCGAGCCAAGTACGCTTAGCACGAGGATCGGTCCCGTATACCAGTTGCGCAGCTCTTTGCATACCTCGATCCCGCTCAACCCGGGAAGGGAAAGATCGAGGATGATCAGGTCCGGCGTGTGATCTATGGCAGCATCTATCGCTTTTTCGCCGTCCTCGGCTATTGCAACGTCGTATTTCCGGGAAGAGAGTATGGATCTGAGTGCCCGTCTGATCTTTTCATCATCATCCACCACCAGTATCCTAGGGGATCTTTCCGGTACGCTCATTTCTATTTCTCCGTTTTCGGGATGGATATGACCATTCTGGTCCCGTGCGGCAGGATAGCCTCTATCCAAATTTTGCCGCCGTGGTACTTGACTATCTCTGCTGCTATCGCCAGCCCAAGACCCGTTCCAACGGAGCCTTTGACCGAGGATCTTCCGCGATAGAACTTGCCGAATACTTTTTTCTTTTCTTCTTCCGGTATTCCCGGTCCCCGGTCTTCGACGGTCAGCAGTAATTCATTCTTCCGTTCAATGGCTTTTACCGTTACTTTTTCGGTTATTTCGCTATAGCGCAGGCCGTTCTCTACCAGGTTTTGAAGAAGTCTTAAGAACTGATCGAAGTCGACCAGAAGAGATGGGAATTCCTCAGGTATACGGACATCGAGCCTTTCCCGATCTTTTTGAGGCAGATTAGCCGACAGAGAACCTATGATCTCATTCAGTTCGTATGCCTGTTTTTGCGGCCGCCAGCTCTCTGTCTCTAACCGTGAAAAGTCCAAAAGTGAATTTATGCTTGACCCGAGGCGTTTGATGTCATCGGTCACGGTCTCAAGTTCCGACCGGACGTATTCCTTGTCCCATTCTATCTCTTCGCTCAAGATGTTCGTGATGGTCGCGTTTATGGCTGCCAGCGGTGTTTTGAGCTCGTGCGAGACTGATGATATCAGTGTTGATTTCAATTTATCGGCTTCGTGAAGTGCTTTTGCCTGGGCTAGTTTTCTGAGCTTGGCGGTCTGGAACCCGACAATGATCCCGACAAAGAGGAATACGAACAGGAATATTATGTTTTTCGGTTCATTTACGAAAAAGGTGTGATAGGGCGGGATCAGGAAATAGTTCCACGATAAAAATGCCAGTACCGATGCGAGCAGTGCCGTGCCAAACCCGCTGACGCTGCCTACGATGACAACTATCATCAGATAGATCAAAGCCCATTGCCCTTCGGCAAAGTGTGATCTGAGGGGAATAAATATCCCTGTTGCTGCTCCTATGGCAAGGATCACTAAAAGGTATTCAAAAAATGATCCCTTGGTATTTTTCATGCTTTTCATATTATAATATACCTCATGAGAGATTGTATCGTGTCCAGGAACAAAGAGGCAGTTCTGAGACAAAAGATGCTGAGCCTAAAAGTGAAAGAATCTGACATCATTGAAGAATTTATTCGTTCAAGTGGTCCGGGCGGGCAAAATGTGAACAAGACCTCAACCTGCGTTTACTTAAAACACATTCCGACAGGTATTGAAGTGAAATGCCAGAAATCACGTTCGCAATCCCTTAATCGTTTTCTTGGCAGGCAGATCCTTGTTAATAAAATAGAAAACATGATGCTTGGCCGTGAATCGGAAGAGCAAAAAAGAATAGAAAAGATCCGCAGGCAAAAACGCAAACGGTCAAAAAGGTCCAAAGAAAAAATGCTGCGCGCCAAAAAGATGACAGGGGAGAAGAAGAGGCTGAGGAAAACGCCGTATCACGAATTATAGGATCAGTCCGTGAGCCGCCTATTTTATTACGGCTTTTTTTATTCCCGCAAAAAGCCAGCTGTCCGGAATAAATCTTCTGATAAAAAGAAGAAATCTTCCGTCCTCACCGGACGGATAACGGAATTTGTTGCTGCCGTCGGTTGCCGCGCGGTAGATCGTTCCGGCGACTTTTTCCGGAGAATGTCCCAATTTTATCTTGCCGTTCGTCCATGGCGCTACGCTCCGTACGAAATCCTCATATTCTTTTATCCCGCCGGCCGATATTACATCGGCTGAAGATCCTCCGAACTCGGTCTTTATCAAGGCAGGTTCTATGATCTTGATCTTTATGTTAAAAGGTTCAAGCTCAAAACGCAGAGCTTCGGAAAACCCTTCGACAGCCCATTTTGTGGAGTTATAAAGGCTGTACAGGGGAAATGACATCCTGCCCGCGACCGAGGTGACGTTTATTATCATTCCGTCTCTTTTGTCCCTGAAATGGGGAAGGACGTTCTTTGTTACTTCCATAAGGCCGAAAAGATTTGTCTCGAACTGCCTCATTATCTGCTCACGGGAAGATGTCTCGAAAGGTCCGACCGCTCCGTATCCGGCGTTATTTACCGCAACATCGATACTTCCGAATCTTTCCAGGGTCTCTTTTAACGCCTTTTTGATCGTATCAGGCTTTGTTACATCAAGTTCAAGGCACAGGCATCCGGGAACAGCATATTTTCCGGGGTCTCTCATTGTTGCCGCGACATTCCAGCCTTTCTTTGAGAATAACTCTGCAGTAGCTTTTCCTATTCCTTTTGACGATCCTGTTATCAGTACGGTTTTTTTAGGCATGTTTAAACACCTTATATATTATACAGTTTCCCGCGCAAAATAAAAATTTTTCAAGTTTGCCGATTGTTTTTGATCGCGGCACAGACTATAATTAAAACTGTTTGAAGTAATAAGCCGCCGCTAATTTTCGCAAGCGATGGTGAAAATCAAGGAGGAAAAGTAGAGATGGGTTATGTCAGCTGGATCCTTTTGGCCGGATTAGTCGGTATCTTGTTCGCGGGGTTCCTTTATTTGAGGGTCATCAGACAAAACGCGGGCAACGAAAAGATGAAAGAGATCGCCGGTTTGATAAGTGAAGGGGCTATGGCGTATCTCAGCCGCCAATACAAAGTGCTGCTGATATTCCTTTTTGTTGTTTTTTGCATACTCGCATATCTTATTAACATATATGTGGCGGGGGCATATATTTTTGGCGGATTGTGCTCTATGATCGCCGGACTTATCGGAATGAGGGCCGCAACTCAAGCTAATGTGAGAACAACCAGTGCTGCTTCGGAAAATAATCAGTCAAAAGCTTTGGGCATTTCTTTTTCGGGCGGGGCGGTCATGGGAATGGCGTTGGCCTCCATCGGGGTCCTCGGATTAGGTGTGCTTTTCTTTTTCGTTCACGGTATCGCTCTCAAAGCGGCTATGATCAGCGGTTTTTCCATGGGCGCTTCTTCAATAGCTCTTTTTGCCAGGGTCGGCGGCGGTATCTATACCAAATCAGCTGATGTCGGCGCCGATCTGGTAGGAAAGATCGAAGCCGGTATTCCCGAAGATGATCCGAGAAATCCAGCGGTCATCGCCGATAACGTAGGAGATAACGTAGGTGACGTTGCCGGTATGGGCGCCGATATTTTTGAATCATATATAGGTTCCGTTGTTGCGACGGTTGCGATCGGTGCTTTGATGGCGGTAAATCCATTTTCCTGGATGATCCTTCCGCTGCTTTTGATAGCTGCAGGGACTATCTCTTCTATTGTCGGCGTTCTTTTTCTGCAGCTGATACAGGATAGAAACCCGCAGTTGGCGCTCAGGTATTCAACCTATGTTGCTCAGGCACTATATATAGTTGCCGCTTTCTTTTTGACCAGGCTGGTTGTCGGCAATATAGGAATATTTTGGGCGATACTTTCCGGTATATTGGCGGGGATTTCCATCGGGTTTATTTCGGAGATATTCACTTCCGGTAAGATATTGAACCAGATAGTAGAATCCTGCAAGACAGGTCCGGCGACGAACATAATTACCGGACTGGCCATCGGAATGAAGAGCACCATCTGGCCGATACTTTCGATCTGTGCCGCGATCTTTGTTTCTTATTATTTTGGCGGGCTTTATGGGATAGCGATATCCGCTGTAGGTATGCTTGGAACGACCGGTATCATAATGTCTGTCGATGCATATGGCCCGATCGCGGACAATGCAGGCGGTATTGCTACAATGTCCGGCCTTCCTGCTGAAGTAAGAAAGATCACCGATACACTTGATTCTTTGGGCAACACTACAGCTGCGATCGGCAAAGGTTTTGCGATCGGTTCCGCTGCTTTGACCGCACTGGCTCTTTTTGTAGCTTATACGCAGGTAGTCGGCATAAAGACGATCGACGTATTAAATCCAAATGTCGTCATAGGGCTGTTCCTCGGCGGATTGGTCCCGTTCGCTTTTGTTTCTATGACGCTTCAGGCAGTAGGCCGTGCCGCGTTTAAAATGGTCGAAGAAGTAAGGCGCCAGTTCCGCGAGATCAAAGGCCTGCTCGAAGGCAAGGCTAAACCGGACATCAAAAAGTGTGTTGATATCAGCACTTCAGCTGCATTACACGAAATGGTGCTTCCCGGTATCTCGGCTATCCTGATACCTTGTGCTGTGGGTATAGTGCTTGGCGGAGAAGCTTTGGGCGGATTCCTGGCCGGCTCTCTGGTCGTTGGCGTGCCTATGGCGATCATGCTTGCCAATTCCGGCGCGGTCTGGGACAACGGCAAAAAAGCGATCGAAGAAGGCGCGGGCGGCGGCAAAGGGACTGCGGTCCACGCGGCAGCTGTCGTTGGAGATACCGTCGGAGATCCTTTCAAAGATACGAGCGGCCCGGCCATGAACATATTGGTGAAATTGATGTCTATCGTCTCGCTCGTTCTCGGTCCTGTGCTGATACATCTTCATCATATATTGTTCGCTATAAAGTAATACAGCGAAGTTCAAAAAATAGAGAGTCCTCCGATATCGGAGGACTCTTTTTTCGCGGTCTTCTTTTAAAGCGCTCTTTAAAAAATATGCTCTGCAAGTATTTTAAAGCCTATAAGTATAAGAATGATACCGGCGGCTTTTTCCATGTTATTCTCAAAAAGACTTCCGACTCTTTTTCCGGTCACAAAACCTGCAAGCGACATGGCAAATGTGATTGCGCCAATTATAAGTACCGGGGTGATGATATTTACGTTTAACAGCGCAAAGCTGAGTCCCACAGCCAGAGCGTCTATGCTTGTCGCGACAGAAAGCATCAAAAGTGTATTAAGAGGTACCGCGGAAGACCTTTCACCGGTCTCTATCACCGACGCTCCATAAATCATCTTGCAGCCGATAAAAAATAAGAGCCCGAACGCGACCCAGTGGTCAAATCCTGATATGAACCCGACAAGCCCCGAGCCTGCAAGCCAGCCTATGCACGGCATTATCACCTGAAAGATGCCAAAGCTTAGGGCAAACCTGAGCGCATGATAAGACCGGTCCTTTTTGATTATCGCGCCGTATGCCATTGATACGGCTGTCGCGTCCATTGCAAGCCCTACAGAAATAAGAACTAATGTTAATATATCCATGAAGATATATTAACATGCAATTCCCATCGGAGTGATATAATAATTTACGTCTAAAGGAGGAAGAATGTTATCTGTATCAATACTTCTCGGATCGATAGCTCTTTTTATATTGTCTTACTTCACTTATGCCTCGTGGATAGGGAAAAAATTCGATATCGACGACGGAAAACACACTCCTGCCAAGACCAAATATGACGGGGTGGATTTTGTCCCTACGCACAAATTCGTTCTGCTGGGGCATCATTTTGCGTCAATAGCCGGGGTAGGGCCTATTATAGGCCCGATACTTGGGGCGCAGTTCGGATATCTGCCCGTACTGTTATGGATCGTGGTCGGAAGTATATTCTTCGGCGCTGTGCAGGATTTTACTTCTCTGATATTATCCGTCAGGCATCACGGCAGGACGATAGGCGGAATACTGGAGTCCCTTATAGGGCGGACAGGCAAAAGGGTTTTTCTGGTCTTTACGTGGTTCACATTGATCCTGGTCATAGGGGTTTTTTCCATAGTGATCGCCAATACTTTCATGTCCACTCCGCAGGCCGGGACATCTTCCGTCATGTTCATATTCCTGGCGGTCGCGTTCGGATATCTGCTGTACGTCAGGAAGCTTCCCATAATTCCGGTCACATTGCTGTTCGTAGTGTTGTTATTCCTTTCGATCTGGATAGGGATGCTTTTTCCCGTAGCTCTTTCTTACCGCGTGTGGATGGTGCTCCTTCTGGTTTATGTCGCTGTCGCGTCCGTGACACCTATATGGATCCTGCTCCAGCCAAGAGATTATCTTAACTCTTTTCTTTTGTACGCGCTTTTGGGGATAGGGGTCTTTGGCATATTGTTTTACCGTCCGGGCGTGCACCTTGATGCGTTCACCGGCATATACGCGCCAAACCTGGGATATATTTTCCCCATATTGTTCGTTACGGTCGCATGCGGGGCCATAAGCGGTTTCCATTCAATAGTTGCATCAGGATCTTCATCGAAACAGATAGAGAAAGAATCCGATGCGCAGTTCGTGGGATATGGAGGAATGCTTATCGAGGCCGTCCTTGCTATAGTGGCGCTGACTACGGCTTTTATGATGATGAAAGGCGAGTATATGGCACTTGTAAAGAATCCTGCTGAAATATTCTCTATCGGGTTCGCCGGCTTTTTCGTGGCTATGGGGTTTTCCGCAGAAGCGGGAAAGACCTTCGCTTCCCTGGCGATCGCTTCGTTCGCCCTGACGACCCTGGACACGGCGACAAGGCTGGGCAGGTATACGATGCAGGAATTCTTTGAAGGAAGTTCCAAGCCGGCTGCTAAATTCCTTATGAACAGGTATGCGGCTACGGTGATCACCGTGTTTGGTGCCTGTCTTTTCGTGTTCAACAGGCATGGGACGATGTCCATCTGGCCCATGTTCGGCTCGGCTAACCAGATGCTGGCGGCGCTTGCTCTGATCGCCGTTACTATTTACCTTGCAAAACGCTCGATAGGTAACCTTTTCGTTAAGATCCCGGCAGTCTTCATGTTCTTTGTTACGGCCACTGCTATAACGCTTCAAATGATAGACAGTTTCAGGAAAGGGAATATCATCCTTTCGGTCATTGCGCTGGTGTTGTTGTTGACATCGCTGTACATACCTTTCCTCTATGTCGCGGGACACAAGGATGCCGGCAGTTGATTTTGCATAGCATTTCGTATTAAGATTCGTATGTAAATGTCAAAAAAACGATCTTGGCTTTTCAGTCTCTTTGTTATATTCATCTGTGCTTTTTCTCTCATAAATACCGGCTGCGGCAATTTGTTCCGTTCGCAGGCGACAAAACCGTTCTTTACCGATCCTCTGGTAAAGATCTCTCAGACGGAATCTGCGGATTTCATGGACCGTTTGGCATACGAAGCGAGCCTGCTTGAACCAGCAGTGCTTTGTCCCGGAACGCAAGTCTATATGGGATACTGGTCGTATTATCCCAACAGGGCAAGCCTCATCAGGGTCCTTGACTCGATAAACACCGCATCAGCTGCCGACAGAGCTATATGGGATGAAGGGGTCACAACTTCTGCTTCAAAGCAATATCCCTCTTACATACAAATGAACGATGAATTCTGGTATGAGAGAGGAAATGCCGTGGCCGGTATAGTGACGCTTACTATAGAAGGGGTAACTTACACATATACGGATCCCTATCCCACGACATTCCAGCAGGCCGACACAATATGGGGTCAGTATTCGCAAAGATACGCGGAAATGGCCGCTTTGATACGCAGGCAGACAGGGATCACTCCTGAAGCCTTGTGTTTTGTTCAGAATGCCAGATCGAACCGCATCTTTTATTCTTTTGAACTGCCAAAACTGGTTTCGCTTGAAGCGACGGGTGATGTCAGGGTATTCTTTGCGGTTACTTCAGAAGCCGACTGGAACAATCCGTCGGATTGGGTGGAGGGAACAAAAAATGCGCCGGTCCCTGTTGCGCCGTAGGTAATATGATTAAGCCGGATATGAAGAATATATCAAAGATCCTGTTTTTATCACTTGCTACCGCCATTGTACTGGCAGTATCCGCATATTTTGCAGCGGCCAATTACTTCATCCCTTCCGTGATGGCCCCGTGGATCGTGGGCTCGATCAACGACTCTTTTAAAGGTGCAGCTGTCCTAAAGATCGGCAGCGTCACTTTTAACATCTCAAAAGGCATTTATTTAAAGGATGTCGACCTTTCGACAAAGACCGGCAGGATATTCATCGCCAGGGATGTTGATATCGACCTTGACCTGGCCGCGCTCATAAAAAAAGAGCTGAAGATAAAAGAGCTCAGGGTGGCCGGGACGGAGCTGAACATCTCAAGGGACAGGAAAGGACGATGGAACTTTTCGCCTCTGGTCCAAACCTCCGAAGCAGGCGGCGGTGAGCAGCGGCAGAGAATGGTCTTTAGGACGGTCGTATTTTCTGATTCGGTCATCCGGTTCTCGGACCGTATGCAAAAGCGCAATTCTATCGAGCGCAGGTTCGTCAACGGAAAGGTCAGGATCGAGAACGTGGACGACAATATATTCCTCGCGAGGATATCGACAAGTGATCCTGAAGTGTCTAATGAATCGATTTCTGCCGATCTTAGATACGATGCGGCAAAAGGTTCCTACTCTGGCAGGGTCAAAGCCAACACAAGATATCTTGACAGATATTGGACGTACTATCTCGATGATATGTTCTTCCCCTGGCACTTTAAAGCGAAAGATCTCGGCGTTGAAGGGACTTTTTCGGTGATAAAGGACTCCGTAGACATCGATGCCGGATATACGGTAAAGAAGGGCGTTTTGCGCTACGGCACGATAGAAGCGCGCGCCGACGCGGTGATCGAACAAAAACTCGAGATCGTGGAAGGCGATATTTCAAAAGACAAAAGCACCCTGAAGGCCGAGTTCAGGGACGTTTCTATCCCGGTATCGGGAGATGTCCTCAAGTTCAAAGGGTTGACTTGCGTTGCGTCCGTAACGGACAAGGAAATAGTATTTAAGAAGATACACGGCACCATAGGCGGCAAGGGTTTTGGCCTTTCGGGAAGATATACTTTCAATTACCCTAGGAACATCTATCTCCAGGGCAAATACGGCGATGCTTACGGCATACTGGGCGTGCGGCTTTTGTCGGAGAATACCGCCGAGGCCGAGCTGAAAGGCAAGACCAAAGGCGCGGCGTTCGAGATCCATGCGAGCGTTCCGGACATAAAAAAACTACTGGCCGAGATCAGGATGAAAGCGGTGATCTCCCTGCCGGCGTCGGGAGAGACCATTCAGGCAAGCCTGCAGATAGGCGAGTACGATGTTAAGGTGCGGGTTGATTTTTCATGCGGTTTCAGGGGATATCTAAAAGATGTTTCCACGTTGAACGGGGATGCCGATGTGAATGTGGCTTACCTGTCGGGACTGAGCCCGGATGTCGGGCGCGTTAACTTCAAAATGAAAGTGGTGGACGGGATCTTCGAAGGCTCTTTTCCCAGGACGCCTTTTTACGGAGGCGCGATATACGGGCAGGCCAGGACGGACATCAAGAAATGGGGGGTCGAGATCCATGTCGATGATTTTGATCTCTCGGATTTTTCGAGGATATCCCCGAAATATAAGAACCTGAAAGGGAACTTTGACGGCAGCCTTGTCTGCGTCGCGGACTGGGACGATTTTGCAACCGCAAGAGGAGGCGGGTATGTGGACCTGGAAAAAGCCAATCTCCGCAATGTTCCCATCTTTTCCAATACGGAAGCCGGTATCGCAAGCCTTGAGGCCGGTTTTGAGATGCCGGAGATAGAGAGCATCAACGGCAATTTTGAGATCAGCGACGAAAAAATAACTCTTCAGAACATGCTATGCAAAGCATACAGGTTGAACCTTTATCTTGCCGGATATATAGATTTTGGCGGGAACACTTTTGTCACCGCGGGCATAAGGTTCATCGCGGGGTTCTGGAAGACCGTGAGGCAGGTCCTTCTGCCTTTCACGATACCTTTTGATATCGCGGCAAGCTCCGTCAAGATAAGTATCACCGGAAAATGGCCTGCCCTGAACCAGTCGACATCCATCAAGGACCTGCAGTGGCTAAATGAGTTCTTCGATGAAGATGTAAAGCCCGATCCTCAAAAATACAAGCTGGAAGATTTTTGGGGGAATTGATTGACATGACAAGGATGTCCTCGATTATCTTTTGAGCTCCCGCGCATATTTAAGATCTATTTTTTCTGAGCTATAAAGCCTTCGTAATCAGCGGTCACTTCCGCTAATAGCGATTTGAAAGCCCTGCCGTAATCTACATAAGAATCATATGCAGCCTTTTCGGTTTTTGCTACTATTCCCAAATGTATTTTATCCGCTACATGAGGTTCCATTGATAAACCGCCGTTGTACCCGCGGAGCATCAGTTGAAACAATATTTCCCTGATCTTGGCGCTGCCTTGGCCCGCAAGCGTATAGATTTCCGTATCCGGTTGATAGACCGTGGCATAGCAGTCTTTTATATGGACGAACCGCGTATACATCATCGTCTCCAACAAAAATTGGACGGGGTCCTGTAGGTGAGGGATACAATTCCCGGAATCGAAAATGAGACCGAAATTAGGCGAATCCATTTGTTCAACGAGCCTTAACGCGTTCTCGGCCGATCTTCCTCCGAACCCGGTGCAGTTTTCCTGAAGCAACACGACCCCGCCTTTTTCCGCGATATCGACCAGGTTGCGCATGCGGCTAAATACAAGAGGAGCGGCTTCATTTTGCTGCATGTCGGCCGGTGTTTTCCATGACATGACCCTTATCCATTCAGTCCCGAGTGCTTTCATTCTTGGTATTGCTCTTTGTAACTCGTCGATATCAACTCCTAACGGATCGGTCAAGTTCCTTGTCCAATTTGCAATTGAAGATTCAAAACAGCTGACAACAAGGTCGGCTTCATTGACAGCCCGCTCCACTTTTCCAAATGCCGCATCATCTATTGCGACAACATTTTTAGGTTTACCGTCTGAGTCTACTGCCATTCGAAGATCCATATGTCGAAGGCCCAACACTTGGTGAGCTTCGATCTGTCCATGTATGTCTTTGCCCTTTGTCGCTTCATCCGGCATACCCGTAAGGCACATCCCTGTTCCCTGCGAACCACGCAGCTGCACCAGTTTCCTTATGAACTGTCCCGTCTTTGGTCCTGATTCATGAATCGTCATTAGTGCGCGCATTTTTTTCTGTCTCCTTTTAATAAATTTCGCTCAAACCTATATCGACCGCCTTTTTTAAAAATTTCACATAAAATTGTAGACAAACAACTGCCATAACAGGCCAAAAAAAATGGGTCACGAAACAATCTGTTATAATTCAATTATGAAAAAAAGTTATATTGTCTGCGGGATCATCGCTTCGCTCGCTTTTGCTTATCTTAATCTGGGATGCTCAGGGTCTAACAAGGCCGACCTGAGCGATCAGAAGCTTAATGATATGGTAAAAGCAAGATGGTCTTCTTACATCACAGCCCATCCGAGCTGGGAAGGCGAAGTGTACATATATATAATGACGCCCAAAGGCAATTACTTCTCTTCCAGCGATCCGGGCAACGGCAACAAAAGCAATGTGCATTTCCGCGGAGCAAGCTGTACGAAGATGTTCACCGCCGCGGGTATCATGCTGCTCCACCAGCAGGGCAAGCTCAACATCAACGACAAGATAACCGCGCTGATACCGGGTTCCACTGAACCGTATGTGCCAAATACCGCGGATTACAACATCCCGAACAAAGGCGATATCACGATCAAGATGGTGCTCAGCCACAGGGCGGGTATATGGGACGTGTCCAATTCCGCGATCCCCGCTACCGCGGAAGCGCCGTATAAAGGCCAGAGTTATATAAGCTATGTAGAGGACACCGACCCGACGCATACGTTCACGTTCGACGAACTGGTAGGGGTCGTGGCATCCAATCACCTGAGCTATTTTAAGCCTGACACGTCCTACCACTACAGCGATACGGGCTATTCGCTGCTCGGCAAGATCATCGAAAGGGTGTCCGGTAAAAGATACGACCAGTTCATCACGGAGAACCTGACGCTCCCGAACGGTATTGCGCAGACATCGTTCCCGTATCTTGGCAACGACAACGCCATCCCTTCTCCTTCGGTTGAAGGCTATTCATATTTTAAAGGCAAAGCCTACGACTCTACGCAGGATAATATGACCCCACATATAGCCGAGGGGAATGTCATTACGACACTTTCAGATCTCGGTAACTGGACAAGGAAATTGTTCAGGGGTGAAGCCGGACCAAACGCCGCGACAGTCACGATGATGAAAGAGGGGACAGATAAAGGCGCTTACGGGCTTGGGCTGTCTTATGTAAAAGGCCTGGGATTTGGCCACGACGGCGGCCATGCCGGTTATGCAACAGTCGCCAAATACGATCCCACTCAGGACGTGACCGTCATCATCTCCGCCGGCGCGATCAGTTTTGATGATATTTATAATTACTACGAGTATTTACACAACATTGGACGCGAAGCTAAGAATATATTGGGGTATGGGATGGGGGAGTAGGAAGATAATATTGCCCTTGTTATTCGATAATTGCATCTCTGTTTTTAATAATTTCGTCCTCTATGCTTTTTGGAAGAAATGCAACCTTATGGAAAAAATAGCTATAGATAAATAAGCACAATATAACAACAAAGGCATACATAATTAAACAACATAATTTGCCAGAAATGTTAAGAATGTTTAGCCTCCATAAAAACATGCCTGAAATAGACAAAAGAACGATATTAATTGAGACGAAAATAAGCATTAAGACCCATTTATTCAATCCCTTCCAGTGTTGATATTGTATTCCATCGTATTCCGTCAATTGAGTTCTCATATAAATATTTTTCTCGATAAAATGATGGATTTGCTCAACAGCATTTAACTTCGCGATATATATTCCAATTGAGCTGATAACTATGCATAAGCAAAACGACCCCAAAAATCGAAATAAATCACTTTTTATTTGATAGAGAAACCAAATAGATGTTCCAAAGATAGCAATTGTAAAGTTAAGCATTGAGAATTCTCTTGATCGGCAATTCTCTGTTACTTTAATTGTTGTTTTGTATCTCTCAAGCCAAAAATCATTTCTATCTATCATCGCAACCTCCAGTTGTTAGTATAAGGTTTGTACATGCCTTCTCTGTGGATAACAAACAGAATATTTATTATTAGTCCTTCCTTTGACCAATTGTTGTTATTATTTCTTGTACAGGACCGATTTCTCTAAATTTATCAATATAACCAATTGGTAGGTGTTTAAACATGGCTTCTGTTCCTTGTTTTATGATTTGCGTCTTTACTTCAGGATCAATATCTTTTGATAAAAAGTTTTCTAAGGTCTCGCTAACATTCTTTCTGTGCTTGTTGATAACGGAAAGGTTTGAATTTATTACAAAATTTCTTGTGGAGAAGGCGAGTCCATAAGAAAGAATGGTTAGGAGTGCGCCCCAAATGAAAGCGTACTCAATATTAAATATCTCTCGTGGCGACAAGTGAGGCCACTGATTCACCTTATTTGTAATAAATAAGACAATGTACATTGTCAGATTTGCAAGTATTAAACCTAATAATACCCAGAATGCTATTGTTCTGCCTTTTAGCCATTTTTTTGATTCACTATCGTTTTCTTTGTATTGGCTTTCAAAATGCTTGCCAAAGGTGATTGCCGCGACTTCTCCTTTTGTAGACTCAATTTTTGATTTTTGAGTTTGCAATGCTTTGAGTTCTTCCCTCATTTTTGATGACAAATCTTTGTATTCCTTTTCTGCTTGAATTGCTGCCTTTTGTTGTTTCTCAAGTTCTTGTAAATCGGCGCTTTTTCGAGCTGCTTGTTGTCGCAAATATACAAGATTGATTTTAGTGTCTTGCATGGCAACTTCATAAAGGCGTTGTATCTCATTCTCTATTTGATCATGTTCAGGCCCAGAATTAGATTGTCTAAGATCAAAGGAGTTCACTCTATTTAGGTAGGTAACAAATTTATGGCGTAAGTTGTTAATTATTGTGATTTCTGGTCCGGAAAGGTTCTCTTTGTATTGCAAATCATCAAACTCAACAAAAAGACTTTGAAGCATCTCAAGATAGTTAAGGCTTTTTGTAAATTTTAATGCCCCATAATCATCTTTTAGTGCTACGGTTTTAATATCTAATGTTCTTATTTCCTCTGGATTGATTTGTCCCGCCATCTTTATGCCCCCTTAATATCCCTTGTATCTGCTTTTATGGAATAGGTCCAGTATCATGTTAGACATTATACACCTAAATATATTTCCCCTCCTTGCGCGCATCTGTTTGACGAGCAGGCGCCGAGCGTAGCGAAGGCGAATTGCGAGGAGTTATGCGCGCTGGGATCGTTAAGGGCAAAGCCCTTAACTGCCCTTTCTTTTCTCTCCACTTTTCTTTGGGCACGCAAAGAAAAGTGGAGTTCGAGCTGCCGGGCAGCCGGCAAGAGAATAAAGGGCCGCCAGGCCCTTTATATGGCGTAATAATTGCTATAAGCATATAAAACGATCCAAGGAGATATCGTTATATGGTTAAAAGTGCCGAAAAAAGCAACAGTCAGGATATCCTCTCCGTTGAGAGACTGATATATGTAATAAGAGGGCAAAAGGTGATAATAGATAAAGATCTGGCAATCCTATATGGGGTATCCACCGGGCGGTTGAACGAACAGGTTAAAAGGAACATAAAGAGGTTCCCTGATGATTTTATGTTCCGGCTTACAAGGGAAGAATATAATGTTCTGCGGACTTCCATGCCAAACTTGATATCGCAAAATGCGATGTCAAGTTATGGGGGCAGGCGACATATTCCGCTGGTGTTCACGGAACAAGGTATTGCAATGCTTTCCGGGATATTGAACAGTGACCGCGCGATCCTGGTCAATATCGCTATAATGCGAGCGTTCGTAAAGATCAGGCAGATGATCGCTTTCAATAAAGACCTGGCTCAAAAGTTGTCAGAGATCGAGCATAAGTTGGGCCAACACGATCAGGACATCATCAGTCTCTTTGGCGCGATAACCAAGATAATGAGGGACGAAAGCAAGCCAAAGAACAAATTTGGGTTTGTGTAAATGAAGGGCCCGCCAAGCCCTTGTAAACAGGTGGTCGCAAAATGCGACCACCTCGCAATGACGGTTTTATTAATTAACGAACAACGGCTTTAGATCTATCTCCGTCCACCCTTGCAGGTCCCTCACATTGAGCCAGAGCTTTAGCTCGGAAGGAACGGCGACGATACTATAATATGTCTTTAAGCCGCTTGCTTTGTCAAAACTTGGGCCGCCTTCAGGGATGGTCTTGTCGAATATCTCCATCATCTTGTTGGCGTCCATGCGGCCTTTGTTCTTCTTTGCCATCGCGGCAAGGTTGATGCGTCTTTCCTTGGTAAAACCGGAAGCCGCGCCGCTTGGAAGCTCTCTTTCAACCTGCCAGGTCGGATCGGTGTAGTCGTTTGAATCGGCGAGGAAACCGTTCTCATCGTCCACGCGCCGCCTGTAATCGGAAGTTCCCCATTCATACGCGTAAGCTTTGTTGGCATCGGCTACGTTGATGATAAGCCCGCCTTCGGCGCGCACCGCGCTGAAGAACGCGTCGGCCTGTTCGATCGTTCCCGAATCAAGCATCATTGACATAAGAGAGGAATTTGCATTGAGGCGGTTCTTTGCGGCGTATGGATCGGACATACTGCCGTTCTGCAGGTCGTAAAAAAGTCCTGCGCTGTTCATCGCCGATTGCCACATTATCGAGCCGATATAGTTGATATCGGCAACGCCATGGCCGTAACCCGTGGGATTGAACACGTTCACTGTCAGGAATTTCTGGTAGGGCTCGAGCGCTAAAGTCCCGAGGTCCCAGTTCCGGCCTGCAACGGTCTTCCCGCCGGAAGAATAGTCTTTCCATGTGATGAGGCCTGAACAGGCGTTCTTGTCGGGGGTCATTATGACCGCTCCGAGCAGTTCGCTCATGATTATCTGCTTTTCAAGTCCGAGCCCCGAAGTCTCGCTCATGCCGCGGACCCATTCCTTTACGTACATCGGATTCCTGTTGTAGCCGGCTTTGCACTCGTCGAGCAGCTCTTTGTATGTGACCTTTTTGTCTCCCATGAGAGTTTTTACCGCCGCCATGTCGTAGAACTCGCTCATCTCATCTTTTAACAGTGCTCCGTATTGCCTTCCCATCGCGTGGAAATCGCCCTTCATCACGACAACGTTGAGCACGCCTGCTTTGTAGAGCTTGCCGCCCTCGAACTCGGATCTTAGCGTCAGATCATTCGCGGCGAACGAACTGATAGGGGATAACACCGCGAAACAGAATAATACGGCAAGACAATACAGCTTTTTCATCAAGAGTCTCCTTTATTTATTTTTTAACCGTCCTATTTTTTGATGCTCTGTCTTTTTTTGTCGGCCATATCCTTGGCGTGGCCTTCGAGGCCTATCCTGCGGATCTGGTCGATGCATGCTTTCCTGTTCGACCTGAAAAGAAAAGCGAATATTTTGGAGACGATATTGTTGAACTTCTTGCAGTCGTTTATGTTCGTGAACCTCTGGCAGTCAGCGCATGATAAGTAGCTGTTCTCTGTACAGCAAGCCCTTATCTGGCACCAGGTCGCTTTGATATTATCGTGGCAGCCTTTGCATCTGTTCCTGAGGAACGCGCCGCAGGCCCCGCAATAAAGTCCGCAGTACGCTACCAGGCTTTTATCGGCTTTGATCTCTTTTTTCATCGGCCCTTCCTCCTAATTATGGTTTATGTATATTGTTCCTTGTTTGGCGTTGCCCGTGTTAAGCACGCTGATATCCGTCACCATGTCGGATGCCGAGAATGCTTCGGTGCTTACGACCCAGTCCTTATATGCGGATACCGTTGCCGGAAGTTCCGCCTCGTTGGTAAAGATCGCTGTCGGGGTGCTGTTCTGGGCTATAAAGAAGCTTTCATCGGCGGTGCCTTCTACAACGATATATCTCTGGTCTACACCAGGACCTTCATATTTAAAAAGCATGTAATTTCCGGCTCCCTTTGATATGCCTTTTGCCACTACCGTATTGTTGCCGACTATGTACTTGAATTGGAACGAATTTGCGGCTGAATTCCCCGTGACATAACACCTTAGATTGTAATCGCAAGCCGTGCTGCCGCTGACGTCATAGTCGACGCTAAAAGTCATATCAACGGTGATATCACTGGTATCTTTGTTGTAATTTATCGTGGCTATCCCGTATTCCTCCTTGTTCGATACATCGCTCCATATCCAGGTGATTATCGCGTTGACCTCGCTCGCAGTTTCTTTCATCGCTATGGACCTTTTTCCGCCGGTATCGTTGTACGCCTTATCGCAGACGATTTTCTGCAGCTTATCGAACGGAGGGGTCACTTCCTGCGAGGTTATGCTTGAAGCGGTCGACGACAAACCCGAAAAAACGCTGTCAACATCTATCAGAAGCTTGTAGAGATTGGACCTGTCAACCACGCCTTCATCCCTGGAGCTTATGAATTCGCGTAGCGAATAGTATACGCAGTAGAGCGGGTTCCCCGAACCCCATTCTTCGGTCGATAGGGAAGTGACCGCCGAAGGCCTGATTGACGATGTTGATGCGGAAGAAGGTTGGAATACAGGTGTCGTGTTGGATGTTTCCGTGTAAAAAGTGGTCGTGACCGAACTTCCTCCCGAATTTGTGACGCCGCATCCGTTGGAAATGAATACCATGGCTATGCCAAGAGCACAAACCAGACCTGCTATCCTGTTTCCCATGTAATTCTCCTTTTTTATGAATTGTGCAAATATTACAGTAATAATCGCAGAAAATCAAGTATTTTTGCCGAGGCAGAAAACTGAAAACATACCTGACTAAAACGAATACCTCAAATTAAGCGTTAGTATTTCCGGATATGACAGTTCTGCGTTTCCCACAAGCCGGTCGTTAAACAATTTGGATATATCTCTGCCTATCCCGATCGTAGGCAAGGTTTTTGTAATGGAAGTATTGCCTGCATTTGCCGTAATAAAAAAGGCGCCCAACCTGATGTAATCCCTTACATTAACGTTCCTGTTTATATCCTTTGTGAACGACAGAGTGGCGAAAGAGAATTTTGGATCCGTGAGTCCGAATGTCGCCACCTTTCCTATGATGCTTGTCAGGCCGGAAATGAACGAAGTGCCGAAATCCGCGGATGCTTTGAGTCCCCAGCCGCTTTCGGGATCGTTGAGGTAAAGCACCAGTGCGTTGGGCAGTATTGTCAGAGTTTCATAGCCGATCGAGATATCGGCGCAGGCCGCCTGATATCCGCCCGCCAGGATAAAGCACAAAAGACCTACAATGACTGCCTTTTTCATGGAAATGGTATCCTCCCTTATTTTGGCTATCTGGTTTTATTATAGTAGACACGCCGGCAATGTCAACGCGCGCGCGGAATTTTATATGCCGCTGCGATCAGACTTTCTTGATCTCCACATAGATTACTTTGAGAATCGCGATTATCGGAGCGGCAAAGAAAACCCCCCAGACGCCGATAATATTTCCAAGGATCAATACTCCGAGGATGACCGTCAACGGATGGATCTCCAACTTATCGCCCATGATCTTCGGCGCAATGATATAGCCGGCGATGAACTGCAGTGTTCCGTATAATATGATTACATATAAGGCGGTCACCGGAGAAACAGTCGCCGCGATCACTACGGCGGGTATTCCGCCGATCAGCGGCCCGATCACAGGGATCAATTGAGTTATAGCGACTATTATGCCCAGGATCAGAGAAAGCGGCACGCCGAGAAAGTATAAGATCGCCCATGTCAAAAGGCCTGCCAGCGAACATATGATGAACTGGCTTTCAACATAGTGTTTGAGAATAACATCCGTCTTTTCAAAGATATTCCTGACCGGCCCTTTTAATGTCTGCGGAAGCAGCCTGTCTGCGCCCTCGAACAGGCTGTTCTGTTCCCTGAGCATAAAATATGACACGACAGGTATTGCCACAAGACCGATGAACTGGCCCAGCATCCCGATAAGGTTTGCAATCATGTTTTGTGAAAAGGCGACGATCAATCCCAACGCTTGTTTTAACGCGTCCAGCACCGCAGTGTCCACTTGCTGGGGAAGATTTGCGCCGAGATACCATTTCCGGCTTGAAGAGATCGATTCCGTAACATATGTAAAATAGCCCGGAAAGTTTGATACAAGGCTCGTGAACTGGCTGATTATCTGGGGAACGATATGCTCATATGCAAGAATGACGACAACTATGAAGATTGCGAACGCTCCGCATATGGCGATGTCGCGTCTGGCGGGCATTCTTTTCGGGATGATCCCTGCGAAAAGATTTGCCAGAGGATTGAGTATGTAGAAAAGCGCGATAGAGAGCACTATAGGAAGAAGCGCGCCCCGAACAAGATAGATCGCGATGACGAAAAGAATGAATGATCCTAATTTTATTGCTTGTTTCCGGCTCATTTTGTTAAGAATGATTATACAACAATCCGTTTTCTAAAGCAAAAGCCAAACAAGGCGCAAGGTTATTCAATAGTGAATATCTTGTATCCGGTAGTTTTTTGCGAGAGGTTCCCGTTTTCATTCCACAGCATTCCTGAATAAACAACGAGAGCTTTTTTGTTATTTAGTATTGTATAGGCAACCTTGTCGCTGCCCACTTTAAATTCGTCTCCGATGCTTTTGACTTCTTTTATACGGTTGCCGTTTTCATCCAGGAGAGTAATGTAGGAGGATCGCTGTTTGAACCCGCCGGTAGAAGTATATTCAACAAAGATATGCCCAGAATTAAGTTTTACGGCTGATATCTCGAATAGATCATCGGTGAGGAATTGGGTAGGACCGCTGAGCCGGACGCCCTGGGGGTCAAGAAGATAGCTCACGGGCTTATAGTTATCATCGATGCAAAGCACCAGCGAATTGCCGTTTTCGAGCAGGATCGGCTGATAAGCCCTATTTGCCTTGTGCCAGAAAGTGACGTCATCGCGTATTACATTGCCGAACAGATCGATAGTTTTGCTTCTGGAAAAACCGCAGCCGAAATAATAGTCCAATAGTCCGTTGTTGACCACAGGTACCATGCCGGTTCCCATGCCTTTGGAATTGAAAGTTATCGGTCCCGATATTTTATTCCCGGTAAGACCAAGGACCTGATATTCTCCTTTGGCGGAAATATCGGAATATTTCTGATAACTCAGCAGTATTGTCTCATTACCCGGCAGGAGGGTGAGCGTAACTGAATCGACTACGGAGTCACTGAATGTAACAGGCTCAAATAGGGGAGTTCCATTATCTTTTAAAATTATGTATTTGCCGTTATGAGTATTTATGTCGGAATAGGCGATTAGAAAACTATTGTTCTCCAGGCCAAGCACAACAATCTTTCCGATTTGATAAGAGTCTGACGGAAAAGTGAAATATACCGATTTCATAAATTCCATATTTTCAGTAAAGAACATAGCTTCTCCGACGTGTTTATTTTCCGGAGTCTTTTTGGCCCAGGCAACCAATATCGTTCCGTTCGGGATCTGGCCGCAAGCGATATTAGTTTGGGCTTCATCGGGAAGAATGGTCCCCGCCTTTGATGTGGAGAACAATGTTGAATCCAGAGGTTGTGCGGCAGTTTGAGTGAGGTTTGATTTCTGAACGGGAACAGTTCTTAATGTGTTGGCCTTTATCGGTGTATTTAGAATGATTTTAGGTGTAGGAATAGATGCTACGGCAGAAAGTTTGAGCAACAACAAGACGATCAGCGAAACAATAAACAAGTTTATGCTTTTCATACACACTATTGTAACATAAGGCTGCAACCAGACGCCTTGAAGTAAATCCTATTATGCAGGATAATATTTTGGTATAATTTTAAGGACAATGGAACAAAAAAAGACCGAAATAATAACGGCCAGAGTAGTGGCGCAATACCGCGGGAAATACCGTGTGGCGGCGAAAGATAAAGAATACTGGGCCGAAGTCACAGGCAAGACCATATATATGGCCGATTCATCCGCCGACTTTCCCGTTGTGGGAGATATTGTTGAGATCATCGAGCTTGATCGCGACAACGCCGTAATTCGGTACACCAAACCCAGAAAAAATTTTCTCAAAAGAAAAGCAGCCGGAACTCACGGTACACAGCCTATTGCCTCCAATGTGGACACCGCTTTTGTCGTGCAGGCGGTTGACCGTGATTTTAATCTCAACCGTTTCGAGCGATACCTTGCACTCATCAAGTCATGCGGTATAAAATCTGTGTTCATATTGAACAAGACAGACCTTATATCAAAAGATGAATTGGATGAGAAGATCTCGCTGATCAACGGCAGGTTCGAAAATATCCCGCTCATATGTACGAGTATTTCCGACAAAGACAGTCTTGACCGACTGACAAACTCTATAGCAAGCGGGCAGGTACACTGTTTCCTCGGATCTTCAGGGGTGGGGAAGTCGTCCCTGATAAACGCTCTGCTTGGCAGTGAATTGATGGCCACAAAAGAAATAAGCATCCATACGAAAAAGGGCCGGCACGCTACCACCCACAGGGAATTGTTCGTCCTAAAGAACGGCGGCATGATGATCGATAATCCCGGCATGAGGGAGATAGGCCTGGCCGATGCCGATAGCGGACTTCATGACGTTTTTTCTGACATCGAAAAGCTGAGCAGCGGTTGCAGGTTCATGGACTGCACACATGAACATGAACCGGGCTGCGCCGTGCTCGCGGCGGTAGAGTCCGGTGAATTATCACGCGAAAAATACGACAGCTACCTCAAGCTGAAAAAAGAAACCGCTTTCTTCGCTATGACGGAAATTGAGAAACGGCAAAAGGATAAAGGTTTTGGCAAAATGGTGAACAGCGTGATGAAATTGAAAAAGAGGTTGAAATAGGGGGTGTCCTATCGGCTGCAACTTTCACGTCGCTTTTCTTCTATGTCCTTTGATTAAAGCCAGTTTCTTTGTTCGTGTCCAACCTTTGATCTGTGCTTCGCGTTTTGTTGCCTGGCTTCGGGTATCATATTCTTCTGCGTAACGCAGTTTTTGGGCTTTAAACGAAGATGTGTATTTACAGCCTTTCCCTGAAAAATGCTCTTTCATTCTTCTGTCAAGGTCCGAGGTAATTCCGGTGTAGAGGGAATTATTTCCGCATTCGAGGATATAGACAAAATATGGCATAAAATTGGCTTCGACTCGTCCCTCATTTCATTTCGGGCCTCGCTCAGCCTGCTTCATTCCATGCACTAAAGATATCTCTCTTTATAAAGAGAACTTGTGCTGAGCGAGGTCGCATAAGCGACCGAGTCGAAGCACTCCCCCGGCTGGACTCGAACCAGCAACAACCTGATTAACAGTCAGGTGCTCTACCATTGAGCTACAGGGGAACGTTTTATACTCCCTACGTACCTTCTATCTTTCATTGTTCATTGAGCCCTGCCTGCCGGCAGGCAGGCCTGCCTGCCGAAGCCTTGGCGAAGGCAGGTACAGGGGAATACAAAAATAATTATAACATAAGTGGGATATATCTAAATCCGGACTATTTTGGGGATACAGCTTCCAGAAATATCTTTTTATCACTTTCACTGAAGAAAACAAAAATTACCTTGTCAAATGTCTCCGGATGAGTATTAAGTGTGTCCGATACTGTTTTGCATGCTATGTGTGCGGCCTGGTCTTTTGGAAACCTATAGACTCCGGTTGATATGGCTGGAAAGGCGATTGTTCTGATCCCGTTTTTTATGGCAAGCATAAGAGAATTTTTATAGCAACTCTCAAGGATGTTTTTTTCATTAGAATTGCCGCCGGAATATACTGGGCCGACAGTATGAATGACATATTTTGCAGGCAGATCGTATCCTTTGGTGATCTTTGCTTCGCCTGATCGTGCACCGCCCAATGTGCGGCATTCTTCAAGTAACTTTGGCCCTGCTGCTCTGTGTATTGCACCATCCACACCGCCTCCGCCAAGCAGAGAAGTGTTGGCAGCGTTCACGATAGCATCAACTTTTAATTTTGTAATATCCCCAACAATGATTTCGATATTTTCAAATATGCTTTGCATAAGCCCTCTTGTTCATTACATTATATTCTATATCGGTTTGGCCCGATGTTGTATAATTAACGTGGCACAAAAAAACAAAAGGAGACATCAATGAGCTTTGTACAGACATCACTTTACTATATTCCTACATATGTAATAGGAATTCTTATGGTCCTTATATCAATCGGGTTTTCTGTGATCGGGCTTATTTTAGTCAGGATGATAATGCCCGTGCACAAGACAAAGCTTCACAACGATATTGCAGGCCCGATATTTGCGACGATAGGGGTCATCTATGCTGTATTGGTCGCTTTTATGGTGGTGATATCATGGCAAAACTTTGATGGGACGATGACCAGGCTCGAAACAGAAGCAAATATTTACGCGGACCTTTACAGGGATTCTACCGGCATATCAAAAGAGTTTCATGCGCAAGTCGGAAAAACCCTTGGCGAGTATGTAAAGTCGGTAGTAAGAGATGAATGGCCGCTCATGGCAAAAGGCATGGAGTCTAAAAAGTCTCACGATCTTATACACAACGTTTGGGAGGTCTACATAAACTTTGAACCTAAAGGCGAAAGAGAGAAGATATTCTTTGCAGAATCGGTAAGTAAGCTTAACGAAGCAAACGAGTTGCGAAGGCGCAGGATCGTTGATTCGCGGACCGGAATACATCCCGTACTGTGGTTTGTCCTTATAGCTTGCGGGATAATAACCATATCATTCACGTTCTTTTTTGGGACGGAAAATTTTACAGCGCAGCTGATAATGACCGGTCTTTTGGCTTCATTGATAGCTCTGGTGCTGTTCACTATTATGGTCTTTGACTATCCTTTTACGGGGGATATCAGCGTGTCTTCAGACGTTTTCAAGCTGATCCTTAGTAGTTTAAAAGTGTTTTAGTCGGTCTGGTAATCGTTTAGCCAGCCTGTTCCAGAGAAAATCCTAGAGATAAAGAATGGTTTTTCCTTAGTTGGTAAGCGGTCCCGTTGTTAATGCTGTTCCTTTCACAAAGTTCAGGCTCCATACATGCAAAATCCCCTTCATTAGGGTCGGCCCAGAGTATCATTTGATTAGGATGAACAGGCTCGCCAAATACGCTATATCTCATTCTTATATCTGCTGACGGATATCCCAGATCAAATACTTTCCGTCCATTTAGAATGCAATGTTTTTCGAGTGCCGTAAGCGTATCAAAAACGGTCTCGCTGGACCGAAGTGGATTTGAGGCTGATCTTGCCCAGTCGCTGCCTTCAAAATACTCAACACCTTTAAGCCCCCTTACTTTCATGCCTTTTAACCATGTCAAGTATGTGTGGATCGCAAGGTCCGTGATCATCGGTCCTGTGGTTGTAACATCATAAGAGAAAGAGCCGCTATCCGTTAGCAATGCTTGAACGGTAAGTTTGGCCTCGAAAGGAAAGTGTTTATCAGGTTGATGATGATAGGTCATTATGGCAAAATTCTCTGCAGGTTGTATCACTTCCCAATCTTCGGTCCTTGAAGGTCCGTGCATCTGAAGCGTTCTTATCGTGTCTCCAAGCCTATATTTTTCCAGTGAATATTGTCCATATGTTCCTCCGATGGTCGGGATACCGTTTTCGTCAAGTTTAATATCACTTCCGTCACCTATTAAACTTAGTCTGCCAAAGTTGGGCCAGCATATATGAGTGGATCTGGCCGGCTTTGCCGGATTTGTATACAGGGCGCTGAACCCGCTTGCTTCTCCTTTTGGCCAATATGCGAGAGGCCTTGCGCCTTGTCTGGCTATCATTGCCTGTGCCGGACAATGCCTGTTCGTCAGCATCACAGCGTCGAATCCGTATCTTGATACCAGTTGTACTGCCATGTTTTATATTTCCTTTTTGTCGGTGTTTCATTCTTTTATCGATGGTTTTGGCGGAGAATTTCACTTTTTGATAAAACTCTTGCAAAATGCAAGTTTTCGGCGTATCATTCCGAATAAGAAATACAGCGGTGATTTATAGGTGAATTGCTCCGCTTAATAAATGTGCTAAAGAGCCGAGACAGGCAAGCCCTGTGTCAAGCCAAGCTTAAAGCTTGGCTTATCTTTTTAGATGCCGATATCCTCGTTCCAAAGCTTTGGTTTTGAGCGGATAAAATCAGTCATGAGATCTTTGCATTCTTTCATGTAGAGGTTTATTATCTTTACCCCTCTTTTTTTTGAATAGGCTTCAGGACCTTTGAATGTCTTATTCTCGCCGATGACCACGATCGGTATTTTATAAAGTAATATGGCTCCGGTACACATATCACAAGGCGATAGGGTAGAGTAGAGGATGCATTCCTTGTAATATTTTGCTTTAAGCCTGCCTGCATTTTTCAGGCAATCCATTTCAGCATGAAGTATTGCCGAACCTTTTTGGGTCCTTCTGTTATGTCCTCTACCGATTACTTTGCCGCTTTTTACAAGTACTGATCCTATCGGGATCCCGCCCTCGCGCAATCCCTTTTTTGCCTCTTTCAAAGCTTCTTTCATGAATTTGATATGATGCTTTATGGTAGCCATATTAGAATTTATGTTATCATATTAAAACTGAAAACTGGAGGAAAGATAAGAATGATAAAAGACGTTGTCGGGATCTCTGTAGCCGCTTTAATATGCCTTCTTGCCGGGGTCATAGGTTCCGTTTTTACTTATCCGGCGATACCGGTATGGTATGCTGCTTTGAACAAGCCTTTTTTTAATCCTCCGAACTGGATCTTTGGGCCTGTTTGGACGGCCCTGTACATAATGATGGGGGCTTCGGTATATCTGATATGGAATAAGCGCAAAGAAGGCATTGAGGCGACCAAAGGTCTTGTAGTATTTGCAGGACAACTTTTCTTAAATATAATATGGTCAGTGGTCTTTTTCGGATACAAAGATCTTTTCTTCGGTTTGTTGATCATTATTTTTCTGTGGGCGTTGATCTTGATCTGTATGGTACAGTTTGGCAAGCTGTCAAGGAATGCAATGCTTTTACTTGTGCCATATATCGTTTGGGTAAGCTTTGCGGCGATTCTCAATGCGGCCTTTTGGCTGATGAATTAAGTTGTGCTATCTTAATTTTGCGCTGTATCCGCAATCCGGCAGGAATACAGGCTCTTTAAAGTAGCTTATAAGAGGATAGTTTCTGCACACATTTGGCCGCCAGGAGTAGTTGCCGCAGGTACCGTCACTTTTTAGATGTTTACACTCAAATACAAAATAATTGTCCTCAAAGTCCACCCATTTTAATTTGAAATCGAACAGCCATTCTATCCATTTTACGGATATTTTGGCAAAAAGCGGACTTGTGACCTGAGAACGGGTCGCTTTAAGGTATATTTGCCGGCAGCATTGCCCGCATTTGAGGCAATGTCCTTTTAACCCGTATCTGGTCTTAAATATATAATTTTTTGCGAAGTTGGTAAGTATATTATCAGCAAGCACTGCCGTCATGAGGAGTCTCTTAATGACTTTTGCCATATTTAAATTATACACGGCAGACTGCATCTTGACATCACTTGGTAAATGTTATAATCTCGCATAATAGGAACGGAATAATGCTTTTTAGAACAACTCTATATACTTTTTGCTTATTTTTTATGTTCGTATCCGTGTCTTTCGGATACAATGTAAAAACTTATTATCCGGACGGTGCCATTAAGTCAGCCACTGATTATCAGGACGGTATAAAATACGGGACCGAAGAAGAATACTATCCGGGCGGCCAGCTTCAATCTTCAACACATTTCCGTGCGGGTTCCAGGCACGGGGTAAGAAAGACGTATTATAGTGACGGGACTCCCATGTCAGAAACCTATTATTCTTTTAATGCGCAGGATGGCCCCGCCAAGCAGTACTACGAGAACGGCAAGTTGAGATCAGAAGTGAATTATAAGGTGGACATAAAAAACGGGCCGGCTACGGCATATTATGAGAGTGGCAATAAATGGTCCGAGTTCTATTACGAGAATGATGTCAAGAACGGTTTGTGCAAGACCTATTACGAGAACGGGAATATACAGTCGGAGACGCCTTATATAAATGATCTCCGTGAAGGGCTTGCCAGAGAATATTATCAGAACGGAAATATCATGTCGGAGGCAAATTATGTCGGTGATCTCAAGGACGGCTCTGCCAAAGAGTATTATGAAAACGGCAACATTATGAACGAATATACTTATGACAGAGGCATACCGGTCGGGGTTATCAAGAGGTACAATAAAAGTGGCTGGTTAATGTTCACGGAAAAAGCGGAGCCGTAGACGTTATCTTCTTTTTTCCATAGGGACGTATTTTTTCAGCGGAGAGACATTTTTGTAGGCAGGCCTTATTATCCTCTTTGAGATCATCAGCTCTTCTATCCTGTGTGCCATCCATCCTGATATCCTGGCCATGGCGAACAGCGGTGTGTAAAGGTCCTCGCTTATTCCGAGGCAGTCATAAACGAACCCGGAGAAAAAGTCGACATTGGGAGCTATGATTTTGCCGGTGCCTTTTAGGTCGTAAAAGGCCTGCGGCACAATCTCTTCCAAGTTCAAATATAAGGCCAGCTCGTTCTCTTTTGTTTTTTCCTTTGCCAGCTTTATTGCGAATTCTCTAAGGATCACAGCCCTCGGGTCGGATCTTGTGTATACGGCATGTCCGAAACCGTATATTTTTCCGCTTTTATCGCCGGCCTCCTGATTGAGCAGCTTGTTCACGTAAGAGCGTATCTCATCTTTATTGTTCCAGTTTTTTACGTTTTTCTTTATATCGGCCATCATGTCCATTACGCTTTTGTTGGCGCCGCCGTGAAGAGGTCCTTTGAGAGATGCGACCCCGGCAGCTATTGCCGAATAGGAATCAGTCCCGCTGGAAGAAGTGACCCTTGTCGCGAATGTTGAGTTATTTCCTCCGCCGTGGTCCGCATGCAGTATCAGAAGGACATCAAGCACCTGGGCCTCGGTTTTGGTATATGAATGGTCTTTTCTAAGCATGTAAAAGAAGTTTTCCGCCGTGGTCAAGGCATCGTTGGGCGGCTGAATGAACAGCGGCTCGCCGTGAAATTTGTACATGATCGCGTGATAGGCATGAACTATTATCACAGGGAACTTTGCAACTAGAGAAATAGCCTGTTGGATCTGATTGTCGATCGCAAGATCATCGGCTTTCGGGTCCGTACTATAAAGCGCCAGTACGGCGCGGGCCAGGCTGTTCATTATATTCCTTGACCTGAAGTTAAGGATTATGTCTCTGGTAAAGTTTTCTGGGAGATGCCTTTCAGCTGAAAATATATCCAAAAAATCCTTGAATTCCCTCTTTTTTGGAAGCTCTCCAAACAGCAGAAGGTAGGCCACTTCTTCAAAACCGAACCGGTCCTCTTGCTGGATGCCTTCAACAATATCCCTGACATTTCTGCCTCTATATTCAAGCCGTCCCTCTACAGGCACAAGATCCTCATCAACTTTTTCATATCCGATGACGGACGATACTCTGGTAAGTCCGACAAGAACGCCGCTTCCGTCCTCATTGCGAAGCCCGCGTTTTACATTGTATTTTTTGAAAAGGTCCGGACTGATAAAATTATTTGCCGCACATTTTTCGTGCAGCTTTAATATCAAATCGTCTTTTTTTGTCGTTTCCATAACAGTTAAATTTATCATAGCATAAATCGAAATCAGAGGAAAGTAGAATGATCTGGCGGTATGTAAATTATCGATCGGGGAGGCTATTTCCAGTCCGGCGGATCATTTCCCAGATCGGGTGGTTTAAATTGGTCCAGTTTAAATATTCTCATGGCCATCCGCCATAATATATCTGTTACGGATTGTTCATTATCTGCTTCTGTCTGTTGCGCTTCTTCCGGGGATATTTTGCCGTCCCCGTTCTCGTCATATGTGTCGAATGCCGTGTAATTGCCTTCTGGAAAGGCGGTATTATATTCTTCTAATGAAATATAGCCGTCAGCATTACCATCTATATCATCAAATTGCTGTTCTTGATCAGTTGTGTAAGTTGTGGTACCTGTAGTACCTGTGGTAGCTGTAGTCTCTGCCATAAATGTCCTCCGATATTAATCCGCTCTATATACTAGTCGTAGTGCAGGCTCAAAAACTTGCATGATTTTGCCAAAAAAACCCCGCACTTTCTTTGAGATAGAAAGTGCGGGGCTAATAATTACCGGGAAATTGAAGAGACTAACCTTCTCCCAGTCTGCTCATCCAGCTGGCTCCAATCGCCATCGTGCCGACCACGGCGTTGACAAGACATCCGATAACGGGTACGAGTCCTATCAATGTGAGAAGGATAATGCCCCAGATTATCTCAGTGACCATAGGTTGGTTATATCTCCTCAGGCTGGCAAGCAGTTTTTTGCCCAAAACCTGGCTTGCGGCTATATAGCCCAGAGCGAGAGCTATGCCGTAAACAACAAATTGAAGTATTACAAGGGGGATCCCGATGATACTTACCACTAATAGAAGCGTTATGGGGAGAATAAGCACTACCCATAAAAGCCCCCACAGGAAGGCTTTTAACGGCGCCTTTTCTATAGATACGGCTATCCATCCGACCCTTTTAGGGAATAAAAAGCCGGCGGCCATACCTATGGCGAGTATTCCCAAAAATGTAAGCAGGCTTGCGAATAATTGAGCCAGTATCAAAGCGGAAGGGGCAACTTTTGAACTTAAATCGGTCGCTGAAGACAGTATTTGCGGCATAAGGACCTCCTTCATCTGCCCGGTGACTTTTGCCTCCGGGGCTTTTTTTATTTTTCCGCCTATTGAAACTACATTGCCGTGTACCCTGGCGGTTGGGCCCAGAACCACGGAGCCGCCTATAGCCACGGCATCTTCGGCAATTTCGCCCGCCACTCCTACTGAACCGCCTATAGACACGGCGGATTTTACCAGGGTGTTTTCGGGCACCATAACATTTTCCCCGATCTTTACAACTTCAGACAGGCAGATGTTGTAATTGCCGGGAAGTGCCGGTGCTGCAAAAGACTGGACAGCTAAAAGTGCGGACAGTACCAGCGCAGACATAAAAAGTTTTTTGAGATTCATCCGATCCTCCTTTCCTTCTTATTTGCTCCTCGCGTGTATATTTGGCGGGAGATCGACCGGAAAATATTTTACAACAGGCGCCCGTAATTTGCAAGGATATTTTTTGTATGTTAAAATCTTTGCAGCCAAAATGTTTCAAGGAGAAACCTTATGAAACAATATCCGACCGGCAGAATAAAGAACGTTGCGTTGATAGGCCACTCCGGTTCCGGCAAAACCTCGCTTTCAGAAACCATGCTTTTTAACTCCAAGGTGATAAACCGCATCGGTTCGGTTAATGAAGGCAACACTGTTTCCGACTTTGACCCTGAAGAGATAAAGAGAAAGACGAGCGTAAGGACATCCGTCATGACCTTTGAATACAAGGAATATAAGATAAATCTTGTCGATACTCCGGGATTCGCGGACTTTGCGGGCGAGGCGGTTTCGGGATTGTATGCGGCAGATTGCGCGATATTTACGGCCTGTGCGGTTTCAGGCCTGGGCGTGGGAGCGCAGGATATGTGGCGCCTGGCGGACGAAGATAATCTGCCGCGCATAATTTTTATCAACAGGATGGACAAGGAAAGAGCGGATTTTTATGCGGTTTTTAACCTTCTTCGGGAAACTTTCGGCAAGGATGTGATCCCCGTACATATACCTATAGGCAAAGAAGCCGGATTTTCCGGGGTAGTGGATGTGTTGACCAAAAAAGCCTATAGATTTGATAACGGAGAAGCCGTTGAGATCCCTGTTCCCGACGACTTGAAAGATACGATGGACAAATATAGGGATATGCTTATCGAAGAAGTGGTCGAGATAGACGAAAAACTGCTCGAAAAATACATGGGCGACCAGGAAATCTCCGATGCCGAAGTGGCGGAAGCATTCCAAAAATCCGTAGACCACAAGCAGATATTTCCGGTGCTATGCGGTAGTGCCGTAAAAAATATAGGAGTAAGCCTGCTTGAAGAAGCGATGGAACACTGGCTGCCGGGAGCGGACGAGCGTGTTTTGAAAGGCCTTGACGGGACGGAAAGGCTGCCTGCCGCATCGGACCCCTTTTCAGGATATGTTTTTATGACTGCCGTAGAGCCGCATGTCGGGGAGCTTTCTTATGTGCGGATATTTTCGGGGACGCTCAATCATTCCAGCTCGGTGCTCAACTCATCCAAAAATGCGCAAGAAAGGGTGGGGCAGATATTCTTTATGAGGGGCAAGAACAGGGAAGAGACAAGCTTAGGGATAGCGGGCGACATTGTCGCATTGCCCAAGCTCAGGAACACCGGAACAGGGGATACTCTCTGCGATGCGGGCAAATCCATAGTATATGAAAAAGCTAAATATCCAGAACCCATGCTTTCGATATCGGTAAAGCCGAAATCGAAGGCTGATCAGGAAAAAATGGGTACGGCCCTCAATGCTTTGATGCACGAAGATCCGACATTTTTTGTAAGCCATAATACCGAGACAAAAGAGACCATTATCTCCGGGCTGGGAGATGTCCATCTGGATGTTATGCTGGAGCGGCAGAAAAGGCGGTTTGGTGTCGAAATAGAAGCCGGCGCGCCCAGGATCGCGTATAGAGAGGCAATAAAAGGCAGGACAAAAGCCCAGGGGAAATACAAGAAACAATCCGGCGGACGGGGACAGTACGGTGACTGCTGGCTTGATATAGAGCCTTTGCCTCGGGGGAAAGGTTTTCAATTTACGGATAAGATCGTCGGGGGGGTGATCCCGAAAAATTACATACCCGCCGTTGAAAAGGGAGTCCGCGAGGCGATGGCGGGCGGAGTGATCGCAGGCTATCCTGTGATGGACGTAAAAGTTACTCTTGTAGACGGTTCTTATCATGAGGTTGATTCTTCCGATCTTGCTTTTAAGATCGCCGGTTCGATGGGATTTAAGAAAGCGTTTGCCGAGGCAAAACCCGTGATACTTGAACCTATAATGACGATGGAAATAAACGTGCCGGATGACTGCGTAGGGGACATCGTGTCCGATCTTAACAAAAAAAGAGGCAAGATACTCGGTATGGAGCAGAACGTGGCCAAGACACAAATTGTTAAAACGCTGGTTCCAAGCTCAGAAACGGCAAAGTACGCGTCCGATCTGCGTTCCATAAGCCGCGGAAGAGGGCATTTTACCGCGAAGTTTTCACATTATGAAGAAGCCCCTGCCAAGACGCAGACAGAACTCGTTAACCGCTATGAGCAGCTCAAAGCTGCCGGGCAGCTTCAAGAAAGAACATAAAGAAGTAAAAAGTGAAGAGAATCAAAAGATACATTGCCTTTTTCTTGCTGTTGGTTGTGTCAGTTGGAGCAATAGGTTGCGGCGGAGAAGATGGCCCCTCACAAACAGCCACGGTGACGGGTACTGTCGCTGATACCGCGTTGAATCCTATATCCGGAGCTTCTGTTGTAGTAGGGTCTGTTTCTTCTTCTACCGGTTCAGACGGCACTTATATTCTGGAAAGGGTCACCAGCGGCCTGCAGAACTTTTCCGTTTCCGCACCGGGATATTTGTCCGTATCCAAAACAATAGATGTAACTCCTATGGCCACAACTTATGTTCCAAAAACTATCCTGGAACAAAAGGACAGCAAATCTACCGATATCGGGTCCGGCGGCGGTGAAGTGGCCAATTCTGACGGATCCGTCAAATTAAGCATACCGGCAGAAGCTCTGTCTTCAGATCTTTCTATTGTCATCACCAACTGCAGTCTACTGTCTGCGCCTTTGCCTGTACCTGACGGGTATAAGCTGGTTTCTCTTGTGTACATAAGCCCGACTGGGACTGTCTTGGCAAAACCTGCGACATTGACTATATCTGCTCCGTCGGAAACTCCCGTATCTTTTTACTGGTTTGACTCTTCCGCTTCGGCTTGGCAGTCCCTAGGGGAAGGTACAGTATCTACCGATACCGTATCTGTTTCTATAAGCAATTTCGGATGGATAGCCGCGGTCGTCCCGGTATCGGTAGGAAATATTTCGGGCAGAGTAATTACTTCAGGAGGTGCGGGAATAGCCGGTGCTGATGTCCGCACCCCGTCAAGTCTTGCAGTGACGGATTCATCAGGAAATTATACTTTATCAAATCTTCCTGTGGGTACTGTGTCGGTGACTGCTTCCAAGATCGGTTATATCGACAACTCTGTCAGTGTTGTAGTTCAGGCAGGCGAAACGGAAACTGCCGACAACATCACTCTTTCGCCTGTTTCTTCGAACGGTTCGGTGGCAGGAAAAATAATGCCGGCTTCGGGTTCCGGGGTCATTGCCGGCGCCAGGGTGGTGGCTCAGGGTAAAACCTCATATAGCGATTCAAACGGTGACTATGTTATTTCAGAACTTTCTGCGGGAACGGTGACCGTCAGCGTTTATGCTTACGGTTATGTCAACCAGGATGCAAGCGTTACAATAACGACCGGACATGCTACTTCTCAGAATTTTAGTTTATCTGCGGTGTCAGTTGCGGATTTCAGCGATGGTTTCGAATCGGAAAGCGGATGGAGCGCCGCCGGTCTTTGGAACAGGATACAGAACATAACTCTATCAAACAATACTCTTGCTCCCTACTATGTCACTTTCTCATCAGGCGATGACGGGTCATTGCCTGCGGCTCATGGAGGAAGTTATTCATATTGGTTCGGCGATTCTGCAACGGGAAGCTTTATCGGTGAGCAGCGATCTATCCCCCCCGACACAGAATTGTCAGGAGGGACATCCGCATTTCTTGCCACCACAAAAGGAGACCTGATCTCTCCGAGCATAAACCTTGTGGGTTATTCGACCGTAACACTCACTTTTTGGACCTGGTGGGAAGTAGAAGCAAGAGACCCTTCCACTTTTGATCAGATGAAAGTCAATCTTTCAGATGACGACGGGACCAACTGGACAATGCTTCTTAAGATAAATCCGGAATTCACCAATCCTGAAGATGTCTCAAAACCGTATTCCTCCGGCGGATTTTTTACTCCTGGAGTATGGGTCAAACATCAATATGATCTAACCTCTTATGCCGGAAAAACGATCAAACTTGCTTTCAGCTTTGATGCGATGGACCTTCAATCTAACGGTTTCCGAGGATGGTTCATAGACGATGTTTCCATATCAAAGGATGCGATATCGGCATCATCAAGCAGAAAACTTTTTTAACAGGCGTGATATAATTTTTTTGGAGGGTTACATATGCACCCTGGTATGGACGAAGTAAGGCTTACCGACCCGGAGATCGCTTGCGCTATAGACATGGAGCTGGATAGACAACGTAAAAAGATCGAGTTGATCGCTTCGGAAAACTTTACGAGCAGGGCTGTCATGGAAGCAATGGGTTCCTGCCTTACCAATAAGTACGCCGAAGGTTATCCCGGCAAAAGATACTATGGCGGCTGTGAATGCGTGGATACTGCCGAAAACCTTGCTATAGACCGGGCCAAAAAACTTTTTAACTGCGGCCATGCGAATGTTCAGCCTCACTCAGGGTCCCAGGCCAATATTGCCGCGTATCTTGCTTTTATCAAACCGGGCGACACGGTTCTCGGACTCAACCTTTCGCACGGCGGCCATCTTACGCACGGAAGTCCCGTGAATATTTCGGGGATGTATTTCAACTTTGTGGCTTACGGCGTGAAAAAAGATGACGAGCGGATAGATTATGAGCAGATGGCGCAGCTTTGCAATATCCACAAGCCGAAAATGATCGTGACAGGGGCTACCGCATATCCGAGAGAAATAGATTTTAAACGGATACGAAAGATCGCGGATGAGGTTGGAGCTTTTTTGATGGTGGATATAGCGCATATTGCGGGTTTGGTAGTGGCGGGCCTGCACCAGTCTCCGATACCTTATGCTCATGTGACGACTTCCACCACCCACAAAACACTCCGCGGACCTAGAGGCGGGCTTATACTTACTTCTGCGGAATATGCAAAGCAGGTGGATAAAGCAGTGTTCCCCGGGACGCAGGGCGGCCCTCTGATGCATGTGATAGCCGCCAAAGCTGTGGCTTTTAAAGAAGCGGCGGAGCCCGGTTTCAAAAAATACCAGGAACAGATCTTGAAAAACTCAAAAGCGCTAGCATCTGCCATGATCAAAAAAGATTTCAGGCTCGTATCCGGCGGTACCGATACTCACTTGATACTTGTCGACCTCTCGCCAAAGGGCCTTACCGGAAAAGCAGCGGAAAAATATTTGGACGAGATCGGAATAACGGTGAACAAAAATACTGTTCCTTTCGATGCCCAATCGCCTTTTGTGACCTCCGGTATCAGGATAGGCACGCCTGCCGTCACGACGAGAGGCTTCAAAGAACCGCAGATGGAAGAGATCGCCGATATCATTTTAAGGGTTTTGTCCGATCCGGAAAACGAAACTGTAAAAAAGGAATCCTCCGACCGCGTACTCCGCCTTACGGACGGGTTCCCCTTATACGAACAGGGGACTATCGAAGCGTGATCGTTCTAAGAAATGTTTCAAAAATTTATCCCAAGGGCGTAGAAGCTCTGAGCAATGTTGACCTTTGTATCGGCAAGGAAGAGTTCGTTTTTATAGTGGGACCTACCGGTTCGGGAAAATCAACGCTTCTTAAACTGCTCTACAGGGAGGAATTTGCCACAAACGGACAAGTGCTTCTTGACAGGGTGAACCTTTCCGAGATGAAGGATTCCCAGATACCTTTTTTGCGCAGGAATATCGGTGTGGTTTTTCAGGATTACAAGCTTTTGCCCAACAGGACCATTTACGAAAATGTTGCCTTTGCGCTGCAGGTCATGGGCGCTTCCAGAAGCTTTATCAGGAGGCACGCGGGGCAGGCGCTGGAACTGGTCGGGCTTTTTAAAAAAGCAAACTGTTTTCCGGGAGAGCTTTCCGGAGGGGAACAGCAGAGAGCCTGCATTGCGCGCGCGATCGTAAACAATCCTCCTTTGGTGCTTGCGGACGAGCCTACCGGAAATCTGGACCCGTCGACCTCCTGGGAAATAATTCACCTGCTGGATAAGATCAACAAGCGCAACACTACCGTCATAGTCACGACCCATAACAAGTCGATAGTTGACGGCATGCGAAAAAGGGTCATCGCTCTCGAAGCGGGCAGGATAATAAGAGATCAGCAATTGGGGGTTTACAGCAATGTCCTTTGAGTTCTTTTTGAGAGAGTCATGGACCGGCTTCAGGCGCAGCGGCATAATGAGCGTTGTCTCGCTGGTTACGATCACTGTATCGCTTGTGGTGTTCGGAGCTTTCCTTCTTGCCGTGGCAAATCTTGGAAATATTGCTTCGATCATAGGCTCTAAGATGGAGATAGCCGCCTATGTGGATAAAAATATTGACGACAGCTCTGCTGCGGCGATCTCTTTGCAGATCTCGGCGATAGAGGGTGTTGAAAGCGTAAAGTTCGTTTCAAAAGAGGAAGCCTGGAAAAATTTCAGGTCGGATTATGAGGGCCGGCTTGCTCTCGGAGAGATAATAAGCGAGAACCCTCTCCCGAATACTTTTTTGATCAAGGTAAAATCGCCGCAGGCAACCTCTGCGGCCGCAAAAAAGATCTCCAATATGGCCGTAATAAACGAGGTCAGATACAGCGGCAACCTCGCGGACAGGTTTCAGTCTGTGCTGGATCTTATCAGGGTCAGCGGGTTTATCCTTGTGGCCCTTCTTATCATTGCCACACTTTTGATCGTCGTAAACACCATCAAACTTACTGTGATAGCCAGGCAGACCGATATCTATATAATGAGGCTGGTCGGAGCAACAAATTCTTTCATCAAGTGGCCTTTTATTATGGAAGGGGTGCTTATAGGGCTGATAGGAGCTGCCTTGTCCTTCATAATCCTTAAATTCTCGTATGATCTTGCTGTGCACGAGTTGCAGGATTTTATGCCTTTTATTCCGCTTATTACTTCCGGTTACAGGCTCTTCTGGATCTATATTTCCGTAAGCGCTATCGGCGTTGTGCTGGGCATGCTCGGTGCTTATATCTCGGTAAATTCTTTGCTAAAAGGAGACTGATCAAATGCTCAAATTTTTACGCGATAAGATGAAGATAGTTCTGATAATGGTATCGGTAGTATTTATACTAACAATGTTCTACGGTCTGGGGCAGCTGGGCATGCAAGGTGGTTTTTCTATGCCAGGCAAGGGAGAAGGGCTGGCCAGGGTCAACGGCAAAGATGTGGATGTCTTCAGATTTAATCAGATAATGGGCCGCCTCGCTGCTGAGCAAAAAGGGGCATTGGACCCGATGAGCCTCTTGTACATGCAGAGCATGGCGCTTTCTCAGCTCATAGATTTTACCATAATAGCCCAGGAGGGCGGGAAAAAATTCGGCGCCAACGCGCCGGAAGTGGACCGCGCCGTAGAAGATATAATGAAAGCTAACAATGTGCCCGACCGCAGAACTTTTGAACAACTGCTTAAGAAACAGGGTTTTTCGCTTGAAAATCTTAAAAGGATGATACGGGAAGAGATAGTAGTGCAAAAAACGACCCAAAACATTAATTCCGGGGTTGTCCTGACGCCGGACGATATGAGAGAGATACGTGTTCAGCATATACTTATTAAAACAGCGGGCGAGCCTGCGCAAAAAGTTCTTGAAGAAGCAAAAAAAGGCGCGGATTTTTCCGGGCTGGCAGAAAAGTATTCGCAGGATCCCGGCAGCGCCTCAAAAGGCGGGGACCTGGGCTTTTTTGGCAAAGGTGCTATGGTAAAAGAGTTTGAAGATACCGCATATGCCCTTAAGCCCGGCGAAATATCGGGGCTGGTCAAGACGGATTTCGGCTATCACATAATAAAGATGAACGAATCCCGCTTGAAAGAGAATGCGGACAAGGACAAGCTCCTGGAAGAAAAGAAGAAGAATGTTTTTGAGAGATGGTTCTCGCAGGTAAGGGCAAAATCCAAAGTGGAGATAAAAAACCCGATGCTGTCCGCTTTTGACCTGATGCTCAAAGGCGACTTGCAAGGAGCTGCGGAAGGATATAAAAAGGCCATAAAGGTTCAGCCCGAAAGCCCTTATCCTCATTTGTTCTACGGACAATTGCTGGCCCGAAAAGGAGATCTGCCGCTGGCCTCACAGGAATATGCCAAAGCTTCTTCCCTTGCTTCTGCAGACCCGTACCTTAGGCTTTATATCGGTCAGGCCTATATAAGCGCGTCTGCCGCCGTGTCCGGTGAGGCAGCACAGGCCTACAAAAGTTCGGCTCAGAGCGAATTCGAAAGGGCATCTGCTCTTGCAGGTGACAGCCTTGAGATGAGGCAGAGTTTGGCGGAGTTTTTTAAGAGTAACAAGCTTTCATCTCTGTTATCAGAAGAGAACGATAAGATCAAAGTTCTTAAACAAAGAAAGAAACTGGAAGAAGAACTTAAGACAGAATAACCGAAATCCGAAAGTCCAAAATCCTAACGTCTGAAAGATCTCTATTAAGTTTTTTCTTCGGACGTTCGGATTTCTGACATTATGACATTATGACATTCGGACATTGCTTTTAGCTTTGTATCCAGTTCTTTCCTTCACTCAGTAATAACGCGACTTTTTCCTGCGAATCGGCTTCGCAGTAGATCCTCAGCAGCGGTTCGGTTCCTGAGAGCCTAAAAAGTATCCAGCTGCCGTCACTTAGCATGAACTTATATCCGTCCAGGGCTTTTACTTCATCTATATGCATATCGGCGAAGTTTTTGGGCTGTTCGTTCGCAAGGCGTTTTTTTATCCGGTCTTTGTCCATATAATCGATCTTCAGGTCTATCCTGTCATAATAGAACCTGGCAAATTCTCCGGAAATATCCTGTAAAACCGCTCCGATGGATTTTTTCTCGCAGGCCACAAGCTCAATCAGCAAAAGCCCGGCCAGTAGGCTGTCTCTTTCGGGGATATGGTTTTTTATTCCCATTCCACCGCTTTCTTCCCCGCCCATAAGGATATCTTTTTCCCGCATGAGATTGCAGATATATTTGAAACCTATGGGGGTCTCGAACAGTTTAAGACCGTATCTTTCCGACATCATGTCGATGAGGCGGCTCATATTAAAAGTCTTGACCACTGCTCCGGTCCACTTTTTGTTTTTCACGAGGTGATAAAGCAGGAGCGCAAATATCTGATGTGTATTTATGTAGATCCCGTCGGTACCTACTGCGCCTATTCGGTCTGCATCGCCGTCAAGCACTATGCCAAAAGCCTTTTCCTTTGCGCATGCTGACATAAAGGCTTTGAGATTGACGGGTATGGGTTCGGGGTTTACTCCGCCGAAATACGGGTCGCGGAAGGCGTTGACTTCGTTAATATTTGGCATTCCTTGCAGCGCTTTAGAAAAATATCCGATCCCGCTGCCGAACATCGGGTTTATCAGTACCTTTTCTCTAAAAGAGACAAGTTTTTTGATGTCTATCAACTTCGTGACAGCTGATATGTATGTTTCTTTAGGGTCAAAAACGATCATTTTTCGCTGAGGGGCATTTTCTTTAACAACGGTTTTTCCTATCAGTTTTTCTATGTTTTTTGTGATCGTCTCATCGGCTGATCCCCCGTACGGTCCCTTTACCTTAAAACCGTTCCATACCGCAGGATTGTGACTTGCGGTTATCATTATCCCGGCACAGGCTTTTTTATCTTTTCCTTGGAAAGAGACCGCAGGGGTCGGACACGAGGTCCGGCAAATATATGCCGTAAACCCGTTGGCCGCCACTACATTAGCTGCTGCAAACGCAAAATCTTCGGACCTGAACCTGTTGTCATAACCGATAACCACAGGCCCGTCGGACCCTGAGAAGTGATCCGAAAATGCCTGTGCAACTCTTTTCACGTTTTCAAAAGTAAAATCTCCCGCAATTTCCGCTCTCCAGCCGTCAGTCCCGAATTTTATCATTAGAACACCTCTTTTTTGAATACTTCCGGGGATCCGTTTTCTGTTCCTCCTTCGGGAATACTATCTCTTTCTTCAATGTCTTCAGACGGGACTTCTTTAGGCCCATGCACATTGCATTCTCTTTTTGGGGCTTTGCCGGGCCAGAACGTTCCCCATTTAATTTTGTTTGCCGGGCAGTAGCGATTTTTCAAAAGCCCGGAAGCAACGCAAATTTGTACTGATGCAGCGTTCTCCGGACCTGGAAATTCCTGTGCGGGAATATCTTTCAGTGTTTTTTGCATAAAATATTTCCAGATCCTGGGGCAGACTCCGACTTCGGCCACGCCTTTCATGGGCGCGTTATTGTCATTTCCCACCCAGACGCCGGCAACCAGCTGGGGCACAAAACCTATGAACCAAGCGTCTTTAAAATTGTCGGAAGTACCGGTCTTTGCAGCAGCGCTGCGGCCGATATTTGCTCTTACGCCTGTTCCGGAGGCAATAACGCCTTTCATCATCAAAACCATCATCGCGGCCGTGTCTTGGTCGATTACTCTGGTCGTAGAAGGCTTGTCCTCCTCAAGAATTTTACCGTTTTTGTCTGTCACTTTGAGTATCGAAAGTGTTTCGGATTTTTCTCCGCCGGTTGCCAGCACTCCGAAGGCGGAAACCATCTCGAGCAAAGAAACATCCGAAGTCCCGAGCGCCAGAGAAAGCGTCTGGCTCAGGTCCGAAGTTATCCCCATGCGCCTGGCCATGTTTACGGCATTGTCTATTCCGACTTTTTGCAAAAGCTTTATTGCGGGAATGTTCAGGGAATTTTCCAGGGCATATTGCAGGGTAACATTTCCGCGGAATTTTCTGTCAAAGTTCTTAGGTCTCCATTTTCCGTCGGGATGGTCCTGCGTGGGAAACACATCAAAAGTGATAGGAGCGTCCGAAAGTATATCACCGGGGGACATCCTTTTTTCCATAGCGGCTGTGTATATAAAAGGCTTGAAAGAAGAGCCCGGAGAACGTTTTGACTGCGCCGCACGGTTGAACTCGCTCTTGTCAAAATCGGCACCTCCGACCATCGCAAGGATATGACCGTTGTTAGGGGAGACCGCAAGCAAAGCGGTTTGCGAGAAATTATATTTTTTGCCTTCTTCCGATATGAATTTATTGACGGACTCCTCGGCATTTTTTTGTACAGGCATTAGCAGGGTTGTATATACTCTTAATCCGCCCTTGTAAACGATATTTGTGCCGTACTTTTGTACTAACTGGTTCACTACGAAGTTCGTAAAATATGGGGCATTGAACTTATATTTATTGATTTTTCCCATTGAGATGGAGATCTTTTCGGCTTTTGCCGTGCGGGATTCCCTTTCGTTTATCATTCCCAGACGAAGCATCTTATCAATGACCAAGTCCCTGCGCGAGGCCGCGAGCGCAAAATTCTTATAAGGAGAATATATTTCCGGAGCTCCTAAAAGTCCCGCCATCATCGCGGCTTCCGAAAGTGTAAGGCCCTGCGCGTGTTTGCCGAAATACATCTGCGCAGCGGCATCGGCACCATAGGTGTTGTGTCCCCAGTAGACCTGGTTTAGATACATTTCAAGGATCTCTTCTTTTGTATAGCGCCGCTCGAGCTCAAGAGCATAGTACATTTCGTTGAGCTTGCGCTTAAAGGTCCTTTCCGTGGAAAGGAAAAGCGTTCTGGCCAGCTGCTGGGTTATTGTGCTGCCGCCCTGTACGACCTTTCCGCTGGTCAGGTTGGCAAATGCTGCTCTTGCCATTGATTTCAGGGATATTCCCTTATGGCTGAAAAAATCATTGTCTTCCGAGGCGATGACGGCTTTTATAAGATATGGCGATATTTGTGATGTCGGAACAGACATCCTTTTTTCACCGGCATGTATCGTTCCAAGTACTGTGCCGTCGGCCGAATAGATTATTGTGGATTCCGAAAGAGGGGATGATGCCCGCTCGATCATGTCGGAACCATCAAGCATCTGTGCCAAAAGACCGGCGGCAGAAAACAGGCACACAAGGATGAATGCGATCAAAAGTATAAGCCAGCTTGGGCCCCATCCTTGGTTTTTATCTTTTTCCTTTGCCATTGATTAATAATTATAACATCAAAACTGTGCTACAATTTTCCTAAGTAATGGGGGAGGTCAATATGAAGAAAATCCTTGTGATCCACGGTCCTAATCTGAACCTATTGGGAGACAGAGAGAACAGCATATACGGCGATACCACCCTTGAAGACATAAATAAAGAGATCCAAGTGCTTGCAAAAGAACTTGGTTTAGAGATCGGCTTTTTTCAAAGCAATGTGGAAGGCGAGATAGTAAATGCGGTCCAAAAGGCCAAAGGGGTTTACGGCGTTCTGATAATAAATCCGGGCGGATATACCCATTACAGTGTCGCTATAAGAGACGCAATAAGCGCTGTTCAAATACCTGCTATCGAGGTGCATCTTTCCAATATTCACTCAAGAGAAGAGTTTAGACAAAAGTCGGTGATCGCGCCGGTAGCCAAAGGACAGATAATGGGGTTCGGGAAAGAAAGCTACTTTTTGGCCGTGCGCGCGGCTGCCTCTCTTTGCTAAAGCAAATGAATTCCAAAAAAATTTCAAGGATCCGTTCTGCTGCGAAAATAGCGTCCTCTTTGATCGAAGATGTCCGCCTTTTTATCAGGCCTGGCCTGCGCGAATGTGATATTTCGTCGTTCATCAGAAAAAGGATAAAGTTTTACGGTGCGGACGGTGAATCGTTCAAGACCATTGTGGCCGCCGGAAAAAGGTCCGCTATGCCCCACGGGTATGCTACTAAAAACAGGATACGAAAGAATGATGTTGTTATGGTGGATTGCGGGGTTAAATACAAAGGCGTTTGTTCGGATATTACAAGAATGATATTTATTGGTGATGGAGGGGCGGGTTTCAAAACAAAGAATGCCAATATCTCCAAGATATACAATATAGTCAAATCCGCCCAAACAAAAGCTATTCGTCTTGTCCGTTCGGGGGTCTCTGTTAGGAAAATAGACCTGGCCGTAAGAAAAGAATTCAAAAAATACGGGTTGGAAAAATATTTTCCGCACTCCACAGGCCACGGTATATGCGAGTTCGTCCACGAAGAACCAAAAATCTACCATAAAAAGAGTGATATATTAGAGGCGGGAACGGTGATAACAATAGAGCCGGGACTTTACTTTCCGAATTTGAAAAAACCGTTCGGTATGCGTGTAGAGGATATGGTCCTCGTAAAAAAGAACGGTTGCGAAATATTGACGACTGCGGGAAAATAAGAACGATGTAGTGGGCGGCCTGCCTGCCGGCGAGGCAGGGTTTTAAACCCGCCCGTACGCGGAGAATATCAATGAAAATATCAGTAGTTATAGCAGGCGGCGGTAGCGGCAAGAGGATGCAGTCGCACGAAAATAAATTATTTATTGAAATAGGCGGCACTGCAATACTTGCGATGACGACTGCTGTTTTTGAGTCTACAGAGATAGTAGACGAAATAATAATCACGGTGCCCGCGGATGAGATCGAACGGACAAAAGCCCTGATGAGGCAGCATTCATTCAAAAAAGTTGCTCATGTTGTTGCCGGCGGACATACAAGGCAGGCTTCGGTCTTTAACGGACTTCAAAAAATATCGACGGACACAAATATCGTTGTCATACATGACGGGGCGCGGCCTTTTGTCACAAAGGAGATCATAATAACGGCAGTAAACGAAATAAAGATCTGTAAAGCTGTTGTTGTTGGAATGCCTGTTAAAGACACAATAAAGGCCGTAAACGAAGGCGGCTTTGTCACGAATACTCTGGACAGAAATTTATTGTGGCAGGCGCAAACACCTCAGGTGTTTGACGCGGCACTAATAAAAAAAGCCCACAGTCGCGCTCAAAAGATCGGATTGACGGCTACTGACGACTCTCATCTGGTTGAACGGCTGGGAGAAAGCGTAAAAATGATACAAGGCTCCTACAAGAACATAAAGATAACAACTCCTGATGATATAAAAACTGCGGAGGCGATATTGCTATCAAAGAAACATTAATTGGTCTTGTAGCGGGATTTGTAAGCGGCCTGGTCGGTCTGGGCGGAGGTATTGTACTTGTTCCCGCTCTGGTATATTTGCTGGGAATGAGCCAGCACAAAGCGCAGGGGACTTCTCTTGCAGTTATAATTCCGACAGCGCTTGCCGGGACTTTTTACTACGGTTTTAGCGGACATATAGATCCGAACGTAGCAGTCTGGGTAGCTTTGGGCGGAACAGCCGGAGCTTATATGGGGAGCTTTGCCGCGGGAAGAATTTCCGAGAAAAACCTCAAAACCATATATGCTGTTTTTCTTTTGCTGGTCGGCATCAAAATGTTCTTTTAATAAAAAGGAGATCAAATGCCTGCGCAACTTTTGGGAGCGATAATTTTGACCGGGTTCGGTGCCGGATTGCTGAGCGGACTTATGGGGGTGGGCGGCGGAACCATAACCATACCCGCTCTGGTATTCCTGCTCGGAATATCACAGCATTCCGCGCAGGGGATTTCCTTAGCGATAATAATCCCCACCGCAATAATGGGGGCATATGGATACTTTATGAAGGGGTATGTGGATGTTAACAGAGTTGTTTTCATTTCGTGCGGAGCTGTTGCCGGCGCGCTTCTTGGTTCCTTTTCCGCTTGCAGGATATCTTCTTGTAATTTGAAGCAGATCTTCGGCGTTTTTGTTATAATTATCGCAATAAAGGTGATCGCGGATGTATTTTCCCGAAAAAAGTGAGTTCGTAAAACTTTCAAAGCAGGGCAGTCTGATCCCTGTTTACAGGGAGATCATTGCCGATACCGAAACCCCCGTGTCCGCTTTTTCAAAGATACGCGGCCGTTATTCGTTCCTTCTTGAGAGCGTCGAAGGCGGCGAAAACCTTGCGAGATATTCTTTTTTGGGATGCGATCCGTATGTCGTCTTCTCAAGTAAGGGCGATAATATTTCCGTTTCAAAAGTATCAAACGGGAAGATATCAAAGACCGAAAAGTCAAAAGGAAATCCTTTTGACCGTCTTGAAAAGCTTTTGTCGCAGTACAAATCCGTGAAGGTCGAAAATCTTCCAAGATTCCACGGCGGTGCGGTCGGATATGCGGGTTATGATATGGTGAGGTTTATTGAGAATATTCCCGATAAAAATCCTGATGACCTGAAACTTCCGGACTGCCAGTTCCTGCTGACCGACACGCTGCTGGTGTTCGACCACGTAAAACATAAGATATTGGTCGTTTCAAACGCGCGGATCGAGGGTGATGCGGGAGCGGCATATGAAGAAGCCGTAAAAAAAATAGACAAACTGGTGCGCAAGCTTCGCAAGAGATCAAATTTAAAAGCGATCGAGCCGGATATGTCCTTGAAAGCAAAATCGGCCAAAATAACTTCTAATATGTCCAAGAAAGAATTCGAAGATGCCGTGATCAAAGCGAAAGAATATATCAGGAACGGAGACATCATTCAGGTCGTTCCGTCCCAGAGGTTCAAAACCAGGCTCAATGTTTCGGATTTTGATGTCTATAGGGCTCTGCGCACGATCAATCCTTCCCCTTATATGTATTATTTCTGTCTCGACGACCTCAGGATCGTCGGGACCTCTCCCGAGATAATGGTGCGGCTGGAAGATTCTGTTGCTTCGATCCGTCCCATTGCCGGTACAAGGCCGAGGGGAAGCAGCGCAAAAGAAGACGGCCTGCTTGAAAAAGAGCTGCTTGTCGATGAAAAAGAGAAAGCGGAGCATATCATGCTCGTCGATCTTGCGAGGAACGATCTCGGCCGAGTTTGCAAAAATGGCACGGTCAAGGTCGATAATCTCATGTCCGTAGAAAAATATTCCCACGTAATGCACATCGTCTCAAATGTAACTGGCCTTCTTGATAAAGAAAAGAACGCTTTCGATCTTTTTAAGGCATGCTTTCCCGCGGGGACCGTATCAGGAGCTCCGAAAATAAGGGCGATGGAGATCATAGATGAGCTTGAAAAGGTGAAACGGGGGCCTTATGCCGGGGCAGTCGGGTATTTTGATTTTGCGGGAAATCTTGACACCTGCATAACGATCAGGACGATCGTTGTCAAAGGTAAAACCGCCTACATACAGGCGGGCGGCGGAGTTGTGGCGGATTCAATCCCGGAAAATGAATATTTTGAAAGCTGCAACAAGGCCAAAGCGATGCTTAAAGCCATAGAAATGGTCAGTAAATGATAAATTTCCGGCTTTTAAAGAATTCGGACATGGCTCTGTGGATTTGCGCGGGGCTGCTTATACTCATAGGTTTTTTATCGATCTATTCTTCCACTTTTGCGATGCTGTCGAGAAAAGCCGCTTTGGCGGCGGGTGCGGGAATAGATCCGCTTTTGTTCGTAAAAAGGCATTTTGTTTCTTTTCTTATGGGCGCTGCGGGGCTGTGCTTTTTCTGTTATATGGATTACAATAATCTGAAAAAAGCTGCTTGGCCGCTATATGGTCTTATGCTTTTTCTTTTGCTGATAGTTCTTGCCGCGGGCTTTGAGTCTTATGGCGCGCAAAGATGGCTGGGTATAGGCCCTTTTTCTTTTCAGCCATCAGAGATCTCAAAACTTATTCTTATCATCGCGCTCGCAAAATATTTTGAGGATAAAAAAGGGATAAGGCATATTACTGAGCTTGTCCCCGCAGTGCTTATAATGGGACTTCCTTTTTTGCTGATCTTTAAACAGCCCGATCTGGGAACAGCACTTGTTTTTATAGCGATCACAGTTGGGATGATCATTTGGGTCCAGGATAATCCGATGATCCTTTTGCTGATGGCGACCCCGATCATGAGTGCGCTCCTAAGCTTTCATTTAAGTATTTGGGCCATCTTTTTTATCATTACGGCCGGTTTGCTCTTATTCGGTAAGGCGAGGATCCAGGAATGGATCGCGATCTTGGGCGCAAATGTTTTAACAGTCCTCGCTGTTCCTTTTATTTGGGGGATGCTCAGAGATTACCAAAAACAGCGGCTGGTTACTTTTTTGGATCCGTCCGCTGATCCGTTCGGGGCGGGCTACCACACGATCCAGTCGCTTATCGCAATAGGTTCGGGAGGCCTTTTCGGCCGCGGCTTTCTTATGGGAACGCAGACACAGCTGCAGTTCATTCCTCAGCAGTGGACCGATTTTATCTTTTCGGTGATAGGAGAAGAATTCGGCTTTGTCGGAGCGATGGTCGTGATCATTCTGTTCGGGGTAATGATATGGAGGGCGATGCATATAGCTATGAATGCCGGAGATTTTTACGGAAGCATTTTAGCGGTTGGTATAGCTTTTATGATGCTTTTTCATTTTGGGATCAACATTGCCATGACTCTGGGGATCGCTCCGGTGGTCGGGATCCCTTTGCCTTTCATAAGTTTTGGAGGCACATCGCTTATCATAAACATGTGTGCGATCGGCATTTTACAGAGCATCGCGATGAGAAGGGAGAAGTTGTTCTTTTGAAAAAAACACATCAGGGCGTCATTGACCGCTTCGAAGGCGAATATGCCGTAGTCCTTGTCGGGCCGGAGCAGGATGAAAAGATCGATATTCCCCGGTCGCTTTTACCGGAAGAAGCGGAAGAAGGGTCTCTTGTTTCGTTGTCAATAAGCGTAAAAAAGAATAAAACCGCACAAGCCAAAAAAGAAGTCGCGGATATGATAGCGAAACTATCCTCGACGGACCGATCATGGAAAAAATAAAATACGCAGTTATTGGAGCTGGTGTTGTCGGACTTGCAGTTGCCTTTGAGCTTTCGGGCAATTCTGACGGGGATGTTGTTGTCTTTGAAAAAAACGAAAAATTCGGTCAGGAAACCTCAAGCCGTAACAGCGAGGTCATTCACGCAGGCATTTATTACATAAGGGATTCCCTCAAAAGCAGGCTGTGCCTGAACGGTAACAGGATGCTTTATGATTTTTGTAAAAAATACGGAGTGAACCACAAAAAATGCGGTAAATTGATCGTAGCAACGGACAAAGATGAGGAAATAAAGATCAAGAAAATATATGAAAAGGCTATTTCACTTGGTGTCCCAGGGTTAAAGTTGATCGGGCCAAACGAGATAAATAATCTTGAGCCGGAAGTAGCCGCTTTGAACGCAATATTTTCTGAAACCACGGGAATAATCGACAGTCATGGTCTTATGCAAAAGCTTTTTGACCTGGGCGAAGAAAGCGGGGTCGTGTATTCTTTCGATAATGAGGTTAAAAGCATTAAAATAGAAAAAGATGGCTATGTATTGGTGACTTCACAGGGAGATGAGATACTTGCCGAAAAAGTGATAAATTGCGCCGGTCTCTGCAGCGACAAGATCGCACAGATGGCCGGTTTTGATATTGATAGTCTTGGTTACCGGCTTTATTTTTGCAAAGGCGACTATTTTTCGATTGCCGGCGCAAACGGCAGGCTGACACAACTTGTCTATCCTCCTCCCCATGACAGGGGGTATGGACTTGGGGTCCACGCTACCATAGACCTTGCCGGCCGGATACGATTGGGGCCCGATACCACTTATGTAGACAAGCTCGGATATGATGTTGACCCTAAGAAAAGCGGAGAATTTTACCATGCGGCAAAAAAGTTTCTGCCATGGCTGAAAGAAGATTATGTGGTTCCTGATACCTCAGGGATGCGCCCAAAACTTCAGGGCCCCAATGACGGGATAAGGGACTTTGTAATAAAGGAAGAATCCAGAAATGGTTTTCCTGGATTTGTGAACCTTATAGGTATTGAATCTCCTGGGTTGACGAGTTGTCTGGCGATCGCGAACCTTGTCAAACAGCTTTTGTGAGCTGATATAGAGCCATTTTTCCTGCCCCCCGCAAAGTCCGTCCAAGTGAAACAAAACCGTGTTTCTTCAAAACAATGAAATTGTTATCTTTCAAAACTTTTATGGCCTCATTCACAAGGAGCTTGCTGCCATAAGGGGCTTCCTTTTTTGTGGAAGGTATCTTAAGACGTATCGATTTGCCAAGGATCTCGCTGCTGTGGCCGTGAAATATCGCATTGATGTCTTTTCTCTTCCGATATATAGCATAGTGGAGAAGACTTTCCGAAGAAGGAGGTCTCGTTCCGCACGAAAATACTTTCATATTCTTTTGGTCGACCTTCTCAACAAGTACGAACTCGTTTTCCTTTAGAGCTTGTTTTAATCCCAAACCCGATGCCGTGATAATAAATTTATTGCTGCCTCGTTTAACACGGAAGCTTAAATTTCCAAGAGAAGATGTGCCCGCAAATGGTGCAAGCCCGGTTTTATGGAATATTGAACACCAATACTTTAAGCTTTTTATTCTTTTGCTATTGGGAGGCTTGCTTTTTGTAAATATGGTTTTAAATTTCGGTTGAACTTTAGCTTCTTTGTTTATTGTCATTTTTTCTTAAATAGCTTTGCGATCTCTTTTTTGTCAGGTCTGATAATACCTTTTTCTGTGATTATTCCCGTGATATATTTTGCAGGAGTCACATCGAATGCCGGATTTTGGGCAGTCGAGCCGGGATTGCAGACCAGTATCTCACGCATTTGTCCGGAGAAGTCCGGTCCCCGTTGATATAAGACTTCTCTTTGGTCTCTTTCCTCTATGGGGATAGCATTTCCGGACGCGCACTTCATATCAAAAGTTGATGTCGGTGCCGCTACATAAAAAGGGATCCCAAATTCCTTTGCACATATTGCTTTTTCCAGAGTACCTATCTTATTTGCCGTATCTCCGTTGGCTGCTATCCTGTCTGCTCCCACGATCATTATGTCGATCTTCTTATTGGACATGAGGTGTGCGCCCGCATTGTCGGGAATAATTTTATGGGGAATGCCTTCATTTTGCAGTTCCCAGGCCGAAAGCCTGGCTCCCTGTCCGCGAGGCCTAGTCTCGTCAGCATAGACAAGGACTTTTATTCCGTTCATGGCGGCGGCATAAACAGGGGATAAGGCAGAACCCCAGTCAACAAAAGCCAACCAGCCGGCATTACAGTGAGTCTCGATCACCATACCGTCCTTGATCAGTTGTTTTCCGTGTTCACCGATAATCCTGCAGTTTTCCGCATCTTCGTCAGCAATGGCTTGTGCTTCTTCTAAAGCAGCACTTTTAGGTTCTCTTGCATGGATCGCTTTGTCATAAACTCTTTTTACAGCATAAAATAGATTTTGTGCCGTGGGTCGTGTAGATTCGATGATAGATCGGCTGCTGGGCGTTCCTTCTAAAAATGCCTGAGCCATAGCAAATCCGGCAGCAGCTCCTATTGCGCCGGCGCCCCTGACTTTCATATTCTTTATTGCCTGGCAGGTGTCTTTAAGTGTCTTTGCTTCAAAGACCCTGAATTCAAAAGGAAGGAGATTCTGCTCTATCATAAAAACCGAGGAACCGTCCATCCACACGGTTCTGTAGTGGGTGCCGTTAACTTTCATTTGAATATCCTATTATTAAAACAAATTTCCAATGTCCAATGACCAATTTCCAATGCTGAATGAAAGCATAAATAGCTTCTCATTGATTTTTTGTTGCTCTGTTAATAATGCTGCTTAGAATCTTGGAGATTTCATCGCTTTCTTTGTGTAGCTTATCAAGTTCTAAGACGTTGTCGTGATTCTTGATAAGATCAGCCTTTTTCAATAAATCCAACCAGTATCTGGTTTCCTGGGCTTCTTTTCTTGAAATGCCCATTTTATTAATAAAATCCTTTTTTGTCGTTGCGCCATCCGCCTCATGCAAATTTGCTCCGATGGAACTTGCAGATCTGATCATTTGTTTTGCTATAATTCTGCCCGAAAAGAGTTTTGATATTTTGTCTGAATACTTAATAACACTGACGACAAAATCGGTTACTCTGTCATAGATATCATGTTTTTGCATTATAATATTGTCGCCGCGGGCGACTCCTTAATTGGACATTAGACATTGGAAATTGGACATTTGTCTTTATTCGCCTTCAAATTCCGTCTGTGCGTAGACTGAGTAACCGGCCCCCTCAAGTTTTTTTCTTCCGCCAAGGTCCGGAAGATCAACTATAAAAGCGAGCTCGACAATATCGCCCCCAAGCTTTTTTGCCAATTTTGTGGCTGCGGTTGCCGTGCCTCCGGTGGCAAGCAGATCATCAACAATAAGCACCTTCATCCCTTTTGATATGGCATCTTTATGTATCTCGATGCTATCGGTGCCGTATTCAAGGCTGTATTCTTCTCTTTCGGTCTCGGCCGGCAATTTCCCTTTTTTTCTGATGGGAACAAAACCTTTGCCCAGGACAAAGGCGAGAGCTCCTCCAATAATAAATCCCCTTGAATCTATACCGGCCACAATGTCTATATCCCTATCCTTATATCTGTTGACAAAATCGTCTATGCAAAGCTTAAGTCCTACGGGATCTTTCAGCAAGGTTGTAATGTCTCGGAACAAGATCCCTTGTTTTGGCCAATGAGGTACCGTCCTTATTCTTGATTTGATAGGCATACTTATATCCTCCCCACAACTTTGATAAGCAATGTTTTTACTTTTTCAGTGTTTTCTTTCATTCTCTGTAGTATCATTTCGTAGGTAACAGGGGCTTCATCGTCTTTCCAGCAGTCATAATCTGTTGACATGGCTATTGTCTGGTAGGGGATCCCAAGCTCATTTGCCAATATTACTTCGGGACATGTCGACATGTTGATGATATCAGCCCCCCAGGCTCTAAACATATGGCTTTCGGCTTTTGTTGAAAATCTCGGGCCTTCTATCGTTATTACGGTAACACCTTTATTGTACTCAAATTTCAATTCGTCACAGGTCTTTACCAGGACATCTGTAAGATGTTTGTTATAGGGCTCGCTCATGGCCGTGTGGATCACTTTTTCCGTGAAAAAGGTCAGGTTCCTGTGTCTGGTAAAATCTATGAACTGGTCAGGGAATACAAGATTCCCCGGTTTGATCTCTTTTCGAAGAGATCCGACTGCTGTCACGGCAAGAATATGGGTGCAGCCTTCGTCCTTTAATGCCTCAATATTGGCCAAGAAGTTGACTTTTGTCGGGATTATTCCATGGTCTTTCCCGTGTCGCGCCAATATTACAACGTCAATTCCGTCGATCTTGCCGCAGGTGAGTTCCGAAGAAGGTTGTCCAAACTTGTTATTGGCTTCCTTTTCGATCGGGTTTTTCAGTATGTTCGGATTATCCAGGCCCGAGCCGCCGATTATTGCGATTTTCTTGACCATTATGATATGAATGATATATCGCAGGTACCAAACGTGTCAACACATACCGTGGAATCGGTTGACACGCGCATAATATTGCGATAGAATGTTCAATGATTGAACGTGGGTAGGGTTTTATGAATAAAGCCGTATTTTTGGACCGTGACGGTACGCTTATTGAAGATGTAGGGTATCTGTCGGATGAAAAAGATATCAGGCTTCTTATTGGGGCTGCCGAGGCCGTGAGCAGTCTGGGCAAGGCAGGGTTCAAAACAGTGATGATCACGAATCAGGCGGCAATTGCCAGAGGCATAATTTCCGAAAGCAGGTTCGGGGAGATCAATGCAAAGGTTCTGTCTCAGTTCTTGTCTCATGGCGCCGGATTTGACGGGGTGTATTACTGTCCGCATCATCCTACGGAGGGCAAAGGCAAATATCTGGCCAAGTGTTCCTGCAGGAAACCTTTTCCGGGCATGATATTGAAAGCGGCAAAAGAGCTCGGGCTGGATCTTTCCAGGTCGTTTATGATAGGCGACAGGTACAAGGATATAGAGGCGGGCATAAATGCGGGTTGTAAAACCGTTTTAGTGCCGACAGCCGGCGTAAAAAATGCCGAGGAAAAAAGTTCGGCGCGTCCGGATCATCTCGCGAAAAACATCCTGGAGGCAGCCGAATGGGTGATCGCAGAT
>Ga0265297_10000913_pt1 | contig 77463 bp, 106 predicted proteins | sample Munlanlwell13791_FD_192502 | JGI IMG/M metagenome (GOLD analysis project Ga0265297, IMG submission 192502) | Leachate microbial communities from a municipal landfill in Southern Ontario, Canada - Leachate well 137-91 | ecosystem: Engineered > Solid waste > Landfill > Unclassified | place...
AAGATTTCTATTCATTTCAAAAATTCCAATTTGGCGATTTGAAACCACACTTCTTAGCTTTCTTGAATTCTCGGTCTTCTTTTATGTAGAGTTCATTTTCTTCAACATACTTAGGACATACAATCAATTCAATTTTAGTTGCTACAATTTCAATAGCGTCTGGATGGTTGCCAAGAACAGCCGCGACATTTGGCAATTCTCTTCCATGGTCAACTACAAAAATTACTCTTTTGCCCTCCTTACGAAATCGTTCCTCCTCAAGAATGATTTCCGAAACCCTTGAATCAAAATCACTATCAACAATGTGAATTCCATCATTCATTTTTAATTCGCCTCCAAAAACAAATTGACAAAATTAATAGTTTCTTTTGGAATTCCTTGCTTCTGTTCTCTTCCCATTCCATCAACAAAAGCAACATATTCCGGAACGCGGCATTCTTCACAAGCGGAAAAATATTGGTTAATCTTGTTGTAAGTTTCAAAACAAATCTCATCCTGAACATACAACGACGCGATAGCAATTCCAAAACTAAATTCAGTGATACATCCGGCAGTCAAAAGACAAAACAAATTCTTCAACTTGTCAAATTCTTTTGTGTTCATTTTTGTTTCCTTTTGATTAGATTTCAAACTCACAAACAAAATCGTTATTATCCCAAAAGTTAACAATAAACAACGAGGGATTCTTTAGAAAGAAAATCTGTTCTTTTTGAATAACTTGCCCAAACAAAATCAAACACGAAAGAAGCCTATCCGTATCCGATTCCTTATATTTTACATAAAACGAATAGGAATTGCCAGAAATATTAAATACAATCTTTCGCATAAGCATTGTTAATTCCTTTCAATACTCCAAAACAATTTCAAGAATAGTCGCGGGTCTGTCTACATCCAAATGTTCAATAGTTGTAGTGGACTGATTGAACTTGATACTATTCGGAATACACGTCGTATTCTTCCTAATATTTCTATAAACAATTCCCCTCAATTCGTCTTGTGTAAAAATAGAAAATTGTTGTTGTGGTAAAAGAATCGTAGTCTCTCCATTCTTTTGAGAAACTAAAGAAATCAAATACCTATTTGGTAGCACCATTTTCTTTTCTCCTTTAGATGTTTTGTTTACTTGTTTCTATTCTCTCAAATTTATTCTAAGCCTGTTTGTGGCAATATTGCGGAATTAGTCCACCCGATTCTTTTGGAACCATTCAAACATATCCACAATTTCACAACCATGACCAACACTGTTTGTAATATATCTCAATGCCATTTCCGCTTCCTTGCTATCACTTTCCGTATACCTATAGATAACAGGATGAAGCGAAACAGAATCAAAAGGAATGAACTTTGGATTCATTAACCCGGAAGTGTTATGACCAGAATATCCACAAAACACTTCATTATTTTCGTTTACAATCATTTGAGGCATTTTAATTTTCTCCTAAATCGGCATGAAAGTTTGAGCGTTCATTTCAAGGACTTCCGAAAGAATCCAACGGCGCAAATCCTTTGGAAGAGAATCAAACGAAACCTTTTCACCAAGATGATTTCCCATTGGACTTTCAATGTGTAGTCCAATTCCCTGCGGGTCAAACGGAAAACCATTTGAAGACAAAGCGTAATGGAGAGTCATTCCCTGCGACTTCCGAGTTTCAATTCCCGGAAAAACAATTGTGTAACGGTCGCAAGTTTTTCCCTTGTTGTCGTAGCAAACAAACTTGATTTTATTGATTGTTTCCATTGTTCAATCTTCCTTGTTAAACTTTTCCAAAAACGAAATTGGCTCAATCCGAATGTTAGTAATGAAAACAGTTCTTTCAAGATTTGACAACGCTTCCAACTGTTCTTCCGCAACCTTCCAAAAAAAATAAATTTCAACTTTCTTTTGGAAAGTGTTCTTGGTGAAGAAATGGAAGATTGGGGCGTTTCTTGAATTGTAGTCTCCTGTGAAAACCCATTCAGTATTCGTTGAACTTCCATCAGCAACAATCACGAACATTTTAGTTTCTCCTTTTGTTAGATAGAATATATGCGATTTTTCCATGGAAGTCAAGCTGGATTTTCTTTCGGTGTTTAATAGGCAGAAATGTTAAAAGAAAGCGCAAACTTGAAAGAATGCGCTTTGAACTGATTAACTTTTACGCAAACATATACAGACAATCATACTCGCTGTTATACATTACTCCACAACGAGACAATTCCAAAACATGTTCAATGGTAATCACCTTTTCCAACTCTTTAATTTTCACACCAAGATAAATTTCGTCCTGTTCCGCATCCGAAACGATATCGGAATAAAGAACAGGAATATATTTAGTTGGTCCTTCTATTGGAACGCTTGGGACCAACTTATCCAACAAAAGAAATGCGTGAAGGTCCGGGCGATTACTCAGCTTGTTTTCAACCCAATAAAACTTTCCATATTCATCGCCGTCAAAAAACGAAAACATTTGAGCAATCTTGGAATCATCGGAATTTTCATCATAAACAAAATCCGAAAGATTCTTTGGTGTCTTATAGTGTTCGGCTTCCATTTTCTATTCCTCCCTCAATTGTTCAATCTCTTTTTGAAATGTAATAGGTTGAAATGCTTGTTTACACTTATACGAACGCAAACCATTTGGACATGTATCGCAAAACAAAATACACTTCTGTCTCTTTCCTGTTCCAATCAGATAAAGACATTCATTCGAACATTTATTAAAGTTTGTTGGTTCTGGAATACAAATCTCAACCGTGGATGTAAGAATATTTGTTGACATTTCTTTCTCCTTTCTTTTACTCAAACCGAACAAATTCAAATTCATATCCACAATCTTCCAACAAATCCCGAATCTGTTCAAAATCATCCGCAGGAAATTCCCAAAACCCTCGGTAATGAATAGAAGAAGTTTCCAGCCTTTGTTTTTCTTTTCCACCCAAATCCTTACAACGCGAAATTACTTGAAGGAAAAGAGACTGCTCGTTGTTTTCCAATTTCCGCTTGTTGATAGAAATGTCCAAAAATTTCCAATCAATTAGAGCAAGCATTTTCATTTTTCATCTCCTTTTTCCTTTTGTTGTCTCTTTCTTACATATAGAAGATACAGTTTTTGGAAACAATGTCAAGCTGGAATTTTCTTCGGCAAATTATTCTCACTCCAAATTGATTGTGGAATATCCCATAACAAAATTTCCAGCATACACATTCCTAATTTCATAAACATCAATTCCATCAATTTGCTTGAAATAAGAACACGACAAAACAATTCCTGGAATGTTGAATATCTTGGTTCCAATTTCCGCCAAAGATTTAACAGAGAATCCCCGATTACTCTTTTTTCTCAAATCCCGAATTCTGAAATAAAACATATTATATATCCTTTTGTTATATTCAATTATCAATCTGTTTCATCAATTTCCTAATAGCTAACTTGGAACGAATCATTGTTACAACAGTAAAACAAAATCGCGCCAAATCACACCGCCAAAAATATTGTAAAAATGAAACCGAGAAATGAAAAATTCATGAGATTCAAATTCCTCCGATTTTTCCGGCACTTTCGTTTTAATGTCAAGCAAAATACGAACATTCCGCTTCTTTTGAATTGGATACAAAGGAATGATGATGTTAACAGATTCAACAATGTCTTTGAAATGTTCCTCTTTATCTGTATCATCTACATTTGAATAAGGATTAACCATATATTCATTAATTAGACTGAATATATCCAAGAAAAAGTTTGAATCCCTTCCACAACAGCAAAATTGAAATGGGAAACAAACATCCTAGAAGAAAGAACAACATTTTCAAAACTTATTTTTAATGTCTAGGAAAAAGAAACGTGTCTCCTGAAATAACTTCATCCTCCAAAAGAATCTCAATCCGAATTCCAATTTCAGGACAAAAATCCGGATTGTGTTCCTTACAAACAATCCGCAAATTGTTCTTTAGAAAATCCCTCAACTCTTGTTCATTCATTTTTCTTTTCCTCTGTTTAAGTTTTCTCTTTCCTACGAATAGAATATACACCAAAACAAAAACAAAGTCAAGCTGGATTTTCTTTCGGTTCTCAATAAGAGCAACACCATAAAAAGCGGAAATGTTCCATTCCGCTTTTTCCCAATCAAATCAAAACCTATTCCACAAATAATCACCAAACCAACACCCAAAACGATAAACAAACAAAACTAAAAATACAATCAAAGCAATGGGAAGAAAAAGAAAAACTATTCCTCCCCAACCCCTAGAAACCGTAAATTCTTCAACCAAATATTGGGCAACAACAGCAAATACAAAAATATACAAAAGAACAAAAACAAAACCAACCAAAATTGTAACAATCATTCATCCACCTCCTTCAAATATTCTTGTCCAGCCAAAGTCAAATATCCATTCCCTATATAGTTCTTAATCTTCTGATATTCTCCATCTTTAGCGTAAACCGCAAGAATGTCCTCAAATACAACATCCTCCGTAGTAGAATGATGCCCATACAAAATGAAAATACAAATAGAATTCTCAGAAATTTGAATGATATGTCCGTCCCAAATAGAATTAGGCCCATCCCCATGATAACCATTCCATTTGAAAATTACATCGTCACCAATTTTCAAATCAGACTTTGTGATTGTATTCATTTTTATTCTTTCTTAATTGAAATGTGTGAAATGAATATTATCACCAAAGATGAATATTGGCGTCAAAATAGAAAACTAAATATGTAACTACCAATGCTAAAATCATCCAAACACTTGTATAGAACCATTTATTCATTACATATTCCTTTTGAAAATCGTAGAAATAATCTCAAAGAATTGTTTTTAGATATGTATTCTTCAAACAAAATGTAGAATCAAAAACAGTTTTATACGAATCAACAAAAGACATAAAAATAAATTTGCCGTAGGATTTGTGGGACATTGGGTTATTACCATACCAGAAACCACGATAAGCGTAAAACCCAGCAGAAGGATACCCGTTATTCTTAAAATATTTCTTATTCCGATAATGATTTTCTGTTATTTCCAAAACAATCCAATGACATCCATCAATTTCAACAATCATGCCATTTTTCATAGCGTTTCCCGTTCTAGGTTAAGTGTAATTGAAATTCGAAACAGAAATAATAAAAATGAATACTTGAGATGTTTTCAAAAAAAATTATTTCTTCCCGACGGCCTATATATGGCTCGATTTTTATTTCCCCACTTTGAGATATTTCTTTTTTCTCTTTTCCTATTATCCCATTCTTTATATAGCCATTTTCTCAAAGGGCATTATTGCGGCATTTTCATTTCATCAAATCTAATCTTCATTCCCATCCCTTTTCAGTCATTCTTTATTACACAACATTATCGCCTTTTGTAAATCTTCCGCCCGTTTAACATTAGCGCATTCGATAACAACAATATTATTTTCATCTGTTACGAGAACGGAATATTTCTTTTTCCTTTTCCCCGCCCGTTCCAGATACGCTCCACAATTCTTATTCATTGTTACCGTTTTCATTCTTATTTAATTCACTCCAATTATTTGTAATTTATTTTAATGCGTTGTTTATTTCTTTTGAATCATTTTCCTTACGACACCCGAAACCTTGTTGAAACAAATTACAAATAATTATTTCGTTATTCCATGGTAAGCGACTTGTCCTGCGGAGCAAATCATATTGACTTTGAATTCATTGTTTTCGAATTGAGTTGAATATCCGTTGGGCCATTTATCTCTGATTATTTTTATTGAATAGTTTTCTTTTTTGGATTCGTCAACAAGGTTGTGTCAGATTGAATATGCTTCTTGAGTAGTAATGGTTTTCATTGGGGCGGTCCTTTTGTTAGATAGAAGATAAGGAAAACTGGAGGGAAAGTCAAGCTGGATTTTCTTTCGGTTTCCAAAAGGCAGAACGAGCAAAAGAAAAGTGAGAGTTATTTTTGAAATCTCACTTCTTTGCTTTTGTTCTCTATATGGGCGAAATTTTATTTACTTTTCAATCCATTCGACAAGAGGAACGATTTTGAGATTTTCGTTCTTATTGTTTTGGTTTCTATTGGAAAGAATGTTATTGATTGTCGATTGTGCGATTCCTTCGCTTGGATAGATTGTGACGTTGATTGGAAGGTTTTGATGGTAGTCGGGAAGATAAACCCAAACTTCCAAGAATGTTCCAAGGTTAGGAATGAATTGAGAAAATGCGCCGTTGTTTTCATTTACGATTACGAACATTGAGATTCTCCTTTATTCTTCAATCATTTCAACGATTTTGTGGGAAAAATGGAAATAATCAATTCCGTGACGATTGAACCGATAAGGCGTTCCGTCATTCACATCTTCAGCACAATAAGGAAAACCTGCGAACGCCAGACTAATTCGCGTAATCTTAACGATTTTGTCTTCGTTGGTTTTGTATTTCTTTCCTTCTATGATGTCCATTGTGTTTCTCCTGTGAAAGATTGATTTTCTCTGACATATAGAAGATAAGGTATTTTAAGAAGAAAGTCAAGCTGGAAATTGTTTCGGTTCTTGAAAGGCGTGATGTGAGAAAGAAACGGCAGAACTGAGCGAACAATTCTGCCGTCCTTTTTCTTCTGTAGTTGTCTGGTTAACTTAACTTTCATCCATCATTCACCAACAAGGTAAACAGGCAATCGCTTTTATATCCGACAACGAGATTGAGCTTAATTGCTCTTTATACCTACAGAAAGAATTTATTTGTTGTTTCCAATCCAATCAATGAGAGGAAGTATATTGGTTTTGATTTTACATTTTGAAAGAATGTGTTGTTCTTTTAAGGCGTATTCTTGATTGTAAAAGATGGTTATTTGATTTCCTTCTTTATCATATTTCTGAAAATCTATTGAAGTTTCGGAAAATCCTTGGAATGCTTCATTCTTTTCGTTAACAAGAATCAACATTTTTCATTTATCCAAAGAAAGATTGGAATGCTGGGATGATTTCTTTGCTTCGGAAAATCACAACATAAATCAGATAGAACCATCCGAAAAATGCGTGAAGAACACTCCAAAGAAATCCGTTGAGAACAAAGGAAACAAATCCCGAAAGAAAGAATCCGATTCCAACGCCTGTAGAAGTTGTATTTGACATTCTGTTCTCCAATGAAAAAAGAAGTGAACTGGGGATTCAGGGCTCGAACCTGAGACATTCTGATTAACAGTCAGACGCAACTACCTACTGTGCTAATCCCCAAAAATTAAAAAACCGTGGTGGGATTTAGCATTGTGTTACCCACATTTTTCCGAATGTCGTTCCCGCCAAGGACGCAAACAAACATTATTAACTTACACGGTTCTATTCAAAAGCAAAAAGAAGTTAGGTAATATCCAATCAAGCAAAGACGTCTAGAAAATCTTTATTGCTTCACTATGGAAAGTGTTGTGTAATGGAAGTTTATTTGACCACTACACAAATGCCGTTATTTCTAACAAGCTACCAAGATTTAAGGGAAGGACAAAGAGCCGACGAGACGACGACCCATTCCGCAAAATTCTTTCGTTTACATATTCTTCATGTAATTGGGTGTAAAGCCATATGAAGAATACTTATTACCATTATGTTCTTCTGAATCTACCGTCGCAAATCCTCCAAACATAGAGATTATATTTCTACAATCTCACTCCTCTTATTGATGTCAAAGAAAACAAAGATTGCTTAGGGGAATCGGACCCCATTTCTACACTCGGCATTAGTTTGGCACGAAGACGCAAGCTAAATGTTGTTCCAAACGTAAAGAGCTAACCCAGAGAGCAATTTTTTCAATTGGTCATTCTTTTCTGTAGCCCCAAGAACTTACTAAACCAATCGCCCATGAGTTTCCGGAAGTCGCTTTGCTGGCTTGTTCCTTTCCCTCATGTCTTTAATATACGTTGGAAAAATAGGAAAGTCAAGCTGGGATTTCCTTCGGTCTACAAAAGGTGGGAAGTGGAAAGAAAAGTGAGAACTATTTCTAATTCTCACTTCTTTGTTTTTGTTCTCTATATGGCCTCGGTTTTAGAAACTTCCGGATTCAATAAATGTATTGTTGATTTCCTGAAGTTGTTCACTCATAGGAAGAACATATTTGTTGTATAAATCGAAATATTCCTCTTCCGTCAAATCATTTCTTAGGTTGCACATTGTAGATGACATCATTCCGAAAGTCACATTTCCGTTGATGAAGATTGTGCGTCCTTCCGGATTGTTCAAGATTGGAATTGCGGAAGTGAATTGAGCGCACAACTTTTCGATAGCTTCTACTGCTGGATTCTTCATTTTTATTTTTCCTTTTTAGTTTTGTTTAGAGGGGCATTATTGCGGATATTTGAAAAGAATTAGAACGTTGCGAGTCCTGTGTTTCCCATGACTTCCACAACCGAATTTCCAAAGAAAGCCGTTGCGTTGTTCTTGAAAAACTCACGAAGAGAATTCAATTCATCTTCAGTCAGTTGGTCCTTGACGGCAGTTTGGCAACGACACTCGGAAATCAATCCAGCCGAAGTCGGATAGTTGACATTCTTGGATGTGAGAAGAAGACGACCAGACTTGTCAATGAATCCAAACCTACCGTCAGACTGAATCTTGATGTATTGGTCGGATTCGGAAACAGGGTAAATGACGAAATTCTGTTCCTTTCTCATGTTGGCGAACTTTCCGTCAAACGAGAAACAGAGAGACGATTTCTTGAGATTGTGAAGCATTTGTTTGTTTACTTTGAAATGGGTGTCTCTTCCTTACACATAGAAGATAAGGTATTTTATGGAGAAAGTCAAGCTGGAGTTTCTTTCGGTTATTAAAAGGTGGAATTAGAAAGAAAAATTCCCGACTCAATTAAGAATCAGGAATTACTTTTGGTTTTATTCCGGAGAATTAAAATCGAGAATGAACTTTCCAATCTTTTCGCCAAATTCAACAAAAACTCGGCAAAGAATCAGAAATGTTCCAATCGGACCTAAAATGAAAAATATGGCTTTCAAATCAAGTTTTGGTTCAAGAACCGTTATTACTCCGTTATTAAAAGATCCTAAAAGAGCCCACCCAATACAAGCCAGAATGATGATGGAAGCAATCAACATTTTCTTTTCTTTCTTTTGAATTGAAAAAGACGGAAACTATTTCTAATTCCCGTCTACGTTTTTGGAAAGAATCAGAAACCAATTCCAAGATTGATTTCGTTGTATTCCTCGCGCATGAGACGATTGTTTTCCCAGGCAACCGTCACGAAGGGCGTTTCCATGGTTTCCACTGCCTTGATTTCCAGTTCCTTCTTTTCGGGAGCCACGACCGGAACCTCGGCACGAACCAAGTCATGCGAAGGAATGGTAAACTGAGGAAGAGCCATTTCCGGAGCACGGTCATCGTTCTTGGTCTCGGCAAAGGAAGTGACTGCGAGAAGGGCGATGATGGTGAAGAGCTTGTTCATTTTCTTTTCTTTCTTTTTTGAATTTTGTGGAGAGCTTTTCTTGTTCTCTCCTTCCGACATATAGAATATAGGCCGAAACGAAAGGAAAGTCAAGCTGGATTTTCTTTCGGTTTTCAAAAGGAGTGAAAAAATAACGAAAGGTTTTAATCTTTCGTAGTTTTCTGAATTTCAAAACTCAGGATTTCGTCTTTCGCAAAAACCCTTTTTCCATTGAAAACCAGACTTAGGATTGTCACGGTTTACGAAATATGTCTTCTTGTTATTCTGAATGATTTCCTCAGAACAATGCTCATACCTTTCCAGATTGTTCTGAATAAATTCCAAAACAACTTCAGGAGAAACCAAACATTCATTTGCCGAGCCACAAGCGAACATATCATACTTGGGAATGAATTGCGAAGGAACCCCCACAACTTTTGCGACTTGACGACCACGATACACCGAAACCGAAAGAACGATATTTGCGTATGAATCACCATTGAAATAATTGCTGACGAAATCTCCAACTTTCAACGTTTCCATTTTCGTTCTCCTTGATTTGGTGGTCTCTTCCTGACATATAGAAGATAAGGAAAACTGGAGGGAAAGTCAAGCTGGATTTTCCTTCGGTCTTCAAAAGGCAGCAACCAGCAACAAAAACACATTCTAAAAAGAAATGCGTTAAATAAATCAAAATTTCATTCTCTAACCTTTCGCTCCGATTCTATCTCTGTCTATTCTCTTCTTTTCGTGTGGCAACCGAATTTGAATCCGAAGATATTTCAGTCTCCCGAAGGACTCTAACACTACTCAAAAGATACTAAAACAAATCAATCCTCTTCACAATAGTATTTATAAGTTTGTTAATTTTTCTTTTTCCTTTTACTTTTTTGAAATATTAGAAGAAAATAAGAGAAAATATGGTGTTTTTTGTGACAAAATCTGACAAATTGAAGGTAAAATATCGATGCTCAAAATGGCCCACAAGCCGCATGAATAAAGGGCTGAAGGGAAATTAAAGAAAAGTAAAAACGAAATTTACTGCTTGGGACTAAGGGGTAAATGAATAAAAGATAAAAACGAAAAAGCCCCAATTTCTGAGAGCTTTTCAAATATTATTTTTCTATTTTTATTCTCTCTATATGGGCCTCGATTTCAAACATTCTTTTTGAAACCATAACCCCAATCTTCAGAAATCCAAGCTTCAGTCGTCGCCCACATGAACAATTCACAAAAAGTAAACTTGATTTGATTTTGAAGAATCAATTCCTTTCCAGTTTCTTCCGCATATAATTCTTCCAAGTGTTTCCAATCAACAAGTCCAATCAACTTCTCGGAATGATACCTATGAGTTTCCATCCTCGTAGAAATCCCAACACGAACATTCCTATCCGAATATTGACGGATGTTCTCGTTCCCATGAAGAGCCGCGAACAAAACATCCGTCAAGTTTTCCCAGAAAGGAATTCCAAAACCAAGAATCATGGTATCGATGAGATTGTAGTGGGTATTGGAAATCATCGTGCGTTCTCCTGTTTGAGGTTATTGTCTCTGACATATAGAAGATACAGCATTCCACGACCAAAGTCAAGCTGGAAATTGTTTCGGTTGTTAAAAAGGCGGAATGCTGTAAAGAAAAGTTAGAACTTATTTGAAAATGTTCTCACTTGAAATATGTCTCTATATGGCTCGATTTCATTTTCCTATTCCTTTGTTCCAGTTATATATTTCCTGTGCCGCCAATGCTTAGGATTGTTAATGATTTTCAAACACAATTTACAATCAACATCCGAAACAACCGAAGTTGAATTTGTTCCGTCTTCAGAATCAGAATGTTCACATCCACAAACCGTTCCAGTTGTGAATCCACCATATTTGTTTTTAACTTCAAAATTCAAATGAGTAACCATTTCTTTTCGCCTACTTCCTAATGTTAAAATAAATCCGCGAATCAAAGTCAATTATTTCAAAATCTTCCTTTTTGTGTGTTTTGTAAATCCATTCACTATCCAACATTGTAGGAAGTCGCAAATCCGAAAATGGAATCAATCCAGCCGAAACTCCACGAACAAACAACTGATTCTGAAAAATGTCAAAAAAAATTTCTTCAGGAAAAATCAATTGCTCTCCATGAATCGTCCCGTCGTCTTTCTTGATTTCTAAAACAAACACAGGAAATTTGTTGTATGCCAAAACTTGAAGTTTCATTTTCGTCCCCCATTAAATAGAAGATACTCCATTTCCAAACCAAAGTCAAGCTGGAGTTTCCTTCGGTTCTCAAAAGGCTAACCTCAAAACATTTTCTCATCTTTTCTTTTCCAAACCTATTGACTTTCACTACAACAAACACTATATTCAGTAAACATCCAGAACATCACCCCAAGGAAACCACCTAATCTTGATACCATTTTCACATTCATTCCAAATAATAGCCAATACGTTTCATATAATTCAAAAGAAAGAATCTAAAATGAAGTGAAAAGAAAAAGAAGAAACTATTTGAAATTAGATTGAAAGGAAAAAAGAAAAACGATAGATGAAGAAAGAGAAAAGAAAATGAAAGGAGTGAACATGAAGTGGCGTCGTTGAAAGAAAATGAGAGAATGTTAAGAAAATAAAAAAGAAATACATGAAAAATAAAATAATGAAGTGAGAAGAAAAAGAAATAAAAGAAGAATAAGAAAGGAATTAAATATGCGGTAAAGATATAAGGAACTCTGGGAATATAGCCTATATGAGCCATATAACCAAGCTGGAGTTTCCTTCGGGCTTCAAAAGGCGCGGGTTGGGCTGACTTGAGATGGCACCACCGAAGAAATATCCAGCTTGACTTTCGGATGTTTTGGAAGTATATTACTCTATGAAGAAGTGTGGGATGAAATAAACGAAGATGGAAATAGATGAATAAGTTTGGAAAAATGTGGAGGAGCGTGGGTGGGAATAAATGGGAATGAAGAAAAATGAAAATGAATAGGAGGAAATGAAAAATGTAAAATAAGAAAATGAAAAATGGAAAAGTAGAGGGTAATACGGAGGAACCCGGATTTAGCTATATTTTTGGCATTTTTTGGTATACCGTATATTGGGGGTGTTAAATTGCTGAGATTTTTAACGACATTTTTATTTTACATTATATTTGATGAGTGATTTATTTTTATCTATTTCTTATTTTGTTGTTTTTGTTTATAGTGTTTAATTAGTTTAACAAAGGAGAACAGAATGAATAATTAAAGTATCTTCGTGTGTAGTTTATTTAAAAACGAAAATCAACTTAAAAAGGATAAAACAATGAGATTAATGATTTTGATTATTGGACTATTTGGTAGCATTTCTCTGGCCGAATTTTACAAACTATCAAATGTAAAACGAATTGACCAGAACCTATACAAATACGATGGTGGATATATTGCCACGAAATATTGTTATGAATATACATATGGCGTAACGGTTATATACAACGATAACACCAGGGAAATAATTTTTGATAGTGGTAACAAATGTTCCGTTGATAAATTTTTTCAATAAAGTATATCTACCTACGGAATTATTCTATAGGTAGATTTCTGAATTTTTCATAGTGGATTTTAAGGAGACGGTATGAACATTTTAATTTTGATATTTTCTATGTATTTTTCATTTGATTATTCTTTTATGATGGAGCGTCATAGATATTTTCAAGGCAAGTCTGAGACTTATTGGTCGTTAGTTGTTGGGAAAAATTATGGTGATTATGATATTAGCTGTAGCTTTATGAATGATAATCCTATGTTTAGTTGTAATTATACAGACAGAGTAATAGAAACAAAATCATACGAAGCGGAACTATGTAAGGAAGGTATTTGATGATTGTTGAAACTATTTTATTTTTAGGATTGAGTTGGATGATTGGTTTTTATGGTAGTATTGGTTATAATGTCCTAAAGAATTCAAATATTTCAAGATATGTTTATATTGGATTATCAACATTTCTGGCGTGTATTGGTTATAGTTATTATTTTCACACGCTAGAGTTTTGGAGTTTGATTCTTACAATATGTTTAGGATATATTTCTATTATTATAAGTAGTAGGTATTCGGTTATTTTTGATAAAGAATTGTTTATTGAATACATAATAGGATATTTAAATTTTCATTATAACTATTCGACGGACAAATATTTTATTTTCAATTTTTGTGGGATTGCTCAAAATAACCAATCAAACAGGGCTTTGTGTGATAGCATAGAACGTAATTGTGTTAATAATTCATATTTTATTCCTGAAAAATCAACGCGAAAAGAATTGCTGGTTGAATTGCTCATGTTGGATTTTTTTGGAAGATTGAAATGTGTTAGTGATAAAAATAAATGTGTGAAAGATATATGTGAAGAAATAGTTTTAAAATATGTTGTGTTTCATGGAAAGAAAGGAAATGAATATAAAAATTTTCGAGAATTCGATCAACAAAGAATGAAGTATATGTTAGATGGTAATTGTATGAAAAGGACGCCGAGCGAATCGTTTAATAAGTTTGGAAAAATAAGATATAATAAAATTGTTCAAGACTGTCACCATCTTTTACAACAGCGGTGTTTATATCTATACGACCCCACAAATTACGAATTTCATATTAGACACCAAGATGAATATGATAATTGTTCGGATGATGAAATTGATTTTTGGAGTTGGTTTAATAAAGAGTATAAAAAATTAGGAACGGCTATTGATAAAAAAGTATTGATAGAAAAAATGATGAATGTTGGTTTAATTGTTAAGAAAAATTAAGATGATGAAGATTTAAGACGATGATAAAAGGAGAAGAGAGATGAAAAATACAACATCACTCGAGAACGCTTTGAGATTTAAGATTGAGATGGGGAAGATTTACATTTCGGGGATTTTGGAGTTTAGCGGTGGCGAATATATTGTTCTCGATAATTGTGTTTATAAGGTATCTGAGATAGATTGGAGAAACGGAATTTTGTTATTTAATGTTGGTGGGATTATTGATGTTCGGTGTCATTTGTATTCATGGGAGGATGTTGAAAAGGATATTGGTGAGATTTCTGTTATGAACAAGATGCTGTATATTGCTGATTGTTTGAATTATGATGATTTGAAATCTAATTTGAAATTGAAGCATTTTGTTTTAGATTCTTTGTTTAGGGATATTGTTTTTTCTGAAATTTTTGGGAATCATGTTAGGAGTGTTTCAAGAGATTGTGTTGTTATTAAGAGTGTGACTGGAAAGGACTTAGAGATTTATTTAGATTCTGTTTGTATGAGAAATATGGGAGAGGTTGAAGAGAAGATTTTGTTTGGTTGTGATAAAGAATGTGTGATGGCGAAAGTTAAAGAAATGTGGAATAGAAGATTTGAAAAATTTAATAAATGGAGAATGATTGGTAAAGATTATATATGTCCTTGGCTTGCTGGAGGAATTTATAGTTATGATATTTTAACCGATGAGATTTTTGTATTCTTACACCCAAATAAAAATAGATTCAAAAGATATTGGAAGATTTTTCGTGAAGATTGAACTTAATGTACTAACTTACAGCGTTTACTTTCATTGTTGTTTTGTGCTGAAATATAAAGGACAATACGAACTAATTATCAGCATTTATCATATTGATAAAAAACAAATAGACATTGGACATCGCACCAACAAAAGAAGAATGGAAAAGTTTAAATGAAAATCAATTTAGAAATAAGAAAATCCGGACTATTTGAACCTGTAAGAACTGCGTGGTTTTACAGAACTATTATACTCGTTGAATATATTTGGAAAGATAGAATAGAAACTGTTGGTGCTAAATGTAATCCGAAAAGACTTACAAAGATTGTTAATCGCTGGAATGACAACGGAAATGAAAAATTATGAAAATAGAATTATTTTGCGAACATTATTTGGGGGCAAGAGAATACTGTCTCTTTAGAAAATACAAAAAAGAGAACAAGTTAATTGATAGAATATACTGGTACGAAAAATATAATTTTAATGAAGACCGAGTTGTATTTGAACTAGTTAATCAAAAAAGATTCGGAAAATATGGCAAAGTAATGGTTATAAAATGAAGATTAGAGCGTATTTCACATATAACAACTCCCCTTCACAAGCCTTAATGGTTAGAAAGTATAAAAACGATACGCATATACATGACCGAATTATGTATGGGTTTTTTCTACTTGATTTCAATTGTTATGATTATTCGGTTTATGGAAATGTTTGTTTGAGAAGATTTAGGAAATTTCAAAAAAATTGCGAGAAAATAAAATGGAAATAAAAACATTCATTTGGAATAAGAATGTAATAGGGCAAGTTGATTTTTACATTTGTCGTAGAGTCTATGATATTGGTTCGGTCTATTATATTACCAATAAAGATGAAATGGTTACATATTACAAAAATAACAAAGGTGTTGGTTATTTGAATAAGAATGTTAGTGGTAGATTGATTAAAAGATTCGAGAGTACCTTTGTATGAAAATTAAAGCAACAGTACAAGTAAACATCAGTCGTTTTGTTTTTGAAACTGATAGACTCTGGTTTGAATGGTTCTACTATGTTCGCGACAAACCAGATTATGAATTGTGTGTTTTATATTTCTTTGATTCCGGCACCATCCAAACAGCATTGAAAAGATTAGAAAATTCAAAAATTATCAAAGTTCATCATTGGGAATATGCGGCGGATAGTTAGATTATTTTTCTAAAAACGTGTTGCCTTGTGAAAAATAAAAGAGTATATTAAATAATGCGGAAATTCAATAGTTATTGGAAAGTTTGAAAACGTATGTATATCTGGTTCGGAAAAATAGTTGGGACTCCGATGCTGATGAAATAAAAGCGGCGTATCTTGATTATGATTTGTTGATGAATGAAACAAAATGGTAGCGAGAACATAAAGAAGGATATATAAGAACCGCTTGGTATGTTGAAAAAATTGAGGTTAATAAATGAAAATAAATCTATATGTAAAAGATTATGGTGGTGGTGTTGTTTTTTCTCAAAAGCCATGGGGAATTAAAATGAGGATAATATTACAGGCATATTATGAGGGTCGTTATTGTTCAGATTATATCAACGCAAATACAAAACGACTAAAGATAGATAGGTTTACGTGAAAATAAAAATATTTGTTGCTGATTACAAAAAATGTGTAGCTGCGGCTCATATTAGAAGAGAAAATGAATATTTAGTTTTCGGAAATGTAGATTATAATTCAATTTACATTGTTGTGTTTCAAAAACCAAAAGAATACTGGATTTCAAATAAGACAAATGTAGACAGATTTAAAAAAATATATGATTGTGTGAACACCAATGAAAATACAATTAACCGTTGATAATGGGATATATAACCAAACCGATTTTGTTAGATTCCACACTAAAGAATCTAAACATTGTTTTTGTTCACATACGTTATATGAAATGTTCTTCACGTCTTTACTACCATTTAACAAATCCGTCAGAAATCTTAAAAAAGACCGATTTCAAAAAATAGGAGTAAAACTGTGAAAATATCGTTATATGTTTATGATGATGACCAATATACTTATGCTCATTTTTCAAAATCCAAATTATATCCAAAAATTGATAACTATGCGGACTTTATAGTTGCGTTTTGTGATTATCCGTGTCTAAGCTTATGTAATGTTGAAAGATTCAAGAAAATTTATCCAACAGCAGAACTCTACGAGGATTAAATATGAAAATCTATCTTACATTTGATAATACCAAATTATACAAAAACTCTGTTCGTTTACATGCTAACAAAGTATTAAATTATTCGTATGGTCTTGGATACAACGAGGCTTTGGGTTTTATTGGTTATTTGGGTGATTATGTTTGTGTGTCTAATTGCGGAAGAAAATTAAATGTTACAAGGTTAAATAAACTAAAATGAAACTATCAACATATTTAATAACCGACGATGGTAATATACACTTAGCTAGAGATAAAAAAGAAACGCTTAATTATGGCGAAACGGAAAGTAACAATAGGTATTTCATAGTTGTTTTTATGGAATTTAATGAATTTTGGATTTCTAAACTGTGTAAGGTTCCTCGTTTTATGAAGTGGTTTACGGGACACAATTATAACGACTGAAAATAAATTTATTTCTTAAAGATTGTTGTTTTTCTCATTATAAGACAGGAACCAATATGTTTATAATACATATGTTGACCTCCATCAGTAGAATCCCAGCATACTCGCCGTATATAGAGACATTAAACGTAAGAAGAATCAAGAAAATTCAAAAGGAGTGGAAATCATGAACAGATGTATTTTGATGCGTGGATATCCTGGTTGTGGAAAATCTACAAGAGCCAAAGAACTATCAGATGAGTTTGGAAACTGTTCAATCGTATCGGCTGATAACTATTGGATTGATTCAAACGGTTTTTACAAATTTGATGTTTCTAAATTAAAATTAGCCCACGAATATTGTTACAATGAGTTTAAGAAAGCCATTGCTGCAGGACGAAATGTGATTGTTGACAATACGAATCTCAAATTTGAAGATTGTAAGAAATATTTCGATTATATTTTGAAGAACAATAATGTAGGAACTCATCGTTACGCAATCGATATTTGTGAAGTTTCTTACAACGATTTAGATACAGCGATTTCTCTTAGAAGCAATCGCGAAGATGGAAAGAATATTCCATCTGAAAAGATTCGCGGAATGTATGATATCTTCCGGAAAATCAATTGTGTTTCGTTGATGCTTTCGAATTACACCAACAAGATTGATTTTGTTTTTCCGAAAGATGTAGTAGAATATAATTGGTTAGAGAATTCTTCAACAGATAAAACCAAAAAAGATTGTGTGATTTGTGACCTTGATGGAACTCTATCTATTTTCAAACTTGCGGATGGCACGCTGTTACGAAATGCTTTTGATGCTTCTACTTGCGAATCGGATTTGATAAACGTTGCTGTAGCTAAAGCTATTTCAGCATTTGAGCTTGTAGGAAACGAAATCATTTTTCTTTCTGGAAGAGAGAACAAATACAGAAAAGAAACCGAAGCATTTTTGAATAGAGTTTCGGAAAAATATGGATTGAATAAAAATCACAAACTATACATGAGAGCTGCTGGAGATTTTCGTTCTGATGATATTGTAAAATCTGAAATCTTTTCAAACAACATCAAAGACAAATATAATGTAGTTTGTGTTTTTGATGACCGACCAAAAGTTGTTCGTCTGTGGCGTTCTTTGGGGTTGTTTGTTTTTGATTGTAATTACCGTGGAGAGGAATTCTAATGGAAACTTTTACTCTTAGAGAATATTTGAATCAGAACTATCTTAACGACGATTCGGTTGTAGCCGATTTTCATTCCAAGTTTGGTGTGAACGTTTCTAAGTTTGAAAATTATTTCCTTTTCAAATACGACCAAATTCTCGCTAATTGGAATGACCCGATTGTAAAAGAATGTCGTGGAACCATTCTTCAGAAAAATGAAACGTGGGAATATGTTTCTATTCCGTTTAGCAAATTCTTCAATCTACAAGAAGGACGATGCGAAATCTTTTCTTTTGTTGAATTGAAGTTGGTTGAAAAGATCGACGGTTCGTGTATTCAAGTTTGGTTTGATGGAAATAATTGGAGAGCATCTACGCTTGGGAGCATTCAAACCGCGAATGTTTTTGATTGGCAGTTTACGTTTTCTGAGTTGTTCTGGAAAATATTCAACAACTCAGGTTTGAAAAAAGAAATGTTGATTCCTGGATATACTTACATTTTTGAACTGTGGAGCAAATACAATCAGGTTGTTACTCGTTACAGTGAAGAAAAGATTGTTTTGCTGGCTATTAGAAACAACAAGACTTTTTCTTTGACAGATTTTTCTAATGAACAAATTCAAAAAATGTTTGGGTTTGTTCATCGTCCAATCTTTCTTGAAAACAAAGTTGGCTCTAAAGAAGAGTTGATTTCTCTGGTTGAGGAATTAGCAAAAGACGAAGTCCGTTTTGGAAAGATTCCCGAAGGTTTTGTTGGTTATGTTTCGGGAAGACCCGTGTGTAAAATCAAAAATGAGAAGTACTGTCAGACTCATAGAATTCTAACTGGAGATAAAGCATTCGTTTTGAAGAATGTGGTTGCTTCCGTTTTTTGTGGAAATGTTGATGACATCTACGGAGATTTGACCGACGAACTAAAAGAATTCGTTGATAGATTGAAAGAAAAGATTAGACAAATTATTGACCAGTTGAACGGGGTTTCATATCAATTATTTTTGATGGATAACAAATTCAATGCGAAAGAATATGCTCTCAAAGTTCAAGAATTAACAAATAACGAACTGTTAATGTTTCGTGGATTTCTGTTTGATAAGAAAAAAGAAATATGTGAAACAGGAAACATGCGAGATTTGTTTCTTCCGTGGATTGTTAATGGAAACAGATACGAAAAGAATTTGGATTTTTGGAGAAATGTATGAATGAAGTAAAATACCCAAGAACATATCACCTTCCTTATTCTCCCGGAAGCACTAATGATGATAAAAAGTTTCCAAACGATTCTCACCTAATCGAAAAAGAAATTGTTCTAACTTTAAAATTAGATGGCGAAAATTGTTCGTTGACCAAAAATAAAATTTGGGCTAGGAGCTTAGATTCTCAAAACCACCCAAGTAGAAATTGGGTCAAGAATTTTTGGGAAAACATTCGTTATGATATTCCGGATGATTTAAGAATTTGCGGCGAAAATTTATACGCAAAGCATTCAATCTATTATGATGAACTACCAAGTTATTTCATATGTTTTAATATTTGGCGCGGCGATGAATGTTTAAGCTGGAAAGAAACAGAAGAATGGTGCAGTTTGATAGGATTAGAAATAGTTCCGGTTGTTTATCGCGGAATCTATTCAAAAGAGATAATATTAAAAGAAGCTACGAGTTCTGAGAAAATATTTGGCGGCGAACGCGAAGGAATTGTCGGAAGAAATCCTGAAAGTTTCAACTACGAAAATTTCAAAGAAAATACATTTAAATGGGTTAGAAAAGGACATGTCCAAACAACTCAACACTGGATGTATGACAAAATCATTCCCAACAAGTTGAAAATATGAAAATACATCTGAAAGTTGAAGTATCAAAATATGTAGGAAAACGAAGAGTGTATAATCATTTTTTAGATTTAGGAGATTTTGAAATAGTTTACGTCTTTGAAACCGATGACTATTTTGAAGATACTGTATCTGATTATATTTCAAACTGGAAAAGATTAGAAATAAGTAAAACAAAACCAAAAATTGTTACGTGGATAACTCCTTTCACAAATGAGGTGTTCACAAGTTTCAATTCAACTGATGACAACAACGATTACATTACAACATATATGGAAGATAACAAAAGAATGATGAAATGGAAAACAAGATGAAAACACTTAGGGGTTAACAACATTTTTCTAACATCTCGCAGAAGGGTGCTGTTACCTATTTTTCCAACGTTTTAACGAACAGTAATAGATAAAGACATATTGTATTTCTTTAATGTTTAAGATATGTTAAAGTCCGATAGAATATGGGTTTGAAGAACAAAAATTAAGTTAAAAATGATAACAAATATGTCGTAAAAATCTAAACATTGTTGAAATAGAAAGAACTGCTTGAAATATTTTTGCGACAGATTAAAATAGAAGAAGAAAGAATAAAGCGACATGAAAATAACTTTGAAATATAATGGAATGTTTGGAACGTGGAATAGAATTTTAAAACAAGATAACCCCGATTCTTTAATTTTTCAGTCTGGATATAAACACTCAGACTTGATGGCATGGAATCGTATAAACAGACCTTTTGCTAAACGTTTTATAAAATGGCTGTGAGATATGAAATGCGAATTAAAATTAGATAAAACCTCGTGGAGTTTTTCGCCAAAATACAATACCAAAAACGGAAATGGAATATCCGTTGGTTTTATTTCCGGCAATCCATACGCATATTGGAGCAATCAAAATTCTCCATTCGCAATTCTAAAACGATTAAAGATAAAATACGAGTACAAAGGAATAATATGCCATACAAACTAAAACATAGAGAAACGGGATTGTATTGGAAAGGCTCGTCTCAAAAGCCTCTTGAAAAAGGGGAGATGAATAAATTGTGCTGGAGCAAGAACGGGAAGTCTTGGAATCAAAAAGGTCATTTAAGTTCTGCTTTAACAAATGTGCTTCGGCCAGAATATATTAGAGGAACTAGTTTCGAAGATTATTCCAAGAGTGAAGTATTGTATGGTTGGTTTGAAGAAAACTGCGTTGTTGAATATTATGAAACTCCAAAAGAAATCAATTTCTCAGATTTTAAGAAATTGGATTGATATGAAAATTAAACTTTGGGTTGTGGACCGAAATAGATATCACAACATTCATTTTGGAACCGATATGTATTATTCGGCAGGATATTACGATTATTTAGATTTTGGTGGAGTTTTTGTTTTCAACCCTAAGAAATATGAAAATTTACTATATAGGCTAGACAAATATTTTCCCGAAAGTAATATTAAAAAATATGAAAATTTACTTAAAAATAAGTAGACGATATCATGAAACCGCTTTTATTTTCAACAAGAGAATAAATCTTTCAAAACATTTGACCGTAATTTATGATTCGGTTGGAAAAGTTTTCGCTTCAAATTTATCAAACTACAAAAATTACAAAAGAAGGTTGAAACTTAAATGAAAATATTATTAAAAGTAAATAAAGAATATTCAGAATATGAATTTGTATTGTATCGTAAATATACAAAACGAAAACCAAAATTTATTATTCGCTATTTTGCTAACGAAATAGAAAATCTTCATCTTATGATACCTTACGACAAATACAACATCTACAAAAACAGATACAGAAATATAGAAAGAAGATTAAATTTGGAGATTCATAAAGTATGAAGTTACTAATTCGATTTGAAAACCGTTATTCCGATCCTTATTGTTGTTGGTGCCGATGCTGGTTTTTGTTTGATAGAAGAATAATACGTTCGGATTTGGCGCAAAACCCAATCAGAATTCTTACCACCCAACAATACAATGGAGAAAAAATTAAAAAATATACAAACAAAAGGATTCGGTTATGAAGATAAAATTGCGGTGTTTGGGTAATTTGCGTGGTTACTCGTTCGCTCTATATAACCAAGAAAGAGTCGTATTACAATATTTTGCGTCCAAATTAAAACCAATATATTTGGTTTATGTCATGTCACAACGTCACAAAAAAGAGATAAAACACGCTGCATTTCTCCGTCGAATGAAAACAACAATCCAATCACAATTATAAAAATAACATTTAGAATATTTTTAAACAACGAGAATAACTTTTTGTATTTTAATTTTGGAAAGAGTTATGATAGATCGAATGTTGTATTCCTTCCATATCCCGAATTAAACCAAAAATCTTGTAACCTGAACGGAATTAACGATTTGGATTTTACGAAAACAAAAAGCCGCTACATTAGGTTATGTAAGCGGCTTAAGATAAAAATAATTGATTGAATTGATATTTTATCTAACCGGAACTATCAATTCTTTATCAACTGCCTGTTTATACTCTTTACTATCTTTTTTCAAATTAAACAAATCGATAAACGATAATTTTTCTTTACCTGGTTTTCTCAATTGAGCGATGTCTAAACCAAGTAACGAATCTATTTTCTTTCTATAAGCTCGGTAATTTGCGTCTGGTTCGGCAGATGCGCTCGGTTTCCATCGTTTCATTACTTCTTTCTGATGAGGTTCTTGTTTCGTAGTGTCATCAATTGCTAAGAAAAATGCCAATTTGATTTCGTCAAGAGTGTATTTAGTCAAATCAATTCCTACTTTCTCCAAATCTTTCATAGTTTTTTCAATAGCATCAAAATTGATAACATCTGTCCGACGAGCCATCTCATTTAATTCTGTATCAACCCATTCACGCAAGTTCATTTGTATCTCCAAAATTTATAAGGAATGTTATAATCAACCAAAGCATTTCTCTTGTCATTTGTGTGTAATGTCCATTTAGATACGTTTAGTGTTCTTGCTGCTTGTGATGCATCACCTTCCGCAGAATTAAGATGAACAATATACGCTAAAACTTTTGCCCCATCTTCAAACAGATTATCAAGATTTATATTCTTATGTTTCAAAGCCGCCGCCAAATCAAATGTTTTTGTGACATCAACAACCGCTTCATTTAATTGCTGTTCTGTATATTCTTTGAAATTCATTCTTCTTCTCCAGCCATTTTGACACGACCTTGTTTCTGTTCTTTTTCAAACTTTGTTCCTGGCTGGATTCCTTTTAGAGATGAGAACGAAGTGTTAACTCTATGCGGACGTTCTCCAGCAATTGGATTAGGAACCAAAATCTTGTTAATTTCTTCGACATTCAATTTCAGAAGTTTCATCAACTTGTCTCTGTAAGCACGATAGTTAGCATCCGGTTCCGATTTAGAGCTTGGTTTCCAATACTTCATAACTTCGGCTTGATGTTTTGGAGACTCCCCACGGACAATTTCATCAAGATAGAAAAAGAAAGCGGATGTAATTTCATCAAAAGAATATTTACTCAAATCAATTCCTGCGGATTCAAGTTCGCTCATTGTCTTTTTAATGGCGTCCAAATCAACTAAATCTTTTCTAAGAGCCATTTCATTCAGCATCTTCTCTTCAACTTCTTTATCAATTAGTTTTACCAAATTCATTCTTTAATCCTCCACAACTCTTCTGGAATTTCAAGAGCAACCAACGGATTCTTCTTTGGGTCTTTAGAATGAAGAGTAGCTCTATCTTTTCCTAACGAATCTGCGGCTTTTGCTAAATTTCCTTCAAACGCTTTGATGTGCGAAAGATACGCTAAAACTTTTACACTATCTTCGCTCAAACGCTTTGACAATTTAGCTTCAACTAATTTGTCTCTTAATCCTAAAGCCTTGTTAACATTGATGGTTGCTTCTGATAAAACACCAATTTCTTTTTCAATAAACTCTTTTAAGTCCATAATAACCTCTTTAGAACTATTTAGGAACAAAATCAAATGAAAATAAATATGACAGTTGAAAAAGAACAGGAAAATTATTGGATTGTTAGATTTTTTTTGCCCATCATCCAATCAGATAGAACTTGTTTAGTTGGGCAATGGTTTCCAAGAGAAGTTGGTTATTTTATTCCCAAAATTGGCCGATACATATTTACAAAGTCAGCTAAAGACATGAGAATTTCCAATCATAAATAGTTCTAAAAGAGGTTAACTACTATGGGATTTAAGGATTGGTTAAATGAAGAAGTTGATGTTGCTTCTGCTCTAAAAGAGAAGGCTGAAAAAGGTCTAAACATCAAGACTAAGTTCGGAACATTCAAGTTTGACAAGATGGACAAGAAGAAGTATGTCTTTGTTCTTGATGGAGATGATAAAGACATTTCTGTTGTTGTTGCCGAAAAACCCAATGAGAAATATCTTGACCTAACAATTTCTGTTTTCAAAAAGGATTCGCTTGTCGGAAAACGCAAATCTGCTCCGGATGACGATTCCGAAACACAATATCTAAAAACAGATATTACTCGTAAGGCTGCAAAAGATATTAAGAAAGCTGTTGAAGAAATTCTCGGTTCACTTAATGAAGATGAACTAATCACGCTCGATGAAGATTTTGGAGCAACCGCACTTGCCGCAGCTCTAATTCCCCTTGTCATTGGTTCTATTCCAGTTCTGAACAAAGCAGCTCACGAATATAATTGGTTCGGAATTGCTAATGAAAAAGAATCTAAAATCAAAACTATCGATGACATTAAAGAAAAGATTCAGAAGTTCTCACTCAAACAGATTCAAGAAATTCTAAAAGACGAAAAGAAAGCAGATGCGATTGTTGATGAGCTTTTAGATACAATTAAGAAAGAATCTCCAAGGTTTATTGTTAATCCTAGAACCAAGGCAGAAATCTATGACCAAGTTCTTTTCTATCTTAGGAGAAGTGCAGAAGCTAAGAGCAAAGAACCCGTTGCTAAAGGAATGACTCCTGTAAAAGATGCCGCGAAAGATGCTCTCGCTCGGTCGTCTGGTTACAAGAAAGGCGGCGTTTGGTTCGGAACTCAAAATTAAGTTAGGCAAAAACATCTATTGACAATGAAGCCTTCCGGTGGTATATTCAATCGGAAGGCTTTCTTTTAGACTCTCTTTGGAATAAATCATTGAAATATTGAACAACTGAAAAATTAGAAAGATTTATTAGGACTGGACATTTAAGCCACGATAAAATAAAGGTAACCAAGAGAGGTGGCACATATGAAGTTAAACACAGAGTATTCAGGAACAATTGCAAAGCATTCGTCGGCAACAAGAACCATTGTCAATTCCGACCCAAAGGAAGTGGTTCGCGTTTCGCAGATTAAGGTAAAGATTGATTATCAGCCGGGAATGCTTGATGATATTCTTGTTGGAGATGACCAAACAATTGCAGATGCTAATACTTACAAAACTTGTTCGTGGGACCAGCGAGTCGGAAGTTATGAATTAGAAATTAACGAAACGGCTCTTTGTGTTGTCATTAACAAGATTGACAGAAAGAATAAAGACGAAATGACCCAGGAATTGTATATTACCTTTGAAACAGCGGATGTTGAAAAGGCAGGATTCGTTGGGCATTATCTTCGTGACAAAGACAATCCAGCAAAACTTACTCTCAAAAATCTGGAATGAACCAAAAAATAATTGATAAAACATTAGAGTTAAATCTATTCAAACCGAGCAAGAAAGTAAGCAATTACTTTCTTGTTTATCAGGGCAATCCATTCTCTACATCGTATTATTTCACCGAATCAATCCCGTTTCATTACTTCCAACATATTTGTTTGGCGTTGACATATTCAGAAACATTTATGGAACTGTGTGAATTCCGAGAAACAATTAAAAACTTATCATGTCCAATGGTTGTTTCAAACAAAAACAAAATCCATCTTGATAATTTTTCTATTCTAAATTGTCAAAAAGATTGCGAGTGTGGAGCGTTCTCTCGTTTTTGGATTCGAACTAAGATTGAGAAAAATCTTATAATTTCTCATAGTTCACACTTTTCAAGAATGTTAAACGAATTGACCCCAAGTAAACAAACGTTGCTTATTAGAACCAATACATATAATAACAAATTCAAATATTTCGAATGTAGTAAACCATGTTGTTATGACTTTGAGATGAACAACTTCCAAGAAAATATTCAATTGCTTATTGAATTCACTAAACTATTCCTGGTAAAGAAATGAAAATATTCTTACACATTACAGATTCTTATCAATTTGTTTTTCACAATCATCCAAAATTTAATGACCGCGATCGCCGATATTCCATAACAAATTGCCTATGGATAACTTCCGAAGAGCTTGATTTGGAAGAAGAATTTTGGTATCTACCTAACGAAACAAATCAAAATCTGAACCACGGATATGAAACTTTCAAACGAAGAATGAAATTGAAATGAAAATAAATTTATACATAAAAAACGATAATTTCTTTTTTGGAAAACCTTTTAGTATGCGTGAAGTTTTACGAATTGATTCCGGGGAAATTACAGAGAATAAATTATATATTCCCAAAACATGCGACTATTATATTTCCGATGAATTAATTGAAGTGTATCATAACTTTGCTAAAAGAATGAAAATGAAAGTTCACTGATGAAAATAATATTAAAACAACATAGAGGTAATTTTTGGTTTGGAAAATCGCCCAAGCTTAATAGAGTTTTAATTGTAGACAACGGCGAAATTTCAAAAAATAGTTTTTACATTCCATATGAATCCGAATGTTTTCCAATTCTAACTTCTTACATCAAATTCACCAAAAGAATGAAACTAAAAACAAGAGGTGTCTAAAACGATGAAAAAAAAATTAAATTTGTAGTAGAATCATACAAGAAGATTGAATCAGACTTAGGATTTTCTGTCCAAGCTGTTATGAATATGGTTCAGTCAGGAATTCAACAAGCAACTGGGTCACAAAAATCCGGAGATGTTTATGAATTCAAACTTCTATTCCCATATCATCAAAACGAACAAGTGACAAAAATGGTGAAAGAATTCAAAGATGTTTTCATCACCAATTCAAAACAATATCAATTTGATGATAATACCGGAGTTCTTGTTATTCATACAATTCCTTCCGAAGAAAAAGAAAAAGCTTGTAAGAAATTGATTCAACAGATTCTTGATAAAAATGATTTACAAGCTCTTTTGTTGATTAAACATCCGGATGATTTTGTTGCTAAACTCGCAGGAATGAAAATTAAGTATTTTGACAAGCAAGAATTCCAGACGGTAGAATCTTTGTTTCAAAACGACATGCTGGATTTATATGAAGATTGATTTGTTATCTTTCAATGAGACAAATGTTGGTTTAGCAGCAATTGCCTACAAATGGGATATTTTGTTGTCAAATAAAGAATACTACGAAGTCAAAAAGAAACTTCCGGAATATTTTCAAAATGGAGTTTCTTATTTGTTCGTAAAAGATACATTCAAAGATATGTATGTTCTAAGAGTTCACGCATATTTTGAAATCACTCCATTCAATTCAAAAGAACATGCTGAGAAATATATGTCGGATGATAATGTTTTTCTGCTGTATTCTAAACATCCTATGATGGCTGAGTTGAATGATATTCGCTATACATTGATTCAAGTAGGAGAATAGACAATGAAGAAATTCAAAAGGTATACAGAAACGGGTTTGGGAATCTCCAACAACGGAAGACTTCTTTATCCAAATGAGAATCAATTCACCCACATGTCCGCTGTGAATATTGGAGATTGTATTTTCACAGGAATTTCACCATATCAACCACCGTATATTTCTTTAGATTATGTGTGGATTGTAGAATCTCTTCCAATTATTAAAGGGGATGTGTGTTGTTTTGATGTTAAAAATATTAAAACCAACAAAACAAGTAAAATGTTTACAACCGATTTTAATTATCATATTGCTAATTCTCCGATACAACCAACTAAAGAATATTTGAGTTACAACAAATTAACGCATGAACAAGTTGAAGAAATACTACAAGAAAAAACATATGATAAAATCAAGAAAGAATATAAAGAACTTCCAAAAAGTAGTTTGAAAGATTTCCCTGATTTTGGTTATTATTTTTATGAACATACTAGCAAATACTACAAAGAAAAACACTGTATACACGTATCAAAATTCGGAATCTTTGAATACGCACATCAAGTTGACTTAATTTCAAACAAAGTATTAAAAGGTAGTTGGAAGAAAAAATCAAATACATTGTTTACATATTTTACAAATACCAAATTCGAATTTTTCCGCAATTATGATAATTTGACATTTTCATATGATGTGTTTCCTAAATGTATTGTTGATAAGGTAGAATAAACAATGGATTTTGACTTTATAAAACCCGACGGACCACTAGACAAATATGCGACACTATTAGCAAATCAGCAACACGAGGAGAACACAATGAGAAATCTTTGCGAAACAGAAGACAACAAATATAGACAAATGAAAGTTAAAGATTTGAAGAAGTTCTTAAAAAAGTTTGATGATGATACTGAAATTCTTGTTGTTGATGGGGCGTGTTCTGGACAAGCACACCCATTATCTAATAGCAGCATTGATTATGACAACAACAAAATAATCATTAACTAAGGATTAGAAATCATGGGCTACCATCTTCGTCTCGCAAAAATTGAAAAAACTATGAAATCTCATTGTTCTGGTTTCAAAACATACAAACAAGTAATGAAACGTTTTATGATAGAGGATTTCTATGACCTTCCTACATATGAAGAACTAATTTATCTTGGAGATGTTACCGTCAACGAGAAAGAAAATTTCTTTGCTTTTGACATTAAAAAATATGGTTATGATTTTCATATCATCTCCGAAAAAGAACTCGAAAATATCATCGAACAATACTATCAGCATGTTAGAAAATATTACAATAAACTTTATGACGAAGTTTCAAAAATGGCGAAAGACGAACCATTTAACCAAGGAGTAATCGGCTCTCATATGCTTTCAATGAGAAATAATTGGTGTGACGATATTTGTAACTGGCGACCTTACAATCTGAATAGAGACAAGGAAAACATCGTAAGTAGTGACAGATATGAATATGATGTTTTTGAACTTGTTCGGATTTTGAAAACATTCGATTTTAAAAACAACTATCTCATTTTGTCGGGATGGTGAAAATATTATTTGCCCAATTTGCGAAAATCTTGTTAAAAAACACACAAACAAATATTGGTGTGATATTTGTAATATAAAGTTTCCTTTAGATTTACAAAATAGAACATATTTTCGAACCAACACGGATAATCACCGAACAAAATTAAAAATAATTATAAATCCGATACTAAGAAAAATACAATTCTGGACAGATAGACCGTTTGTTATTTCTTCTATTTGTCAATTGATTTTTCAAAATAATGATGAAAAAGTATATGAATTTATAAGATACAAAATACAGCGCGTGAGATATATAAAGGAGAAAACTATGAGTCTCATATTAAACCAAAAAGAAATAGACGAATGGAAGAAAAACCCTATTGGAAAACCACCAGCTCCAATTCTATCTGAACGTCCAGGAATAACATATCGGGAAGAAGGTTTTTTATGTTTCAACCCAAAAACGATTCACACAAAACAAGTATTTGAAAATGGTGTTTGGGTAGAATACGACAAAGAAACAGGAGAAAAACTATGATTGCTGAAAGATACATTGAAGTAAAAGTTGGAGTTTTCGAAGATAAAATATTTCCTTACAACGAATTAACTTTTGTTGAAGATGATTATTTTGGGAATCATTATAAATTTCCTGATGCTTCACATTCCGAGAAAATACACAAGCTGACAACAATGGTTTGGGATTTGAAAAAGAAATGCTTCAAACCAACCACTGTTCTTTCTTATAACAATCCAAGCGCCGACAAGTATCAAATTGGTAAGAATTATCTAATCGAAACAAAACACGGACATTACAAAATTGATGAACTTGTTGATATTAAATTTGAATCTTACGACACTTCTTTTAAAAAATTCAAAGATGTTGATGATTGGGAAAAGAAATATATTGGAGAAATTCCTCCGTTAGATAAAAACGAAATTGTTGAGATTCGCACGAATAAACCAACATTTGTTTTCAAAAATGGAAAAGAAACTGAATGGGAACATGAAATTAACTTTTTGGATGAGGATTGATACATGCTAAAACAACTAACAAAAATGTCAATGCTTGATAGAGAATTATACGTTCTTCAAGTTCTGATGTATCACTGCGAAAAAGAAATTGTGAAGTATGATTACCAGCTACCTTCATCAGAAACATTTAAGAAAAATAAAAACAACGCCGAAGAAATTGTTAACATGATTCTTTATCGTTATGATTTATCGGAAATAAAATCTTCTAACAAATGTTTCAGAGAATTTGTTTATTTAATCGAAAAGTGTGATTTTGATTTGGATGAATACTTTGAAAATTATTGTAAACTAAAAGGAAGATTGCCATTGAACGAAATTTCACTTGGTTATAAAAAGCCATGGTGGAAAATGAGTCTAACGGAGTTGTTTCATTATATAACCAAAGGAAAATAACAAACGAATGTCGATCATATTAAAAGAATACATTAACAAAATAGAATATAAAATGACTATTGAAGATACGATAACCAGTTTGGAAAGAATAATAAAAAGAGAACGCGCAAAATTAAAGAGAATACAAGATAAATGTGAGCATAAAAATATAAGAAAGGAATACAACAAATCAAAGAAAAAGATTAGCTAAATCAACAGCTTCGTTAATCTTTTTCTCCATTTCTTTTTTCAATTCTTGTTTCACTTCTTGTGTTGATGGAAGCTTTTTGTTTCCGGCTTTGATTGGATCGAAAGCCCTCAACATCAACGCTTTAGCTTTCGGTGTTAACTTTCCATCTTTGTCTTTATAACCACCGATATTTTCACGCACTCTGGCGATGAACCTTATCGACCTTGAAACACATTCGCGTTCAGATTGTGTGAGGTTTTTTGGAGCTTTTCCATTTGATATGTTTGAAGAATATTTAGATAAAATGTTTATCAACTCTTTAGCATTTTCTCTTCCGGTAGTAGCTGCTAATGATTCTTTGTTTCTCTCTTCATCAGTCCAGCCGGATTCTTTTCCATCTTCTGAATTATAAAAAGACCGTAATTGTGCCGAAGTCATGTTCACCATTTCCGAAAACTTAGCCCACAAAATTTCAATATCACTCGGAACTGTTGAAACGCGTTCTTTCTTTTCATCGGATTCGGATAAGTTGTTTTGTGTATTCAATGTTTGTTCCTCATCATTATTTATCTCTGATTCATTCATTTTCTTTCGCGGGTCGTGTCCCCAAACAAGTAGAGATAATAATTTACGAGTCTTTCTTCCTTTATCATCTAATAGCTGGCCAGGATTCGCTTTCATGCGCGAGATGAAAGAAATTTGCGCTTTCATCCAGTCCAAATCATTCTCAGTCCAATCTTCAAACTTTTTCCCAAGCATTCGAATGATTGCTCTTGCCGAATCTCTTCCGCTTGTGATTTTTCCGCCACCAGCTCCAGCCGTCGCCGCTTCTTTTCTACTCAATCCAGCTTCTTTTCCTTCATCGGAATCCAGAAACTTTTGAATTTCGTTAGCTGACATGTTAATCAGCTTTTTCCAAGTTTTATATTGCTCTTTAGTTTTTATGTCGTGTTCCATAACTATATTTATCAAAAGGAGATAAAATGTCAGAATCAAGAATTAAACACTTAGTTGAGAAAATCACCGAATGGTCTACCGCCTATTACGAATCAGGAGAGTCGTTAGTTTCCGATTTAATTTACGATGCTCATTTTGAAGAACTCAAGCAACTCGATCCTGATAATGATATTTTTAAGTCATGTGGAAAAGGATATGTTGTTGAAGTTTCTGAAAAAGAGAAATTCACACATCCTATTGAAGTTGGAAGTATTGAAAAATACCGTGACTTCAACAAGCTATTGGAAAAACTTGACAAAAACGCAACGTGGAGTTTTAAGCTTGATGGAAATAGTTTTGTGGATTATTTCGCTTATGGTAAATTGGAGAACGTTGTTAGTCGTGGTTCAAACAACATTGGAATTATTAGAACTAATCGGTTTGTTGAATATGTGAATACACCAACAAAAATAGATTTTATTAAAGACAGAAAGCTTGTTGCTGTTCGGGGAGAAGTCGTAATTCCTAAGAACAAATATACAGAAGAGAATGGTTTTGATATTTCCAAATCAAGTAGGAATGCCGTTGCTGGTCTAACATCAAGAAAGACCGATTATTCCGAACTAAAACATGTAGATTCTGTTAAGTATACTTTTGTTGATTGTGAGACAGGTGAAGAACTTAATGATTTGAATTGGGAGAAATATTACAAAGTTGAAAAGCAGAAGCCTGTATATGTAGGCGGAAAAGCAATTACCGAAGAAGAACTAAAAGAATTGATGACAAACCATGAATATGAATGTGATGGAGTTGTTTTCAAAAATTCCGATGGCGAATTGTTTGCTTACAAGTTTGAAGATGAAGAAGTTGTAACAAAATGTGTTGGTATTGAAATTACAATCGGGAGTGCTAACCGACTAACTCCCGTAGCATTACTTGAACCTGTGAATCTTAGTGGTTCAATTATTTCCAAAGCATCCCTGGGTTCAATGAAGGTCGCAGAAACACTTGGAGTCTTCCCACTCAAATCTGAGACATTTGTAGCCGTGGTTAGAAGCGGGGAAATCATCCCTTACATCACGCGGTTGGTTTCGTCTGAGGGTGAGGTTATCCAAAATGAAATTCGTTGTCCAGTGTGTGATTCTGTTGGCGAATACGACGGAGCACACATGTTCTGTAAAAATGAAGAATGTCCAAATATTGAAAGAGAGTATTTGTTTAAGTTCTGTTCTTTTATATCTCCAGAAGGGTTGAAGGAAAAGACTTTGGAGAAAATCTTTGACCATTATGATATCACATCTGTTTTAGAATTGGTTGAAAGCGAAGCTGGGGTTTGGGATATCACCGAAGTTGATGGAATTGGAGAATCAACGGCGGAATTGTTTGATGAAATGATTAACAATATGAATGGAGAACTTGATTCGAAAATCATCTACCAAACATTCATCAACGGCTGTGGAAAAAGAGCATCCAAAGCAATTGTTAATTCCGGATTCTCATTTGAAGAATATGTTTCTGGTAATTATTCTTTAGAAAAACTTTACACACTACCAAACTTCAATTCAAACATTATTGAAGAACTAGAAGATAAACAAGAAATGATTTCGGAAGTTTGTCAATATGGTTCGTATTTTGATGATGTTGAAATTGTTGGTGAAAAGAAATTCTGTATCACGGGAGTTAGATTGTCAAAAGAACAATCTGAACAAGCTAAGAAAGCTGGATGGGATGAGAAATCTGTAGTAAGTAAGAATCTTGATGTTCTTGTTGTCAAAAACAAAACCTCAGCTTCTTCAAAAACAGAAAAAGCGAAGAGCCTTGGAGTCAAGATTGTTTCTCTGGATGAATTTTTGAAAATGATTGAAAAATAACGCTTGCCTTGGAAAAAAGAATAGAGTATATTACAGCTAACCAAAGCCCTCTTCATTTGATCCAAAGGAAATCCACAATGAACAACCTTGGTGAAGCCGACCCCGTTCCTCCAGCAGAATGTGTCACGTTTAAGCCTGTTGGTATTTTTGGATGGGTCCGAAATGAGCACGGACATTATCTGCTTGTCGAAACCTACGCCAGTTCTGTGTTGATTAAAATCATTCAGGATGACAAGGTTACTGCTTTTCAGATTTCTCCGGAGAAGATGCTTAAGACCGTTGAAGATATTAAGGATGCTCTCGATTCTTGTTGTGATAGAACGAGAAACGATTATGCTATTCCGACCTAAGTGTTCATTTTAAAATAAGGTTCAAACGCTAATGGTAGGTGATAGTAATCATCTACCATTTTTGTTTTTGGCAACCGAGAAAAAAGATATTCATTTCGGGTGCTTCCTGTTTCACTATACCAAACTCTATATTTCTTAGCATATTGAAAGAACAAGAGATACGAGTTGGATGATAAAACATATTCTTCTAAATTTACAGGAAGATTATATTCTTTTATCATCTCTATTGTATTACATTCACACTCATGCTCCACGTCCTGAATTTTTCTAACAACTCGTTCTACTGTGTTTGTATCAAGTTCAATGCTTTTATCAATCCAATCCCAAAATAATTCATACGCATTTTTATCATCAAAATCCAAATCTTTCCATTTCTTTGAATTATTTTGTTTTTGTAGAAAGTGGTTAAATTCGTGAGCAAGTGTCGAAACCCAATCTGTTTTATCAACGACGACCGCTAATTCTTTATCTGGTTCAGAATAATAACCTTCTACTTTGGAACCACCAATATATAAATCCTGTCCGACAAACAATTTAAGATTGTGTCGCGCTGCTTTTAATTTCTTGTCAACATGTGCGACAAAATCATCTACATATTCATTTCCGGTCTCTATTTTTATCATTCCTCAAATGCCTTAATTATATCGCCAACAATTTTAGCTCTCTGAATGTCACTTTCCGTCATCTTAACAAAACCAATTTCTTGAATATCTTTTAAGTAATTTATAGCACATTCTAATCCCGACATTTGGTCTTTCTGTATTTTCATGTCCGATTGGCTCAAATCCCCCGTTATTATTATCTTAGAAGTTCCTATCCTCGTTAAGAAACTAAGAATTTCGTGCTTTGTGGTATTTTGAGATTCATCGAGAATGATTATCGAATTGTTGAATGTAGCTCCACGAATAAGCGCCAAACTTTCAAAACAAATACGATTAGTTTTTACCAGATTCTCATATTCTTTTTCGCCTATATAATCCAAAAACAATTGAACAATCGCATTTGAATATGGTCCGGTTTTTTCTCCAATATCTCCAGGAAGATAACCAAGTGAGTTCTTTCCATTACCATCAACGGTTGTCATTGGTCTTACGACAACAATCTTATCGTATCGATTATATTCAAGAAGTTTTAGAGCCATAGCTATCGCCATCGCGGTCTTTCCTGTTCCCGCACAACCATGGAGAATTGTTATTTGCTTGTGTTGAATTGTTTTCAAAATTAGCTCTTGATTTTTTGTTCTCGGACTAATTTCTTTTCCATCATAAGTTGTATAAAATGAACGAAATTTAGTTTCAGAATAAGGTTTTGGCAACATGTCTGATATAATATTGTCAATATCTTCATCTGTAATAATATATTCGCTATCAAACCAATCAAAAATTCTTTCAAGAACATAAGCAGCACTACGACAATGACCAACTTCTCCAGAAATATTAAAAACATTTCCTTTCAAATCAATATCAACACCAAATGATTTTTTTATCTTTATTAAATCAGATGGACATATTTCTTTTACCAATTGAACATCTGCAACGAATTTAACAATCTTTTCATCCTGTTCGTCTTGAGTTGTTTGGGTTTTGATTTTCCCACGCTTAACAGTAGCCTTGGTCATAATTCTCCTTTTTGGCTGAAATAATAAACAAAAAAGAAACTGGCAAATTAACCAATTTCCTTTTTTGTGTTTTCAATATCATAGTCTCTCTTAAAAAAAATCTTGTTGAAAATCTTCAGGGTCGTCAAGGAATGTGTATTTTGGAACGTCTTCTTGATAATCATCTATTGACCGCCATGGCGAAACTTTGTCAAATGGCGAGTCAAACCCATTCTCATCTTCTTGTGAGAATGTTTGAAAATACATGTCATCCATGTGTCCCTTCCTCTATTCTACGTTGTTTTATTATAATTTTAACACTCATTTTCTATTATTTAGCAATCATCACAAATGTTATTGCTGCGATTAAACACGTAACAATTCCCCCGAATATTCCGTGTTTCAATCCTTGTTTGTATTTTTTATCACTCTCTGTTAAAGATTTAATAACAACCGAATCGGCTTTTTCTACGATTCGTCCCAATTGTTCATTACAAGAATCTCTATCTTCTGTCATTATTTGTAACGAAGCTGAATCTCTTTCGTAGCTAAATTTATATTCCAAACATTTCTTAAGTTGTTCGGTTGAATCTGATGAGTCTGTTTTTGGTATTTCGTTATCAAACAATTTGACAACCTGACTATCTGTTAATTGTTTTAGATTAGTTATACGTCTAGTTGAATTTTTTTTAATAGTATCTATCTTCTTGTCGGTTTCCCTTGTTTGAATGATTCTGGTTGAATGTATTCTGTGAATTTCTTTCCTCAACTCAACTATTTTCTCAGTTGGTTTAGTATTGAAGAAAAAAATAAAAATCAAAGAGCAAATAAAAAGAACATATCCGAAAATTCCATATTTTAACGGCATTCTGTAATAAACTCCACCGAATAGTCTTCAATCTTAAAAGAGACATCAAATGTTATTTCGTTAGCGGAACCAAACTCTAATGAAATATTACTCAGATTTGTAATAAAGCAATTTGTGAATATGTATTTAATCTTTTCTCTTTTCTCATTGTCTAGAAAAATAACTTTAATATCATTTACAAAGTTCAATCTAAAAAACTTTTTATTATCTGTATTCTTTTGGTTTCTTAAGTCTCGCATCCAATTGTATAGATAGTAATAATTCAACATATCTTCAGACATTTTGAAAGTGATAGTCAAATCAACCAAGTCTTGATTGATTCTTGAAATAGGATGATTGATATGATAATTTACAAAATCAGATTCAATATAAGAAACATCAAGACTTGGAAAATTTACACTTTTAATATACAATTCATACAGGTCAAAGTTTAGAAAATTATTAAGATTGTTAGGCGTAAATCCTGGGATGTTACTAAAAATAACTCTAAATTTGTCTGAAAATTGTGTATTAGGTAATGCCATTATTCCTCAACAGCCTCAGTATCATCTATTAGTTTCATAAAAACATAAAAATCTTCGGGAGCTAGTTTTTCAGGAAGATATTTGAATTTTGTTTTAGTGATATTCACATCAATCTGTTCCGAAACAAAACCTTTGTATTCCGAAACCATTTGTTCATGTTTCTTGATGTCTTCCGAGAATACTTGTTTTAGTTTTTCAATATCACCTTCAAGAATAAGTCTATTCTCGTCCGAAAGCTTATATCTGTTGGCTTCAATGATTGGAGAACCATCTACATTTTTTTCAGCCAACTGTTCCAGAAGCGATAGTCTGGCTTTTTCAAAATTAACCAAAATTGAATTTAATTCCATTTCTTTTTGAAGAACATCATCAAAAATCTTTTTTAATTCTTCCTTGGTTTTTGCCAACGCGAACAAAAGAAATTTATTGAGTTCACAAGATGTAATCCCCGTTAGTTTGTTATACAGTTCTATTGCTTCAATGCGTGTCATGGTTGCCTTTCTATTTAATTATTAACATCAACGTATCAATCTCTTCTGAACTTAGATTGTTAAATACGTCATCAGGTAGCTCATCTATATTTATAAACCTACTAGGCGAATAATTTGTTTTTAGATATTCTTTTAATTTCATATAATTGACAAATTCGGGCGCGGTGTTCATCTTATCCAAAGTTTCAACAATAATAGGAGCATCCGACGGATTTACATTCACTCCAAGAATATCAATACCTTTTTCAGAACTATCGAATTGTTTAACATAGTTTAGTTTTTCGCGTTCTAACGTTATTAGTTCATCGGTATAATAGGTTTTCTTTAATTTTTCTACAACTTCCAATTCTGTTTCTAATTCCACGGTAATCTCCAAAAGTTTTCGACGTGATTTTGGAGAAGACGGTAACCTAATCTTTTTTAATATATCTATGGTAGTTTGTATATCGCTCAGTTTCATATTAGTATCTAAGCACACTTAATGAATCGTCCGATGAAACATTTGTGGTATACGGACCAATACCAAAAGACCTTCCTATAATTCCATTAAAACATGAGAATTCTTTTCCTCGGCCAGTAACAGTCTCTCCATAGTTACTGGCCGAAATTGTTGAATTTAGTCTATCGACAAATTTTATTTTTGAATCGGTTTCTCCCGAACCAACTCTACCCTGAGCCAAGATGTTAAATTGATTATTTGTTATTGTTGAAGTAAATGTTTGTTCATCATATCCAGGATAATTGCCGTGAATTGTATCATCAGAAGGGGTTGGTTCATCATTTGAAGTTGTATATATATCTATTTTGTTTATATCGTTAAACAAATAATAATCTGCCGACATTTGTCTACACAGCCCTTCTATTGTATATGATGGCGTTCTACTAACAGCTATCATACGATATCCATTTGCTATGTAAGTGTTAACATTTGCGTAATCTGCTGCATCGCCGTATAAAAATTTCATAGTTATTGGATTAAACATGACAAACTGAATTAGTTTAGTTATAATTGTTTTTACCGTTGTGTTTGTTTCTACCGTTTTTATTGAACCATCTCTTGAAGAACTTGCCTTAAAAGACACAGAATCAATTTTGCCGGAATACGAATCGCATCTGGCTCTGAATATTTTTATAACTATATACGAATCGTTTGTATTGGACCCGTTGTTATCATAACGAACTCGGTGTATGAAAAGGGAATACTTGTAACGCTCGATGTTTCCGGTATATCCTTCAAGTTCAATTTCGTCGGCTTTTAGTGAAATTTTTGTTCTTGTGTTGTTTGTTGAGCAAGCTTTGGCATCCAATACAATGTTTTTAGCCACTAACGAAGCACTTGTTAACCAACATGACCCAATTTGAACCGTCTCAGATGAATTTACAGAAGCGCCATAACCGATAGCTACTGAATTTGTAGCATTCGTAATACTTGTTGAATTTCCAATGCTATAAGAATTTACCGAATTAAAAATACTATTGTTATTTCCAAAAGCTACAACATAGGTGCCAACAATTGTGTTATTATTTCCAAAAATTGAAGAATTAACACTTGAATTAACACCATTTCGATTTCCAAAAACATTTGTTTGATTTGAACTTATGATATTGTTATCTGAACCGCAGACTTTCGTTTCTGGTGCCGCGCTTATTGTATTGTTTATTCCTGTAACAAATGAATATGTTGATGTGGTTGTGACATTATTATAAATTCCTTTTATATAAGACGATTCTGAACTGTTGATATTGTTGAAGAAGCCAATAGCAGTTGAGAAATTTGACGAAATAATTGAATTATTTCCACCAACAACACTCGAGGAAGCTGAACCGGTTTGAACAGTGTTTTTATTTCCAAGTATTGTAGACCCCTGGGAATATGTAATGTTGTTTATACCTGCTATAAATGACTGAATCGCTCCAGAGTAAACTGTCGTCCCTTGACCAAAAACAAATGACCCCATACCATCATTATATGTTTTTGTATACTGCCCAATATTATCCCAGGACGAACTTACAGGTATTTGCTGCTCAGATGAACCATCCCATATCTTTTTTACATACCCCGGAAAATATATTGTTGTTGAACCAACTCCACCACCATAAAGATAAGGCGATCCAAATGTGAACGAACCATGAGCATTTACATCCGCTTGGGCATATCCACCAAACACATATGACAAAATCGCATTAGCCGATGTGTGCTGACCATGCGATTGTGACAAAATACCATCGGCAAGTGTGCTTAATCCTGTAGCAATTGTTAAAATTCCAAGCGCGGAAGTGCTCATTCCAAACGAATTATTGCCAGTTCCGTATGAAATTGTGTTTATATTAAATGCGGTGTTGCCATTTCCTTTTGCCAGGGTTTGAATGTTCGTAGCAAAATTACCGCCTGTAATAAGTAATCCAGCAAACCAATTCTGAAGGGAAGATGGGCTATATCCTCCTGGAAACAACCCGCTATCAACATCCGAAATAGCTGAAGTTTTAAAACCATAAGCTAGATTCATACCTTCCGATGGAGAACCATAATAGGTGGTGTCCATCCCTTCTGAAGATGCTACTGATTGATAGCCACCAGCCAATGAGCCAAATCCAATAGCCGAAGTCCTATATCCAAAGGTTGTTGAAATTAAACCCTGGGCTAATGTTTCAACACCCGTTGCTAAAGTGTACCCTCCGCGTTCTGTCGTATATAACTCATATATGCTTGGATTCGTGTCTCCGTAATTTGACGAACCGCTGTTGGCGTATCCTGTAGCAGAACAATAACAACCCATAGCAATTGATTTTATTCCCGTAGCAACGCAATTATAACCAAGTTGTAAAATAGCATCATCAGGGCAGCTCGTATCGATATCAAAAACCGCCATATCCGCCCAATCCGGATAATTATCATATGGCTTAAATCTGGTTGTCTTAATATTTGTGAATCGCATATCATCATATGCTAACCGAACTTGGTCTTTTTCCGGGTCTGTTATTGTGAGTTTTGCTCTCGGAACCCACGAACCCGGAGAAGCTGATGAAGAAATAACAACATCTCCATCATAATTCAAAGCATACGCAGATGTTGTGTTTGATGTTGGAATTCTTGTGAAATAATCGGTATTTATATAAACTGGCGACGCCGCTGAAGATGCGAGAGAAAACTGTAATTCAATATTAGCTTCAAACGCATTTAAACTTCCAGCCGTATCTGATTTAATTTGGGGGGTGTCAAAAACAACAACAGCAAACAAAGTTGGATTGTATGGAGAACCAACAACACCAGGGTCCGCATAACCATACTGATTTACTCTAGTAGCATAAATAGCAAGCATATTAAACTTGAACGATCCGGTTCCCGCTGGTATGCGACATTTATAGTTCCCAGAAGCAACTCCCGATGTTGATTGATTAGGCGAATACGAAGTTACTCTAAAAAGATTCTGATAATTCCAGTTAGTAGAAGATGCCGACAATGGATTCCAAGTGTTTACAGATGCTCCATTTAATGTTGTGTATGTCCCAACTGCCGAAAGTTGCCCAGCCGCAACATTAACAAAACGTGTTGCTGATGTTTGTGTCTGAAGGACTCGGTTGTTTAAAACGTTTACAACACTATCACCATTTCTCTGACGGGTTCCTGTGAATAGTGGTCCGGTTCCCGAAGTTCCCCGCGAATACATTGTGTTGAAATTTTTGATATCATAAGACCCCTGACCAAAAAGTTCTGGGTTATTATAAATTATTTCATACGCTGATAAAGAAGTGTGGGTTGCTGTTGAATAATTAAGTGAACTTATACTCAAAGCCGAAGTATCACAAATAGTTTTATCTACTCTGAAATCGTAAATAGGTAGAAAATAAGTCAAAGCGAAATAAGGACCTAATGCTCCTGCGGATGTTACAGAAGATAGACCAGCCGAGCAAATATAAGTTACACCATTTAGACTTGACATCAATGCCTCATTTATGTTACAAAACTATTTATGAAATTGTTTTGTTTATAAACAGATTACCTTCAAGTTGATATCTGCCCGAAACATAAATTTCCGGGGATTCTGTTTTGAACTGTCCAACTAATCCTTCAAAAACAACATTAGCTGGACGAATTGCCTCAAAACTCTTATAGACAGATGTCAACATTTGCTCGCTTCCATAAATGTTTTCGAGTGACGTGTTGTTTATATCAATAGACACATACATGTGAGGTGTCGGGAATCTATCATTTGTCATTTCTGGAGATACGTATGTTCCGGGAGGAATATTGTTTATAACCCAATCAGAAACATAATCATTCGTATACACTTCTAATAAATCTCCAAAAATTCCAAAAGACAAAAGTAGAGTTTTAATAGCATTTCTTGTTGTTTTTATTGAATACCAGTTTGGTAAATTCCTAACAACAAATCTCAGGGCTTTCTTTTGATATTCAATAAAAACCTCATTGTTATCTGGACCATCGTTATAAGCCGAACTATTTGGACTTGATATGAAACCTCCGAGTTCGCTCTTATTAACATCTACATTGTAACCCAGATAATTAGCAAAAAATTGAATATAATCTAATTCCATGGTATCTGGGTCATGTAGATTTCTAAGCCGATTTGTTTTTTCAAGAACCCCCAGAGAACATGGTTGGTCGAGATTTTGATACAGTGTGTTTAGATATCCTTCAAAAAACGAGGTTAGAGTTATATATTCAGATTCTTGTCCATTGTTATCAAAAGCGAGATGATTTGGAACATAATTGGTTAGATTTATTTTCCTACCATCACAAGCAAAAACACAATTGTTCATTGTAAAAGTTGCAGAATTTGATAACTGATTCATAGCCGAAATTGTTACATTTCCCGAAGCCGAAATTTCAACAGCAACATCATATATTTTGTTAGAATTTACCGAAACTAACGAAGAAATGTTTCCACCAACAACGCCAATAGTTGCTGATAATATTCCATACGCCATATCACTTATGCGGAAATTAGAAGTTATTGTTTTTCCATACTCTTCAACTAATGATTCGGGGACAGAGTTTATGTGTATTATGGTTGGATAAGAAATTAAACCAACGGTTGTTACAATTATTGTTATTGGTTCAGAATAAGAATATGCTCCAAGATTATCAGTTGTTTTTGATATTAACGTATGACTTCCTGGCGTTAATAACGACGCAGGAATTGTTAACGTTCCATTTGTAGTGGTTCCAACATAAATCAACTGGCCATTAACAATTTCATAAACCTCTGTTGAAACTATGGTTGCTGAATTCGGTGTTGTTCCTGTAGCACTAATTGTTATGTTAGCCGAAACAGAATATGAAGAAGTTGTTGTTGAAATTGTAGATATCGTTTCTTCTATCATATTAACATTTACTATTGGAGATAACGCGGTTAATCCCGTAGTATCGTAAATTTTAGCAACAAGTGACGACACATTCGAATTATTTGTTATTCTCCAAACATTATTACTTATTTCTGAGGAATTGCCAATTAAAGTGACACCATCGTATACTTCAACTGCCGAAATCTGTCCAAACGAACTTGGCGAGACTAATGTATCAATATTAAAAGGAGTTCCTGACATAATATAAGAATTATTAACAGGGTTCGTTATAAATGCGACCGGATAACTTATAACAGTAGATGATACTTTTGTGGAATACGAATAACATCCATTTGTCGTTGTTGTTTTAGCGTAGAATTCTATTATTCCCGGAACAGTTACCAACGCAGAATTGCCATTAACTAATTGGTTATTCATATAATATTGTATTTCTGATATGTTTGTATTAGATGAACTTACCGAAAAATCCACATACGACATCAATGGATAATATAATCCTGATGTCGGACTAGTCAATACCGAAGTAGTTGCTTCTTGAATAGGATGCGTGTTTTTGTTTTTCATATCAACACCAAAAAGCGTTGAGCTTGTATAAAGTGTAAAAGCCGAAGTTCCAACAACTGGGTAATAATCAAAATCAAACGTAACAAAATCATTATTACTCAAAGCACTTATTTCCGAAATAGTATACACCGGTGTTTCAAAGTTATCGTAAACAACAGCTGAAGTTATAGTTTCTGTTGAGAACAAATAGGGATTCCCGGATGTTCCGTATGATGAAATAAATTGCGCTTTTGCTACAATCCCCGAAATGTGTAGTTTATCTCCTGCACAATTAGACGACTCAATAGTTCCAATATTTGACAAGAAGGCGGTCCTTATCAAAGTTATGTATTCTGAATATACCTCACATCCGCCGTTTGTAATGACTTTAGATTTAATATTGTAAATTTTATCTTTAATTATACTAAACGAAATTGTGTTTGTTGATGAATACAAAACTTCAATAGAATCATCGGTTTCAATTATAAACTGTGTCTCTTTAACATCAAAAACATCCATTGACGACGAAATAGTTATATTTGTTGCTGATACGGGAACAATATATATACCTGATACATTGTGTGAATAATTTGTTGGAAAAATTACATTCTTCACATCACCCGTTGTTAAAGATGATATTGGATAATTATAAATAAAATTTCCATATTCATTCACGCAAATAAAGTTAAGATTTGTAGTCCCATCAATAGGATTTGACCAGAGATAATTAAAAGCATACGAATCATTTGTTTGACTTAGAGACAAGTCGGTCACATACGTATTATCTGCATATAATTTAGCTATAAATGTATTGTCAATATATGGATTGCTACCAGAAACTCCATCGAAGAATAAAGACCCATTTATTCTTATAGTGCTACCACAATTAGAAAAGTTTGAAAGTTCAACAGTTGGCCCAAGAACATAGAATGCTAAGATTTCGTAATCCAAGCACCCACCTATTGTTCTGGTTTCTATTAAAATATATTTAAGCGTTCCGGTATATTCTGTTGGTATATACGCCGAATTATTTGGAACGGATGCCGAAATTAAAGACAATTTGTTTCCATATTCATCACTGTTCCAAATATCCATATACGTTACTTCAGAAGATATAACCGACGCCGATACAAGAACATTCCCAGCACTAACAACATTTATTTTAGGAGTTATTACAGTCCCCGTTTTTTTACCAAAGGGGAAGTTGTTTATTACATTTAGAATTGGTGTGGTGCCAGCTGATATAACAAATGGGGTTATCGAGAAATCTGTTGCTGATACAGCATCATAAACAACTGCGGATAGGTTGTGAATTCCAGATGGAGGAGAATTCCAATTCCAAATAAAACTACCATCAACACTAATAGCTGATGTTATTACCTCGTTTGCCGAAACTATTTTCACAACGCAATTTGAATTTCCATCAGCATCCAAAACTAATCCAGTTACAGGTATAGTTCCATCATGACAAGCTGGACCCATGGGATTTGTTAATGTAAACGTTGGGATATTATTAGCTGATATTGAATGTAAATTTGAAGTTGCTGAAGAACCATATACATCTGTTGCCGTTAAGAAAATATCATAAACCCCCCCAACATTGTTAAATATTTCCAGTTCGGCTGATACATTTATTGTTTTGCTCCAAACATCACCTATATTTGTTCCTACTCCAACACTCGTTGTAACTACGCCATTCGTTATGAAGAATTCCGCTGAAGGAACAGCTGATGAATTTGTAATATTTCCAATAAGCGTTATGTTTGTATTTTGTAACGAATACATTCCCTCGGCTGGAGGGGTTATCAGCGTTACTTCGGGGGCTTTTCTAACAGCCGATGCCAAAATTGTTGATGTTGTTGAGCTTCCACCAAATGAATCAAACACTGTTGCTGAAATAACACTTGTTCCGGACATTGGATTCTGCCACACATATTCCCACGAACCTGATGTAAAATTTTGATAAGTTTTTATTGTTCCTAGTCCTATTGTTGTTGAACTGGTATATGCTGAAATTGTGGTTACGTAATCGTTCACATCGGTCCCAAAATCTGGTTCGTAAAATCTACCAAAAATAGTTAAAGGCGATGTATTTGAATACGGCGCAGGAGATACAAACAATGAGACATTCGGAGTCTGGTTTCCATACGCCATATAAATTTCGGACTCTGCCGAACAACCTTTTGAAGTGGTAACCGATAGTTTATAGTAAATCCTCTGCCCCATTTGAAGAGAATCATAAACTTCAACATTCTTTACGACTTCCGAAACTTCAACCAAATTCCAGGTAACACTGTCAATTGATTTGTATAGCGAATAAGTTGCCGTGTCACCATGATAAAAATCAACACCCCCAATATCAAATTCAAATAACTTAGTAACCTCTCGGGTGTTTATTACCGAAATATTATTTGATGGGTGTGTTTTTGTAATCACCGGTTTTCTGCTCGAAACAACATAGAAATCTGCCGAAACACTATCATATTCGTAGTCAAATTTTGCTATGTATCTAGCGTTTTCGTTAAATGGTAAATTTGAATAATTGCTTGTCCAAACATCACCAACTGTTATATTTGAATCAATATAATTGTAATTATAAGAACCCCAATTAGCGCCATTATATTTACTCATTCCTGATTGTGTGGCCACCCATATGTTACTGTTAGTTTTTAGGATACATTTAATATTATCATCTGGAAATGATTTATATGTTTTAGTATCATATACAACCCAATTTGCAGAAACTTGCGATGCAGAAAAATCAATTCCTGTAAATTTTAACAGACCGCCATTAAACGCACCATTGACGCCTTTCCCGAATCCAAAATATTTGTCCGACCCATCAGCAAACACATATGAACATTGTAAATTCTTTAATGCGGTGGATGATGAATTTAATCCATTTGGCCAAGAAGGAGTATTATCAGGATTTGCGTATTGCCATGCAGAGGTCGTTGTGTTATAATATCCAAGGCCGCTAGTAGAACCAACATAAATATTTCCGTAAACATCAACATCAACATCAACTACATCCGGAATCGTTGGTGTAGGAACCTTTACGAATTCATCAGTAGCGCTTGAGTAAATACAAACATTCAACTCTGTTCCAACAACAAGGTTTGAATTATTGTGCTTTAATGATGTTATATATTCGTTAACCGGTGTCGAATAACTTGTAACGAATGGGTCGTTGAAATTATTTCCTACAATTTTAAGAATATTGTTAGCTGCACTCCACGACAAACTAAACCACATATTATCATTATCGTCTACAGCAATATTATTTACTTCTACACCTTCTCCAAAATTAGAAAATATCGAGTTTGTTGTGTTGTAGTAAATCCAATCATTTGACGACACCGAATTCCACTTTGTTGTATCAAAACGAATTAGCCCAGACCAATATCTATTGCTTAGACCTATAAAAGCCATGCCGTTAGAGTTCATTCCTAAACATGTTAGATTTTTATAAGGGATGTCTTGAAAATAAGATTTCCAAATATTTGTGGTCGAATCAAATCTCCAAAGTCCATCATTTTCCGTAGCAACCCACAAAACATCCGAATTATTAACATCTTCGACCATATCAACAACAACCGCCGATATTGGCAAAAATGTCCCAGAAACTGTTATTTTTCCTGTGGCCGATGTGTTTGAAACAGTTCCAGCAAATGTTACAACCCCGTCGTTACAAACAATTCCGGATGTTGTTATTGTTAGAGTTGGCGCATCAACAAGAACTATTGTTACCAACTCACTGAAACCGTAAACTCCTTGGTCCGATTCAGCTTTCGCGAAAAATTGAATAATGTTGCTTCCTGATGGGAATGTTATCGACCCGGACCACAAATCTCCATTATTTGTTAAATTACCAGCAAAAACATCTTGGCTATTGTTCTTGTAATAAACTTCAACATCCGTTATACTTCCTCCAGATACTGATGATTCGGCATTTACTACAACTGTGTTTGAAAATAAATTAGAATTTTCTAGAGGTTTCTTAATTTCGATGTTTGGAACTGGACCAATCGGATTTGCTACATTATACGCAATTAGAAGTTGAGGCTTTCCAGTTGGTGTTCCTGATGAAGAAAACCTGGAGGAATTCATTTTATAAACAATTGGAGCAACGCTGGTCTCGTTAGAGCTTGGATGGAGTTTTATTAAAAATCCATGGTTTTCTGTAGGATTCAATCGCCAATATTCAACAATATCTGACACATTAACATCAATCCAAAAGTGTTTATTATTCTGTGCGGATGTAAAATTTTCATTAAGATTTACATTTCCAAGCCAAACGTGTGCCTCGGAATCATAATCTCCACCGACCGAGCTCCAAGTTGTTGAACTTGTAGCGTTTGACCAAGTTGCTTGAGATTCCTCCCACGCCTTTGTTATTCTGTGAACCGACACATGTCCGTCGTTAGCAGAATAATTCCAGGCTCCCGATGTCTCTAAAACATTCAATCTTAAAATGGCATTACGAATACTTGTGGCTGAAGTTGGTATTCCCCCAAGGTCAAATTTCAAAAGAGACCGGGTTGTAGTTGAAGACGAACTTTTAATCTGGAGTAGATTTTTATCAACAGAATTAACGGCGACAGGATTGCTCTCTCCATCAGAGATATACACGCCTTGATTAGCACCACTTGTTGAAGTAGGCTCTAATTTGATTTGATTAACTATGTTTGGGTGATATCCAGGCATTCCCCTTCCAACATCCGTTTCTTCATTAACATCTACCCAAGCACCATCAACAAATTCTTGTAGAACAAAGTGTAAATTATTATCCAAGGCAGACTCGAGCTTAGAATACCAATATTCCGATGGTTTTGATGAACTATTAAAATAACCGGATGTAGGGGATATAAAAATTTCAGTCCCTGAAAGACCGCAATTTGACGGAATCGAAAGTGACGAATTCCAAGAAATTATAAATTTTGTATCGCAACGCCGAGAATCAACTCGCACATATTCAGCTGCTGATAAAAACGATAATGCTGGAGCGGGAGCAGCGGTTGTTGAACCTGAATACACCTCTTGCGTATACGGTATAAACCACGTAACCGAATAACCAACATTTGGCGGCAACTCTGTCAAAACAATATCGAAGTAATAATCTGTTCGGTTTATTATAGAAATAGGAGCTATGTAAGAATTATTCGATGGTATGTTTAGGGTAATTATTGGTGCTAGTTTTGAACTATCTATTACTTCGTGATTAACTCTATAAACATATGAAGATGTGTTAAGATTAACAATACCAGTTTGCCCGACACCCGAATAATTTGGATTCGGCATAATTGTAAATGGTTGTATTGTTCCGTTACCCACACCACCACTAACGATAGTTTCGGATGCCAGTCTCGACTGGCTCCATAAATATCCGACAACCCGAACGGCTGACAATGAAACAGAATTAGTATCAGTATTAGTAATTTGAAGATTTACAGAATATTTTGAATTATCATCATAACCAGCGCCGCGACAAACTTTCAAATCCAATTTAGACATTAACCACCTCGTTAAAACTATTTAGTTATTAACGATAGTAAACATATTGAGAAAGTTCCGGAGCCTTTATTCTTACTATCTCATTCTTTATAGTATAATTTACAGCATTTGTATATTCATCCATCACACTATTCTGTAAATCGTTTATGAAAGAGTTTCTAAAAATATCAACAACCAGTGAGAATTTTGTATTTAGAAAATCTGCAACTTCAATAGGGTTAGCTTTGGAGATTAGACGAATATCTTTTCCAAAAATAGAGTCAAACGAATTTGTATTAACTGAATTTGTATTAAGTTGTCTTAGCGAACACCCAACACAACTATCCTTGTTGGAAATATAACCCTGAACATAATGAAGAATTGAAGAATTTGCTTTGTTGTCTGTCGCGATAAGTTTTAACTTATTGTAAACACAATTCATCATTCCAATATAGAAATTTCTCTCACTTGGCTTAAAGTCATAGATTAAATCTTGCTCACTATCACCATCAATAAAAACCCTACAGTATCTCTTGTTCCAAATATTTTTAGACGGCCACACAATATCCGTAACAACAAATTTCTGATTTGAATAGATGTTTGGGTCAACTTTATATGTTACAGTCTCAAGTTGAGGCAAAACCATCAATATCGCTTGTTTAGTATCATTTGAATACGATGAAAGTATTTCGGAAAGAGTCCAAGAATATATATCATAACTGTTATAAAGATATGGTTCCGAAATACTTCTTATATTATCAGTTTGATTATATATTTTACCAATTGGGTCAGAATCGTATGTTGCTGAGACTACTCCAAATCCTGTTGCGCTCGTAAAACGACTATTTGTTAATGCGTCTTCGTAAAATTCATTATTCGATAAAAGTTTTATATCTGCGTGATGAACTTCTGGGAAGCTTTCAATTATCTCCAGCAAGTTTGAAATATAAACAGGAACGTCAAAATCAGCATTATTGTCAAGGTATTCATAAATGGCGTTTTTAATTTTGTTATTTGTATTTATCCTATCTGCTAATGCGTTAAGATAAACATACCCCCCGATTTTCAAATCTTTTATTATTGGCGAAATATATACATTCTTTACCGTAACCTGCGAACGATTCTTTAATTTATCATAAACTAATCCAACATCATCAAGCTCTCCAGATGATTCGAATTTTTCATCTTTGAGTGGAGTTGTTGAATCGCCTACTACTAATAAATCAAACCAATTATTATCTGCCAACAATCTATAAAAATCTTCATCTGTAGCAATGGAATCATAGGTATTAACACCATTTGTCACTGTTTTATGATACATGCTTCCAAGAATTGAAAAAAGAACAACATTAAACATTTTAATATTAGGAACAATTTTATCAACCGTCTCTTCTTGTTCACCCCAAGCAATAGCATTTTTAACAGTTATCGGCGAAGTTAATGTTTTCAAAAAGTTCACATAATCTTTTGAAGAAACGCATCTGTCTAAAGAATAGAAAATACCAGGAGCATTTACTTTCATAGATTCGATAGATTCAATATCAGCGCCGCCAGTTATGTTCTTTCTTAAATAGAAATCGACATCCCCGCTTTGGAAAGAACCAAAAGATGAATTTTGACAAAATACTAGTTTACCAACAACTCCGATTTGATTAGCTAAGGACCCAGCCGTGGATAGATATTTAACATAAAGATGTTGATTAAATGATGGGCCAATTTTACCTATATTATCATCCGCGAACAACACCTCAACCGCGTCATCCATAGCCGTTCGTATCACACAATATTTTGAAGACTTTCCAGTATCTCTTGCAGATAAGGACGAATATGTAGCATCGTTTAAGAAAGAACGACGGTCAATATAAAACTCTCCGGAGTTATCAAAATTATTCATGTCTGGAGCAAACGCGGTAACTTCCGTTTCAGCAACACCAATCCTTGTAAAATTATGTGTTACATCAATAACACCCGTTGATGAGTTATAACCATAATCTTCTGAACCATATAAATTTGAAAACCCCTTATCGGATATTTTATAAATTTGATATCTTGTATTTATTTGTGGATTGTCTGTTGGAGCTAAATCATAAGCCAACAAATCTCCCTGAATTAAAGTTATTGGCGTTTTATTATTGTCAGTAATTTGTTCATTTGGTTTAAGAACCCCAACGTCTGTTTTGTCGTAAAAATCTAATGTAATTGAATAATTCGGGTCTGTAGCAAAATTGTTTATATCTGTCTGTGTTAATGTGTAGCTTATAGAATCCTTAAGAACGTAATTATACCCATTGAATGAAAAAACTGTTCCTTTGTTTAGAATAAATGTGTTTGGTGAGGTTCCGGCGGATTTTATCTTAATTCGTATCGAAGTTGTTGCTGGAATTGGTCTCTGAACAACATATCCAAGCATTTTAGACAACATGATAACCGAACTTCTTAATTTTGCCGAATCTAAGAAGGATTCTTCCGCACGTCTTCCGATATAATAATTTGTAAAATCTGTCGTTGCTGCAAAAATTTCAACAAGAACGGAATATAACTGAGATTCTGTAAAATTAGAAAACCTCGGGTCTTTTGACATTCGCGATATTATGCTCTGTTTTATTTCGCCATAAGAAAGATTTGCGTAATTTAGAAAGTTAGATTCCAATGTTATATCCTCTTTGAACTATTTAGCATTCCTTCTATCGAACCATCGTTTATTGATTTGTGATAATACGGCATCCGTTCAAATTCAACAGTATTTCTCTTCAAATAAATTTTAGCAAATGTAAGATAATCATAAATCTTTTGAATTCTATCATTTACATCCGATAAAGATGGGTTATTTTCAACCGTGTTCACTATGACTACATTTCTTGCTAAAATATATTTACATATCAAAATATCTCGGTCGTCCATAGTAAATGGAAATTGTATTTTTTCTATAAGCCCAGAGATGAGAACATCATCTTTTTGTATTTTTTTCAAGTTATTTAATTCTCGACCAAAAGATTTATCAAAACTTATATTTCTATTCTTTTCAAAAATTATAAAGTCGCCAACAATATCTCCATTTAATATCTTTGTTTTTAATATTGCCGACAACTTTTGGCAGATTTGCCTTTTTGTTTGAACATCTTTTTTATCAGCTGGTTTGTGCCAAACATGGTCAACATAACATTGTTTTGCCGCCATAAGAATATTATTACCCGTTCTATATAAACAATCCGAAATAAAATTATCTTCACCACCCCAAGAACCATCAAATTCCGGGTTAAATACTCTTGGCATTCCCGATATTTGATAATTTATTTTTTTACATAATTCGATTGCTTGTTTGTTAAAAGCCAAGTTACAAGAATATGTAAAAATTGATTCTAATGTGACTCTACTTGAAATTAACAGTCTGGCGTTCTTATCAGTAAACGAATAATCATTACCCCACATGTTATTGATTCTCTCATCTTCTTCTCGTTCTCCGGCTTCCGTCAGCATTACCCGACGACCACATGAAACCGCTGGGATTGATGATTGATATAAACACTCGTCATGTAGTTCTACTAACTTATTCCCCGGAAGACAGTCCCCATCTGTAAAAATTATATTATTGTAATCTGGATAATTTTCAACAACATAATTGATACCAAAATCCCTAGTCATCCCTGCTGAAAAGTTAACTCCTTCGTTTTTTATCAAGCATCTGATGTTTAAATCTGTTTTTGATGATAAGAATATAGCTCTTGAATCATCTGAACATCTATCAAAAACAAATAACAACAAATCCGGTCGTTTAGTTTGTTTTTCATAGCAGCTTATAATTTTTAAAATATTTTTACCTTGATTGTGCGACGGAACAATAACAATATTCATAAAACCTTTCTATCATATTGATATTTTTTTGTTATAACTAACTTTGATTTTGGCTTTGTTTATTATAAACGGAACGCTCAAAGATAATGAATGCTCTCGTGTGTTTATATTCAACCGGCAATCTTTAGAAATCACTGTTATCCTTGGTTCAAATTTATTCAAGGACGCTATTAAAGAATCGAGAAGACGTTCCCCATTTTGTGTTGTGATATTACGAAAAACCGTCGCCATTAAAATTGAACCAAACTCCGGCTCAAACACTCTTTCTCCAGGAACCGTTAACAAAATGTTTTCAACAGATTGCAGAATTGCTTTCGAATCATAAACATCAGATTGAGTTAATGAGTCTTTTGACAAATCAATAGCATAATCCGATATTTCAAACCTATTAAGCATTTTGGAAATCCTCAGTGTAAAATACCGTCACTTTTCGTGTGTTTTTATTTTCTTCTGGTTTCGTTACATTTGTCGTATCAATCGGTGTGTTGTTGGAGATTTGAAAATTAGTATTGTCTTTTTTTATTTCGGATTTTACAGAATTAAATTTTTCTTTAGAGTCGTTAGCATCATCCGATAATTGTTTGAAAATATCTTTTGTGTTGTCTAAAGTTGTTGTTAACGAATTTAATATCTTTTCTTTTGATACTGCCCACGTTGAAGACAAAGATGTTAACGACGGTCTTGGCTTTCTTTCACAATCCATTTTCTGACCAAAATCATCTAAAAAGTTTTTTGTAGATACCGAAAAATCACAAGCAGCGAACGCACAATCCATAAAAGGCTCAACATCCTCATTGATTATTTTCAAAATCTGCGACATTAAGGCTTCGTATTCGGCAATTTTTCTTTTAATCAACCGTCCAATGTAATGAGCATTTAACCAGTAATCAGCATCTAAATATTTTTCAAACTGCTGAAGATATGCTAATAATGAATTTATAATGTTGTCTATGTAATTATTCAATAGTGTCGTTGTTGACAATCTACAAGCAATATATTCAAATAAATCATAGTTACTGTTTATTGTAACTCCATAAATTCCCAAAGATTCTAATGTTTGTTGTTTAATCGGATTTGGTCCGAATATTTCATTAGCTACCGATTCAGGAATAACACCGAATTCTATCAACTTTTTAATAGCTGGTAAACAAGAATATAACAATGAACAAAAAGATTTCCGGGCTTTAGAAGCATCCGTGTTTCTCATTGTAAGATAAGATTTTATTAGGTCGGAGATTTCTTTTGCGTATTTAACAAGAACGTCATTTATTATATTTTTTAATTTTTGAACAAGCTGTCGTATCTGGTCTAATATTTTTTTGGGTATGTCTTTCAGATTATTCAGTAATGTTATTAAAGAAAACCAGGTGTCTCTTAAGATGTCACAAACATTTTTCTCAGCATTACTCATACTGTTATTTAGAGTCTGAACTTAGTTTCGTCTTCAATTTCCGTTTTTGAATTGGTTGTTGCTAACCCTGAAGAAAAAGCAGGTTCTCCAATAAGCGACGATAACGTAGTTCTCAACAAAGCAATTTCATTAGCAAGACGAACAATTGCCGAATGAACATTATCTACACCATTAAGATTCGTGTTTGTTGATGTGTTTTGAAAATTAACATTAACTGCCGAATCAACTGAACCGGAGAATCCATCTCTCAAATTTGTCAGAACTGATTTTGTTATAGAATCAACAATGACTTCGATTGGAACTGCCGAATTAGGAACTTCTAAACCGTTTTTGTATTGGAGAATATTTCCTGGAACTGTTGGATTTACCGCATCGCTTGTTGAAAGTGCGGACGTATACAATCCAGAATCAACAAGATTTGATATCGCGTCTGCATAAACTGGATTTGTTGGGGTGGCTCCATAATATCTAGCAACTACTTTTTTAACATCTACCGACATCATTCCTCCAAAATATTGTTAAAACCGCCGGACGGACCTATTAAATCAAAATATGTTGTTTTATTGGTTGGATCGAGTAATGCTTGAGCTTCGGCTGTTGGTATTTTAAGGGTATGTAAATTGGATTTTCCTTGTGGGGAATTTAAGTCTAAAATTGTTCCAAATACTGGACTCTTAAGATGTTCTCCGTAAAGAGTAACGACATCTTCTATCTTTTTATCATAAACAACATTTATGCTATCTATAGATTCTTTGATTTCCTGAGCCATTTTTTGCTGAGTAAACGCAACAGCAGCAGGACCAGCGACCGCCATCTTCGTCTTTTCTGTAACCGAATTATATTTCTTTGTTATTTCTATTATTGAATCGGAAATAGCTTTGCCCCGTTCGGTTTCTATAATCGTTTTCATACGAGTAACTTCCGCCGTCTTAATAACATCTGTTGTTTTTATTGCTGATTTTCCTGTTACTTTTCGCCCTTGGTGTAAAGCTCCAGTAAGCGGGTCGAATGTTATGGAATTGAAAGGGCCACCAAGAATAGACGGTTCTACAGTCATCAACGGAACACCAAACTCGCTTCCAACAGTCATTTCAAAATTTTTTGCTTTTTCCATCGCGTCCGTATCAGGAACTCCGCTAATATTAACTATATTAGTTGGTCCTGTAGCAATATCAAAATTTATTTCATTAGCCAAAACATCACACGATAAAGTTTCAATTGAACATTTATCTTTTGCTGAAATCTTTGTTTCTCCACCAGCGATAATATCACAATTGCCATTTACCGCAATTTCTGCATTTTTCAAACTTTGTATCTTTGTTGAACCATTGTTTGTAATGTTCATGTCACCAAATCCCGAAAGATTAAAGTTGTTTGTGAAAATGTTTATATTCCCATAAGGATTTGTGATATTGAAATTTCCTCTAAGATTCAAAGTTAAATCACCAACATCTGTAGAGTCTGTTGTTACTTCTATAATTCCACTTTCGAATATTTTAACAAAAACTCCATTATGCGTCTTTAATGAATATTCTCCTTTAGCTCTGTTAAATTTAGAAAAATCACCTTGTTCTGTTTCCCAAAAAATCATACTGTTTGGGTAATCTTCATTCTTATCGGATTCAAAATTCTGATTAGATAAATCCATCGTTTTTGAATAATATCTTGGTTGGTAAATATCCCCATCATCAAAATAAACATTAACAACCGTCTTCTCTTCCGGGACAATAAACGAACCTTTCGCGCTTCCGCAAAAATTAAAATCTGGGAGCGACCACGGCAACAATTCTGTTTCTATTCCATCATACAGTCCCATTACACGAATACGACATCTACCGTTTCTTTCCGGGTCGTTATTATCTTCTACAACTCCATTATATCTTTGACTGTATCTATTTGCAGGCCCATCATCAACGAAGTCTCTTAATTTTTTAATAAGTGTTTGTGGTAATGTCTCTTTCATTTTTTAACTCTTTTCAAATCTTTTTGTATCATCTCGTCATTTTTTATGTTGAACCCATTCCGAAACAAAACTAAAACCATTGTATACAAACCACCATTGTATATGTTGTGATAAATTCCACCAACTAGATATTCTCCCGAGTGAATTTCGTCTATTCCAACTTTTCCAGTTTCTATATCAAATTGTTTTATAAACGACACGTCAATTTTATCCATTAGTTGTATTTTTAGATTTGGAGAAACTGTTATTGTTGTATAATACGAAAACATCATTTTTTTAAGATACTTGTTTTGATTATAGGCTAACAAATAATTATCATGAACATTGGAATTCTGCATGTTGTAGTTTATACTATCATACATTTTTCCTTTTTGATTTCTCTTGTTAATCATGTTTGTAAATGGAGCATAATTAAATGTTAAATAGTGGTCATAAAAATCAGTTCCATCAAAATATGTAAAATCAAAACCATAACCACCCGTTCTATTTTCAATTGGCATATAATCATTAAACGTATAATCACTCTTGAAATACAAAACTTCGTCTCGTTTAGTTTCGCCTATCAAATCTTGTATAACTTTATCTTGATTTCCAGCATCAATCGACAACATATCATTATTAAATGCTTTGAACTTTGTCTTCTGAGAACATTTTGTTTTTAATGTAGTATAATGAAAAGTATTATCTTTTGTTGAATAAAATATAGGAATGTCTTTTTCTTGGTAATAAGCTCTTTCTAAAACATGTTTAATAAAATTAGAATCGTTCACACTTATCTGATACCAAATCTGAGAATCATTTGATATTACATCTTCAACATAAGTTAATTGCTTGTTCTTTGAAACAACCTCACCAATAACTTGAGAAGAAGGACCAACATAAGCTGTCTGGTCAACTTCTCCAAACATATAATCCGTTTTTTGAATAGCTACCAAACTAACAAAATACATGGCATTCCCAGCGGTGTTCTTCTTTGCGACCTTGCTGCTTAAAATATCAAATTCGATTTCTACAGGATTCTCTTCTTTATCTTTAGCTAAAATTAGTTTGAGATACGAACCATCAACTATTGGAGAAATTTCAACAAAGGTTCCATTATCAACAAAATCCAAATCCAATTCAACCGCTGTGTCGAAGATAAACTCTCTCAAAGAAAGAGATTGAATCATTTTAGATAATAACTCAACACCATCGATCATCACCCGACAATAATACTGCGAACCTTCAATGTTGGTGTCTTGACGAATCATTTATTAAAATTCCTAGCAAAACTAAAAAACTCATCAATGTCTTGTTTGCTAGGAATATTTATATACTCTGAAATCTTAACCGCGTCAGGATATTGTGTTTCTTGTTCATCATCAACAGCAACATCATTCCAGATGTCTTCTATTTCTGGATTACATTTTAAGATAATCCACCAATAATCTGAAACTCCGAAGAACTTATATGAGATTTTATCTGGACGCATATAGTCATCATATTGAAGTTTGTATTGGGTAAATTCATCCTTGAAAACATATGAAGAAAATGCGCTGTTAACTAAATCCCTTTCCATAAGAGAATCTATTACTTCTGGTTGAAAATAATTTGTTCTTGAGTATTTCATGGGGATTGTGCTATTCCCGCTGCTTTTTTAGCAGCATCCCAAACAGTTTTTGCCTCGTTAGTTGAAGCATATCGTATAGCAATATCAGTTTCTTGGTCTATAACAACGCGACTTCCTTGATATTTGTTTACAAGAAACCCAGGTCCAAATATTTCAATTTGTTGATTGGCTGAATCCTCTGGAAGATACATTGCTAAAGAAGAATATAGACTTTCAACACCCAAATCAAAATCAACATATGTCGGATATTTATTATTACCCGACTTTGTAAATTCTTTAGAAAATGTAAAATCTACACTTGTTAAAACCATTTCTGCTTTCTTAAAATACGAGCCAATACTAACTTTTAGATGCGGTGGCATTTTTGTTGTAGTATTGTCTGTAATACTTTTTAATGTATTTAATCCAACATCTCCTACATTCGTCACATCTTCTGCTATTTCTGCCGCCCCTTCTCCAATAATTTTACTACCTTCTCTAAACAAAGCACCAATAATAGCTAACGGGTTGTCCTGAAGCATAACATTATTTCTGGCAATTATTGGAAGGCAACACTTTGTCAACAAGTCGCACCTCGCAATAACATTTGGGTCATCATACGCTCGAAATTTTAAATTCAAAGAAACATACGATTTTCCCGGATTAAACATTCTCTTTGAACCATAGCCAGAATAAAATCCCGTATTCCTTTGAGTTAGGTCTTTGAACACATTAAATGCCAACATATCCGGGTCGCTCCAAGAAAGAATATTATTGTATTCCGCTTTAACAGAATAAGTAAAAGCATCTTTCATAAATCCTTCAATTGTCGCTAACGGTTTTCCATCTATATTGTTTGGTGGCATTATATCTATAACAATTTTGTGTTCCTGAGCAGCTGCCAACTGTTCCGGCGACCGAACAGGCCCCGTTCCATCAGTTCCTTCGTGTCTGTAAATACTCCAACTCATTCGTCACCACCAAATTCCATTTTAACTACATTGGCTAAAGCTGGCATGAAAGTATTTATCCAAAAATTAGAGTCCGAATAAATATCATATTCTTCAATTATTTCTGGAGTTGTAGTTTTTATATTTCCTGATTTTGCTTCAGCACGTATCTTATTTGCGTAATACTCAGGCATAATGATTTCGCCCTTGTGAACAAACGCATCTTGGTCTTTATCAACATTCCAAGCACCAACCGAATACGAATTCATATAAGAAACATCAACATTCATTTTTTTGCTTGCCCATTGATAAATATCCGAAACGGTTTTCGCTATACCATTGGAATAAAATACATCGGGATTACTTGCTGCGGATTCGGGCAATATATCAGCAGCAATAGTATCTGGAGAAGATAACGCAGTTTTAATAAGTTTTGGACCACCACCAGGCCCAAGAAAATGTAATAAGTAAATATGCGGTTCTGTTATAGACAACCCACGGCGCTTAAGAGTATCCATATTATCTTTTATATAAGTAGCCCCCATTATAGCGTTTGCTTGTGGGTCCGTTCGTTCGGCTTTATCGGTCAACCCAAATTGTTCTCCATATTTCTTTAACTGCCCACGCCACGTTCTTCCTGTGAATTGAAATAACCCCGTAGCCGAAGAGGTTTTGGCTTTTACTCCTGTTTGGAAACTTGATTCAACATGAGCAAATTTAACAAGCGTTTCTAAAGGGATCCCGGTTTTTTGAGAAGCTTCTAAAAGATGATTTTTAACGGAGGAATATCTGGCACCGATTTCTGTTTTTTGAATAGAAGACAATATGTTCGCGGTTTTATATTCTTTTCCGGGGGCGATTGTTCCAGCAGTATTAAAAGTATTATCAGATGGTGCAGAATTAGAACCTCGCCTATCAACTCCAGAACTAACAGAAAAAATACTTCTGATTTCTTTTATATCAGCTAGAAAACTCTTAAATCTATTATCTATTAACGATTCTTCTCTTCGTCCTTGTTTTTTTAATTCGGCTTTAGCATCTTTTATTTTTTGTTCTTTTTTTCTATTATTTTTAGAATTAGGAACATATGTTTCGGCTTGATGCTCACCAACCACATAGGTTTTGTTTTTTACAACAGGACCACCACTTCTTCTTGTTGAAATATTAACTTTTCCAACATTCGGAACAACCATGAAAAGTCTACCATTATCCATGACGATTTCTCGAATTCCATGTTTTGTGTTTAATTTGTATGTTTGTATTCCCGGAAGTTTTGGGTCAGTAGATCGAATGATAGGATTTTTATTCCCCATTGCCGACAAATATTTTCCAGTTGACGAATCTACAATAGGCTTCCATTCATTTCCTGTATTATATTCCCAATAGATATTTTTATAATCTTTGAAGTTTGGGCGAAGTTGAACAAGCGTCCCTTTTTGTTTTTCTGTATCAATTAAATGTTCTGTCTTTGCTACCTTTTCTCTAGCTTCTCCGACATATCCACTCGTTCTCCCTTTTGTTTCTCTCATCGAATCTGAAACCATTGTCATTGATGTTCCAAGAGCAAATAAAGCAATTCCTAATGGTCCAGGTAAAAACGAACCAACAACATTGATTGTATTTCCAAAAACATTCATCAGAGTAGAAGAAATCGCACTCTGAGCACCTAGTTTATCACCGGCATCATTAAACTTTTTATAATGAGAAATTCCTGTTTTGATAGATTTGACCATATCATAAATTGAATAAACAGCACCAACAATAGGTAATGCTTTTGTTCCTACTTTACCAACACCTTTTACAATTTTTGCTATTCCGCCAAGTTTTCCAATTCCTGGAAGTTTTAGTTTCTTTAATAAAGACGCGATTGCTCCACCGCCAAGAAATGACCCAATTATACCTTTTATATTTCCAAAGAATCCACCACCCGATTTATCTTCTTTGACATCTTTCGTTTCAAAATTTGGACTATTTGAAAGATTTCTATCAATTCGCTTCAAAATAGCTATCTTTTCTTCAAACATATTACTAACGTCATCAGTTCTGTAAAAATCTTGTGACGATTGATGTGAAGTTTGTTTCTTAACATTTTCAGGAAGATTGATGTTCTTGAATGAAGCGTTTTGAATTGTTAGATGAGGAAATAACAATTTTGTAGATGCGATTTTTATAGAAGATGTCTTTTTGTCTTCTGTAACTATTTCTTTTTTTGGTTTTGACGAATGAACTAAATTTGTTATTGATTTTACAAGTTTAGTTTGAATAGATTTTAATTTGGTTGATTCTTTTTTGCTTGTTTCTTTTTTGCTTGTTTCTTTTTTTCTTCCAAGAACACCACGAAGAATCAAATTCAACTTTTCGAATTCATCTATCTGAGAATCAACTATCTTGTTGGTCTTTTCTAATTCAGTAAACACCTGTTTGTTAGCTGTCTGAAGCCTAGAAAATTCCGCGTTGAAAAATGTTCTTATATCCATTAACCAACTCCAAAGACGTTGCCAATGTTGTAACTCATAATATTTTCACTAGTTTTTTCTGTTTTAATCATAGACGCAAACTTAGGAACAAATTCATCAAGCCAAAATTCTTTTCCTAATTGATTTCTAGAAACATATTGTGGAGTTTGAGAATAAGAAACTGGTTGGTTTTGTAATTTAGAAATAGCTCTCAACGCTTCCGATTGTGCCGCAGGAATCACCATCTCATTTTTGTGTAAAGAAACCTTCATGTCTCTTGGAACATTCTTGTCACCAATTCGTCTAGCAGGTCCGGGGGCTTCTTTTGGTGGTTCTTGAACTTTTGGAATTTGTAGAATATTGTTTAACCCTAAGAACGAAAGCCCTTTATTAGCAACATCAGCACCCTTGTTGAAAATCATAGAAGCTGTTTCTTTAACAACGGTTATCGCCGGGGCAATCTTGTCCTTCGCCAAATCTATTAAATTACCAATTCCGCGCTTTATCATAGCTATCAAGTTCTTCGGCTTAAAAAACTCTAAAACCTTCTCAAATGAATCAGAAAAATAGTTAAATCTATTTGTTACCATTTTATTCTGGTCTTTAATCAATTCCAACACACTATCAAAAATCTTGTCGTCGTTTCCATATTTTTCGTTGTGAGAAATTAACTTGTTGTTTGGAATGATTCGGCCTGTCTCTCTTGGTGTGAAAAGCTCCGGGCCTTTCTCACCAACAATATATGGTTTTCCAGAAATGACAGACCCACCTTTTTCTCTCGGTTCTGCGTTTCCAACTTCATCAAAATCTTTTGTGAATAATCCCGCTTTTATAGAATCATAAATTGTGTAACCAGCGCCCGCTAAAGCTAAACCAATTAACAATTTTGGATTCTTTAATAATTTGCCCGAATCTTTTAATAAGGTTGATGGTTTTAATTTTGAAAGCGGCTTAAATAAGGAACCTAACTTTTTGAATTTAGATAATCCAAACATTCCTCCGACAACTCCACCAACTCCCGCTTCGGCAGCACCCGCAAACATTTTTGATAAACTCCCAATACCCGCAAACAAGCTATCAAATAGGCTTGCTCCAGAACCACCTGAGAAATTTAATTTGTTTTCAATACTCTTTAATAACTCAATCTCATCACCAAAATAATTAGAAGCATCGTCGGTTCTGTAAAAGTCTTGGCCTGATTGTTTTTCTTTTGATGAGATGTCTATGGGGAATTTGAAGTTCTTGGAATTGATTATTAAATTCCCTCGGACTGTTAAATTTGAATTGGTTATTGAAACCTTCTCAAGAGATGGGTTTTTAATCTTTGGCTTTTTAATTGTTTCTTTTACAACTTTTGATTTTGCTGCTTTTTCAATTGACAGTGTTGTAGATTTAAGAAAAGATTGTATTGTATTGTCTTTTTTATTTGTTTGTTTCTTTTCTTCTGTCTTTTCACGAAACAAGTCAAGCTGGTCAATAGATGTTCTTAAAGTCTTTACTAATTTTTTGCTTTTATCTGTTAGCTTAGTTTGAACTTCATTTGTATTTTTAATAGACTCTAACTGCGAGGACGCAATCTTGTTGCTCGCAGCTAAAGCCTCGTTTAATAAATTTGTAATATCGGATGGATTACCTGCCATGTAAGTATTTAGATTTTGCTAGAATTAAACAGCAGAATCTATTAGAGATGTTAATGTTGGTTCTATAAGAGTTGCCCATTGGTCATATCCACTTGAAGAAAAGTGACCACCATCACCAAACGAATAATCTAACAACCATTCGAGTGTAGAAGAATTCCAAATACCACCGTCGGATTCTGATAATATAGAATTAACATATATTGTTTTTAATGTATCTACAGCTGCCCGGTAATTTGCTTTTTTTGCTTGGTCAGATGAAATCATTGTCCAAGTTCCTGGAATTATAACCCAAAATGGTTGTGCTGGCATAATAGATTTCGCAAGAGCGGTATCAGATAACGCCTGTCCTCCTTGGTCAGGATAACCATAACCATCATTATAGTTGTTTATAGAAATTCCTTCATAAACAACACACCTCAAATCCAAAACCGATGCTATTTTTTGCCACATCGTTAAAATTGACGGAGTTGGTAGCCCTTGAATACCTAACTGTAATGGAATATATGGTTTATTATTAGTAATCCAAATTTCTTCAAGTCGGGTTGCTAGGCCACGACGACCGTTTATCCCACCATCATCTCCGAAGGTCTGAATATGAGAATCGCCTATTAACGGAATTGTTACCACGGGCGTTCCTAAACCAGAAAAACCAAACAACAAATTAGGCATTGTGCCGAACGACTGCGAAGTCCCTGTAAGAGTAAATGAAGAAGACGGAAGAGTTGAAAGAATTTGCTCATCGCCATTAGGTTCCCAGCCTGTTGATTCATATGGAACGCCCCACAATCTCTGTTCAGCACCCGCAGATAACTCAACAACAACTCTGCATGAATTTACCAGCGTTGTTTGTAATTGAAACCCACCGGCAGGAGTTACTTTAGTAAACCCTGGGTTTGTTTCTGTTCCGGCGGAAACTGTTCGTGTGTTATTAAAAATAGTCACAAATCCAGTTGATATGTTCTCTGTTAACTCGGTCGCTGTTGAATTTCCAACATACATTCCTACAATTTTATAAGAGATGGCGCCTGTAGAAATCCCCCACACATCCAAAGCCGTAAAAGTATTACCCCCAGGAATATAAACATCGCAAATATACGCTTTAGATGTTTCTATATTAGACCATTTTCGCAATCCGCCTGGGGAAACATAGGTATAAGAAGTTGCCAATGATAGATAACTTTGAGTTTCTGTTGTTGCTGTTATAATACCTGTTGAACTTGACAATCTAACGTTATTTCCTCGAAACTCATACAGAGTTGTTTGTTCCAAGCCAGTAATGTTAGTCGTTACATTAGTTATTCCCGAAGTTGATAACAACCAAGACGAAGAACCAGATTTTCTATATTGTAAATCCCATGATACCAACGTAGCAGATTCTGGGACGTTAATAGTTACCGACGCAGTAGTTGCAGTGACTGCGCTTGTTGATAATGTGGCACTTTCCATGGTGCCATCTTTAGAAATAAAATTTGAGTATACTTTCTCCGTGTTCATCAAATCATACCTTTTAATGTTACATTTCCACTAGTAACATTGAGTCTAAAATCTTTAAGTTTTCCTTCATACACAAGAATCTCTGACTCCGAACCCGTTGATGTAAACGTATAAATATCGGTCCAATTGGAACCATCAAAAGTAATTTGGACTGTTCCCGATGACGCTGACGTTGTTATGATTTGAAACGTAACATTTCCTAACACCGAGTCTTCTGGTTGCTTTGCGAACATCTGAAAACTGGCGGATTGTGAATTTTGTATAATTGCTGGCGAAACTCCTGATGTGTTCATTGTATACGAATAAGTTGCCATTTAGTTTACCTCTTTAATCTAAATGTATTTATCATTTTATATTCTATCTTCCCACCAAGAATTATCGGGGTCTTTTGGAGCACATTCTGTAACTCCTGGTTCATACAAGAATTTCTTTTTCTCTTCATCTATTACATCATTTAATCCATAGATATCCATTACACCAACGCCCGAAGCAGATGTGGTTATATAATCTCCAGCATTAACTAAATCTTGGCTAATTAGATAACCTTTGTTCTTAAATTCAACCAATTGTAATGTCCAAGTATGTTTTCCTTGTAAGAATATTTCATCTTCTTGTTTGACCATATTAACTTCGTAGAATTTGTCATTATATTTTGCGTAAACAACATCTCCTATCTTAGGTTCATAACTTGGATAATAAGCTGATGTTCCAGAAGAAGAAAATTGAGAAGCTACAGACATATGGAGCATGTTGATGTAAATTGGGAAGTTGTCAATAACAATAGTTCCAAAAGAAGAAAACAACTTCTCTTCTTTTGGCAATTCGTAGTGCGCATTGTAATCAAAAGCTCTTTCAATTATTCTTGCGTTATCTTCTCCGTATAATGTATCTGCGGAAATGGAAACTGTGTAATATCTCATAGGAACGGCGTGATGATTATACCCTTCCATTTCTAAAACATCATAAAGTTCTCTTTCACAATCATATGCGGAGACGCATTTTACGAAAAAGTTTTTATTTGGTAGAGGATTCCACTGGTCGTAGTGAGACATCTTAGATACCCAAATATAAATTTTTAATATCTAAGAATTCTTGTTTCATCGACGAACACTGTTCTGTTAGGAACTGAAACCTCTCATCTCCACAAGCGTAAATTTCCGAATAACCTTCGGTATTTTCTTTGTTCAACAACCAATAACCAAAATATTTTAAATTTTGTGCGGCGTTAAAATCTCTATCATGTTCTGCTCCACAATTTTTACATTTCCATTCTCTATCACTTAATTCCAAATCATTTTTCTTAGCACCACAACATGAACAAAATTTTGAACTTGCATAAAACTGAGGAGCCTTAACTAAATGAATACCTTGAAGTTCGCATTTGTATTTTAGTTGTCTTTGAATCTCACCAAAAGACGCATCTAAAATCGCTCCAGCTAGTTTATGATTCTTGCTCATGTTTTTTGGTTTTAATGTTTCTACAACCAACATTTTTATTTCGGATTTTGTTAGTGATGATGTCATTTTGTTTGAACAATCTTTTCTAATGTTAACAATTTTTCTATGAAGTCTTTGTAGTTTGGTTTTTGTTTTATTCCTATTTTTAGAACCAATTTTTTGTCTGGCTAATTTGCGTTGATATTTCTTTAATTTCATTTGATACTTTTTATAAGCTTTGGGGTTTGAAAACACTTGCCCGTCGGAACAAATTCCCAAATCTTTGATACCCAAGTCCAAACCAACAATATCATGTTCTGATAAGTTTATTAGTTGTGGAAGCGGCCCATTAGTTCTTTGTTTTCCTTCAACATAAAAAGAAGCAAACCATCTATCAGCTTCTCTTGTTATGGTTATACTTTTTACCGGAACTTTTATATCCGTAGCAAATCCCTTTCTTTTCATTCTAACTTTACCAATTTTAGGAAGATAGACATGAGAGAAGTCTACAGATGTCGCCAAAACTCTGAAAGAATCTTTGTTCCCTTTCTTACGCTTAGGATAATTTCCAAACCCTTTAAAGAATCTTTCAAAAGCCGCCTGCAAATTTAATAATGCTGTTGTTGGTGTCCACTTTGAACATCTATTCATCCAGTCTGATTCTTTTTTTATTGGAACAAACTCTTTTTGCCAATCAAATGCCGACACTTTAGGTTTAGGCGTTCCATTTGTTTTTGATAGTTCATATTCTTCAGAATGTTTTTCCAAAGCCCAATTATAAGCATAACGCGCGACACCCGCATTCAAGCGAAATGCTTTAATTTGTTCAAGATTCGGTTTTAGTTCTATTTTATATGACGTTATCATTTTTATATAGTTATTTATACTGGTTTATTTGTAATTATTTACAAAATTGACGTTTTGAACTATTTCTTTCCTAACATATCCATTAGATTAACATTTGAATTTTTGTTTCCACTCATTGCTTCATTTCGTTTTTGAATATATGAGTCAAGGCGTTCTTTTAATCCAAGAACTTCATAAAAATCTCTATCTTCAATTCCGGTTATGTTAGCGTGGACCGCAAGAGCAAATTCAATATCAAGCAGTTGGTCTATGCTGATACTTGGGAAGAAAGAACTCTGGTTGAAATCGAACCTCCATTAGGTTTTCCTCCCCACAGACTTCATTAGAACACTTTGCTGGAATAACTGGAGAAATTCCAATGTCAAATTCTTCCAAATAAGATTTAATAAACGCAAAATCTTCAACAGATAGCTGATTAAGATATTCATAAACATACTTCAACGACATCTCTTGACCATTGATAGTTTTAATCATGGAAGCCATTGATAAGATATCTTCGTCCAAATTTTTGTTCATTTTTATCATCTGATTGACTTTGTTTTCATCTTTGACTTTCGGAAAATTGATAGTGATTGTGTCTTCTACATTCAAAAGTTTTATTTCATTGTTCGGGTCAAATTCTTTATCGGTCAATGTAACTACTGTAAGTTTATCCATTGTAAACAAATAATGATTCTTAGCTCCACAATGCGAACAAACATACTCGGTAGAATACCCTTCGTTCTTATAAGTGTTAGCACGAAGCCAAAAAAGAATGTAAAGTTTATCTGCTACGTAAAGTTCGTTGATATCAATACCAGAAATAGCATTCTGAAGAATCTCGCTGATGATAAATGCGTAGTTAGTGTCATTCATTCCCGCTAAAAGTTTGACTTCTTTTACTGTCAGCGGTCTTCCGTAAATCTTTGTGTTTACTGGATAAAGACGATAATCTGTTGGAATTCCTTCAATTGGAAACATGTTTGATTTGGTTGTGATTGTCTTTTCTTCGGGTGCGACGAATTCTTTTACAATTGGTTCGCGCTTTCTTGTCTGAGCCATAATTATCCTTTCAAGCTTCTATAATAGTATATAGGGAAATTAAACCGTTTGATTCACCGCACCCCGATTGTCTACTTCGTGAAAATGGTCTGCGTTGAATGTGATGTCGTAAAAGATTTGCTTTCCATCTTCAAAAGCATAATTGGCAGTTGATGCTTTAAGATAGTAACAGTTCTTGAAGTAAACCTTTCTTACATTATCACCATTTGCTTGATAGATAGAAACGATAATGTTACTAATTACTGTTTCGTTATATGGTCTGTGAAATCCATCAACATCTATATTTCTATTCACCAAATCTCTTATTAGTTTTTCAACACTCCCTGACGAATCTTCTTCAAATTTGATTGTAAAGTCAAATCCATTATGGTCCAAAACCGGAAACGATTTAACGAATGGACCAACTTGTTTATCTTCTTTCTTAAACGCATAATTAGGTAGTTCAACAGAAACGGCATGGTATGATTTTACCCAAGAAAAAATAGGGTCCGCTCCTTCGGAATCTTCAAAATAAACAATAAAATTATACGCTCTTTGGATATCCTTGAAGCGATAAAATTGGGCGGTTCTACTTGTTAGCGAACCGCCATCGTTTAGGAAATTTCCCCTATCATCCGCCATTTATTAACTTGCGCTTTCCTGAACATTCATCTTAAGTTTTGGATTAGGTCCACCGATATAAGGAGGATTATCAGTATCACCCATCAGCCAGAAATCAAACTGGAACGTAGCGTTATATTTAACAGCTTCATTTGTTGAATAATCCAGAGTAACATCATCAACGTTCTGTAACCAAGCGTTGTAGAAGTAAACCGAGTTTTCAAAAACTTCTCCGTTGTAACGAACAGGAGTTACGCGAATCACGTCAACATAAGCATCCGATTCAGAAGTTCCGCGTTTCTTGCCCGAGTTAGCATGACCCTTGGTAACATCAAAAATCATCTGATGCCAATTGTAAAGCCAAATTCCGATTCCCTGAGATTCTGTCTCTTCAAACTGAATCTGAGTTGTGTTAGAAAACGTTGGCTTTCCAGGGAAGAACTGTTTCATCGCACCGAAGTTTGATTCAATAGTTTCATGTCCACGCTGAGGAAGAACGCAACTACGTGCTCTTAGAGTTACATCTTCTGATTTCCAGTTGGTTCCAAGAGCTTTATCATATCCAGGAAGCTGTTTGTTGGTGAAGTTCATAATCTCCACCTCAAACATAAACGAACGTTCAATATCAGCAAAATTCTTGATATTCCGTCCTTCAATAAACATTGGAGAAATTCTAGCCATTTCCTACTCCTTATTCGCTGACCGTGACGGAATCAGCAGTTATAATCACCTTCAAGTTAATATATTCAATCGCATATGTTGGCTGAATATACAAATCAACATTCAAAATATTCTGAGCAATTGTTGTTTCTGTGTTGTTAGAATCATCTGCGACAACTCTAAAAGATTGAACACCATCACCAGTCTTAACACCCGACATGAAGTTGTTAATCAAACTAGAAACACGCTCTCTTGTCTTTGGAGAGTTACCCTTAAACAAGAATCCAGCAAGAATGTTTTCTACGTTTCGTTCAACATACAGAAGCATACGACGAACGTTGATTCTGTCTCTTGCGGTGTTCTTAAGTTGAGCAGTCTTCTGTCCCCAAACATACTGAACTCCCGCGATTCTCTTCACGCTGTTAATGTTGTAACGAGAGTATAGGTCACCAAGCTCAATATCAGAAAGAGAAATGTTCTGTTTTGCCGCAGGAATTCCACCAAAATCAGTTCCGGCAGGAGCATCCCAACGATTAGCAACTCTATCAGTTCTTGCGATAACCGAAGCCGCAAAAATAGAGTTAGGAAGCCAAACACGAACAGCATTGTATGGGTCATAAACCTGCTGCCATCCACAATATTTTCCCCAATAAGAAGGATTCGAAACAGTTCCCGAACCAGGGCCAGCAAAATCGGCTGTGAGAATCGCACTCTTCGTTACATCTGTCAGCTTACCAACGTTTACCGGAGCAAACACATCCATTCTCTGAGAAATCACACTATCAACCACAGAGGCTAATGTAGTATCAACAGCGTTTGTATTAGCGGTTCCGTTGTAAGGAGTCACATCAAAAATATCAATTGACTGAGAAGACTTATTAGAATAAAATCTCCAAGCAGCTTGATAACTTGCGGCTGCTTGTGTAGCAAATGTAGTATTGACACCACCAGCCAACTGAAGATATGTTGGTGTGTAAGCTGGCATAACCAGATTTGATTTTACGTAAATATACGCCGAATTACCGTTAACAATTTCTTCAACGAACATGCTGTTTCCAGAATTATCAAGAACAGTGTAATCATGAGAAACATAGAAAGACTCAGCAGGAGCAGCAGAAATAGAAGACCAAAGAGAAGCGAAAGAATCACTGGTATTCTTAACATAGACGTTAATCTTGAAAATGGATTTCCACCGTGCGTTTGCCGCAGATACGTTTGCTGGTTCATCATATTTGTATACCCAATCTACCAAAGCCGACGTGCTTAAAGCTGTCATCGCCGGAGTAATTACTGAAATCGCAATGTCATTTCCCCAAACTCCCGGAGCATTTGCGTGAACATCCAGAGAGGAAGCAATTGTTGTAAAATCACCAATATCATTAGGACTGTAACCTTCTGGATATGTGGTAATTGCTGAAGATGCCAATGCTGTAACCGGAATCGAAACGCTTGTTGCTGAAGTTGCAGAAGTTCCCGAAAGACCAACACCTGAATACACTTCTGTTCCATTAGTAGCACGAACAAAGTAAACATTAGATGTCTCTTTCAATACTTCTCTCGCAGCATAAATTCCGTAGTCGATTACTTGAGTGCTCGGAATTCCTCCCGAAACAAGTGGCGCACCAAAAATGTTAATCAAATCTTGTTCACTCTTTACTAAAACTTTTGAGTTAACTATTCCTTTTCTGGCCAATCCAACGGTAGCAACTACAGTGCTGTTATCAACAACATTTACCTGCGAGTTATCTACTTCTGTAGTATTGATACCAGGAAGCCCTGTGTATGCCATATTTATTTTTCTCCTATCTTATAACTGTATTTAGTGTTTTATAAATTTCCGAATAATCCACTATCTGGCTTATAATCCGATAAACTTTTATAGTTTCCAAGATTGTAATCATCAAAATCTTTTCCAATAAAATTATCATCTAATATGGCAAAATTGTCAAATTCGTTCTTTTCATTCTCACCTGTTTTTTTTACCGAGGACGAATCAAAGAAATCGGTGTTCACATAATACAATCCCCAAATCAAACTCGTAACACAATCATCATTCTCATTAGCACCCTCAGCATGATAAACGTTAGGAGAAACTTCAACATAACGAGACAGTTCGTAAATAGTTCTCTTGTCACAAATACTCAACCAACCATTCTCAAGATATTTCTTTAGAAGCAAATTACCCTCAAGCTTTGATTTTCTAGTGGCCCGAATTCCATATCCCTTCTTGTCACAATTCAACAAACGGTCAAATTCCTTCTTGTTCCACAAATCACTACAAAATAATTCACCAACATCATTAGACTCAGCCATCACTTCACACTCATTGTAAAAATCCGAAATGCCAATAGTGATTTCCTCTAACTTGTCTATCTTGATGTAGTTAGAACGGAAAACAGCTACCTGATGAATTTCATACTCTGATACAATTTTTAGAACTTGAATAACAGAATAATCATTTCCAGAACCCTTGCCTGGGTCGACTCCTAAAATGTATTTCTCACCTTCAATCGGCTGCTCGTAAATCTGTAATGCCCCGGAATAATGCGAAATGTCAATCGGCTCTTTTGGATTTAATTCTTCAAGTTTGTCGGCGTCAATCAATTGAGATGATGAACCTAAAAATTTGCAGTTAAATTCTTGTTGGAAACGGGCAGGGCCGCAATCTCGTATCATATCTTCTTTCCACTTCTCATCTCTATCAGGACGCGAATACCATGGAATTTTTACAGAATAATAATTATTTTCATTTAATGTTGCTTTTTTATAAATGTCATAAAAATGATTTAATCCGTTTGGAGTTGAAACCATTATAATTTTTGATTTTTTACCAGAAGATATTGACGGATAAACTGAAGAATAAAAATCTTCCCAAATGTGGTCCGCCACATGAGCTGCCTCGTCAATTAAAATTTTGTTAACTGAAAATCCTTTGAGTGCGTTTCCTGAAGTTGCTTGTGCTATCAAACGAACTCCATTTTCTAAAGCTGTGGTTTTTTTATTCCACTCTATAACTCCTCGCTGCATCCACAAAGGAAGTAAAGAATATGACATTTGTATTCTGCTTAAAATTTCAATTGCGGTTGATTCTTTATTTGCTAATATTCCAATTGTTTCGTCTTTGTTAAATAAAGCAGAATGTAAAAGATAAACCGTTGTTATTGTTGTTTTTGACATTTGACGAGCTGATAATACAATAACATGTCGTTTATCGTTTGGAGGATTTGTCATGACTTTCAATAATTGTTTCTGAAAACTCCACAACGGTATTAACATTTTTCCACTATCTAATGTCATGATATAGAAATATTTTTCAGCCCAATACAAAATATCCTCTTTACATTTTATTATTTCTTTAATCATTTCTTGTGAATATTCAAATGTTTCTCCGGCTGCGCGAAGTGTTGGGTCGCCATTAAACATTTTTGCGTCCTCCTGGTTTTCTTTCAGCTGGTTCAAACCCCCAACCTAATTCTCTCCATGTCTTTCCTATCATTTCTTCTGTTATCTTTTGGTCTGTTATTTTGCTGAATATTTTCACAGTATTGTTGTTTTTAATTTTACACCTATCGTATATACAAACTTCCGAATTTCCTATTGCTTCGGATGCCGATTTTAAAGAATCAAATTTCCCAAACGGAGTTACATAATATCCTTTAAACCAAGAACTTTTATCCCCAACATTTAATCCTTTTAACGATTCTGATATATTTTTACATTGGTCATCCGTTCGTTTACTGCCTGTATTTTTTTCGGCGGTTTTTCTAATCTTCTCAGGGTCTCTATTTGTTTTTTGGTTTTGTGGGCATTCCCTTCCAGTTAATGACATCGAAACCTTTCTACATCTTTCCGGGTCTTTGTTAGCTTTTTTAGAAGCTTCTGAATTCTTTAATGCTTCAGACATTTTCTTAGAATGCTCTTTGGATTTCATTGTGGTTTGAAATTTTTCAGAATTTCTATTTCCGTTAGATATTTTTTCACGAACCTCTTCTGATGACATCGCCGCTTTATGCGCTTCTGATTTTCTTAACGAATTAGATAGTTTTCTAGCTCTTTCTTCGGAATGAACCACCTGTTGAAAAACTTCTGAATTATTCAAGCCATTTTTTATATTTTGTTTCCACTCGTCTGTTAATGGAACCCCTTGGCGTTGTTCTCTTAATTTCTGTCTTGTTTCTTCCGTGTGAGTTTTACCCCAAAATGGATTTAATTCCCCCGGAAGACCACCTCCGAATCCACCCAAACAGAGATTATAAACATCGTCTCTTTCGATGAATTCCTCGTTAACAATTTCTCTTTCTTTTTTAGTAGCTTCTTCTTGTGTTTCAAAAACGTGAAGAATTTCTCTTTTGAAGTTTTTCTTTCCATGTTTTTCAATTGCTTTTTTTAACAGATATCCACTTCCTAGATAAGAATCTTTTTCTATATTTTCCGAAGCGTGGTAGCCAATATAAATTTTCCCATTTATCAGATTTGTTGTTTTGTAGATATAGAATTTAATTTCGTTTTCGTTCATATATAATGCATCCCTCTACATTTATATATGTCTCTTTTCTAATCTTTCTTATAAAATTTTCTGTAAATTTCTGATGTTAGACCAAAATCGAGTAGGAGAACTTTTCCATTTTTTTGACCCCAGCTCGAGATTCTGACCATATCTCCAACTGACAAATCGTAATCATCTATTAGTTTTGCTAATTCTCTCAGGAGTTTATTGTTTTCTATTTCTATTTCTTTTTTTGAATCTAAATCTACTTTATTTCTTTTTTTGTCTTTTTTGTATTTGAGCAATTCGTAGAGTCTTGTTATAGAAATGTTTGCCAGTGTTTTGAATTGTTCTATTGTGACTGGTTCGACTTTTTCAAACACAGACCAAGATGAATCTTCAGAAAATTTGATTAGATTAGGAACACAATCTGGTTTTATCAGCCCAATGGAAATTTCTACTTTATTTTGTTCTATTCCTTTTTGATTTTTGGCAATTTTAATAACAGATTCTCCAAAATCAAACACGTTTCTTGATGAACCTTTTGCCAGTTCGTTTAAGTGTGTTCGGCAGTAGAATAGTTTGTTAGAAATTGTTTTTTGATTGTTTAGTTCGTCTATTGAAAATGGGTTTATTGACTGGATATATTGGAAGTATAACATGCTTTCTATTATTTATAGAACTTGAAAATACTAAATACTCTTATGGAAAGCTACGGAATAGACACATATTTTATTCAAAGAGGAACCTCCGCCTGGGTAGAATGTGACACTGTTTGTTATCATTCTAAGAATCTTTTCAACCAAGCTAACTATCGTATCAGACAACAGTGGTTTAATAATCATAAATACATCAACAATTTTGAACTCCAAAAACAACTACAAAACGAGAAATTAGAATGCTACACAAATCTTCCCGCCAAAGTCTCACAACAAGTTATACGGGCGTTGGATGTAAGTTGGAAATCATTCTTCGCCGCACTAAAGTCGTTCAAAAAGAATCCCAAAAAGTTCAAAGGTAAACCTAAACCGCCCAACTACAAAGATAAAGATGGACGAAATTCCGCAACTTTTGACCTTGGTGTAATTTCCGAAAAATATCTGAAAGAAAATCAATTAAAATTTGTTAGAATAAATCTTTTCATTCAACTCAGATTGATAGAAGAAGTAGACCAAGATGGTGTTGTTACCTACAAAACAAGACTAAATCTAAGAGATGTGACACTAATCCCAAGAAATGACGGCTACGAAATCGTTGTCAAATACAAAAAAGAAAAAGAACCATCTAAAATCTGCGGCGAATATTTTGCAGGAATAGATATTGGTTTGAATAATTTAGCTACTATCATAACTAATAACAAAAAAGCCGATTCTTTTATTATCAACGGCAAACCTTTGAAAGCTCTGAACGCATACTACAACAAAAGAGTTGCCAAATTAAATTCAAAGATTGACATAACAAAATCTAGAAGAGAAAAGAAAAGACTTCAAAATGAAAGAAAGAAATTAGTAAGAAAGCGTCACTTCAGAATCAAACATTACTTACATGAGACTTCCAAGATGATTGTTACTCAATTAGCTTCTTTAGGTGTTCAGACTTTAGTAGTCGGCAAAAACACTGGATGGAAACAAGAAATAAGCATCGGGACGAAAAATAACCAAAACTTTGTCTACATACCTCACGCCAAATTCATTGATATGTTGAAATATAAATGGGAACAAATTGGCGGAACTTTCGTAACTCAAGAAGAAAGCTACATCTCAAAATGTTCTTTCCTTGCCGGAGAAGCGGTAGAGAAACATGAAACACATTTAGGCAGAAGAGAGAAGAGAGGATTGTTTGTTTCCGGCCAAAATAAGAAATTAAATGCTGATATTAACGGAGCTGGGAACATTTTGAAAAAAGGAGTTAGCAACGCTTTTGACCTATGGTTGGAAGATGAGCTAATTAAAGGGTTTTGTAATTACCCTCGGAGATTAACACCTCCTCAGAAAATGAAATATGTTTCTGAAAATGTTTGTAAAGAAAAGATTTAATTTTATCTTACAAAACAAAATTATTGGAAAAAGTTCATATTTTTTTAATTATAATCTGTTCTATTTCTTTTCTCGATTTTTCAACGATGTCTATTTCACACAATCTTGAAAACCATTCTCTTGTCACTAAATTTTGTCGGTCTTCAAGAACAGACATTAGACTTTCATAATCTTTTGATTCCATGATGATAAGGAATTTATCAAACCACGAGCGTTGCTGTTTCTTAACAACAGATTCGGTTAATTTACCATAAAATCCTTTATCGTAGTATTTTCGAAAAACTTCTTCGAAAATATCTAACTTGGATTGTTTAACAGATGCCTGATAATATTCCTTAAATCTCAAGTAATGCTCCTGGCTTTGAATTATTTATGCTATTAGTTTTTAACATTATCCGTGTCTTGGTCAAAATTGACTTCAATAGCATTTAATTGAGAATTTTGTTGAGCTTCGCGAATCATTTTATCTATGTCATTTGAATTTAGGATATACGAATTATTAACTGTAACCGGTCCGGTGATTTGATTTTTTGTGACGCCAGTTTCTGTTTCTCTTACTGTCATTCTTCTTTCGGCAATAGAAATATCTACAATGTCTCTATTTAACTGTCTTAATTCTCTTAGCGCATTTTGAATTGTGTTACAAACAAGTGTATAAACTTCAAACATTGACGCTTTTGTTCCTTGCTTCATTAGTTCGTCTTCTAAACGTGTTTTTATGTTTTGATTTGAAGCGATTAAAGATTTCAATTCAAATTCTAAGTATTCTTTATCTTCTAAAGAAAATGCTTTCTTTTTAGCTTTTTCTTTAGTTTTTTCCAACGCTTGAATTTCGTTGTTAATATTTGGTATGTTTAATTCTGATTCTTCTGGTTTGAAACTCGTATTTAATGCTTCAGATATTAGGTCCATTTGGTTCTCCTGTAATTATATATGTTTTTGGTTTCTAAAAGCAAAATTAAATACAAATTTACTATAATCAAAGTCTTTATATTTAACTCCGGGAAGATTATTCTTGATAGCATATTCTTCTAGTAAATTATACATAGTATCAATTGTTGTTTGATAATCTTTCTTTTTATTTGTTGGGTGCCATCTATGAAAAACAGTATGCTCTGGTTTAATTGATAATATACTCATATCCAAAAACATCGAAATCAACCCAACAATAGTATCTTCTCCACCGTATAATCCATCACAAGTCGGCGAAAATATTCTTTTTTTTCTGGTTATATCGTAGTTGACATTTATTATATTGATAGCCGCGTTAGGAGTTATTCCAAGACAACACGACCAAATAATCATACCGGGTTTAGATAGACCACGGTTTGTTATTATCATATTACCATCTTTGCTGAAAATTTTATCACGCAGCCACGGAATTGAAACGCGGGAATCCTCCTCAATTCCACCAAATTCGGTTTCTAGATTGCGACTAGCTATTACAATTCCATTATTGTTTATATAAAAAGCTTTAGCAAATTCCTCAAACAGATATGGTGACGGTGAGCAATCTCCGTCTAAGAATATTGCCGGATACTTGTTGTGTTTTTCCCACGCTAAATCTCTACAATATCCCGCCATAAATCCATCACCGTCATTATTGATAATTATATCCACTGTATTTGTTTTGGCAAATTCATTGATTATTTCTTCCGAAGTATCACTACACCTATCAAGAACAAAAACAAAAATCTCAGGTTTGTATGACTGCGACGAATATGCCTGAAGAATATCTGGAAGATTTTTGGATTGGTTGTGGATTATTGTGATTGTATTAAATTTAGCCCGCATATCTACCTGCACAGAAAGCATACCACTTACCGCCATCATAAACAAAAACAGTGTTTCCGGTGGGGTCGTG
>Ga0265297_10000914_pt1 | contig 77422 bp, 106 predicted proteins | sample Munlanlwell13791_FD_192502 | JGI IMG/M metagenome (GOLD analysis project Ga0265297, IMG submission 192502) | Leachate microbial communities from a municipal landfill in Southern Ontario, Canada - Leachate well 137-91 | ecosystem: Engineered > Solid waste > Landfill > Unclassified | place...
AAACGAATGAGAGTGAACGAAGTGAGCTCGCATAGCTCAGGTGGTAAGAGTACTTCCTTGGTAAGGAAGGGGTCCCGAGTTCAAATCTCGGTGCGAGCTTGGTAATGCAGAGGTTCCGAACGTTTGCAAAAATGCGAGAAAATGTTTACAGCAATTTTTGCGGGCGCGAGTTGAGTGCAATTCTCAGCACAGGCTTAAATAAAATTATTTAGAAAAATTATTTCTTAAGAGTTCTAACCAAAAGTAAAACTAAAAATACAATCAAGAAAGCGACTGCGATAAATCCGAACACAATTGTCAAAACTGAAAATAAATTTACAAATAAAACATTTGAAGAAAATTCAGTCAAAACAAGTGAAACCAAAGATAACGCAATGAACAACAAAAGATTATTCAACAAAACAGAAACTTTTCTTTTTTTCATAGGAGAAGAATTTTTTGCAGATTTTTTAGCTCTCTTCACTCTTTTTTTCACCATAATATATATTACAACCTATAGTTTATAAATATTATGTTGTGTCGTTGCCTTTCCAATCTAATTTCACCGCGTTTGCAGTAAGGATTTGCATATTGTTGAAAACATTTCCGTACCACGAAAGATAAAGTCCAGCAGCGTCGGCAAAATCTCCGAGATTATCTATTGAAATATTTTTTCCAGAAAAAGTTGCGTTGAATCCATAAATTGAAAAAAATAAAAATCCAATTAAAAATATTGCAAATAATTTATGTTTGTGTCCTTTGATTACAGAAAGCAACCAAATTAAAGCAGCAATCGCAATTGCAAAAATTAAAACTATATTCATCACCATTAAAAATAAAATAATCTAAAATATAAAAACATTTCTAAAATGAAACAAATAAATAGCCCTACCAGTGCTCGCACCCGCAACAATTGCAATTAAAATTTTTGGCATCGTTGCAAATGCTCGTCGAACCTTCAGGTTCTCATCCTGTAATTAAAATAAAAATAGCCCTACCAGGATTCGAACCTGGGTCACAGCCTTTCTCTGAAAACTCCAGAGGGCCGTATACTTGACCGCTGTACTATAGGGCTACGATAACATTATTTTATCTTCGGAGTATTAAAAGTTTACGATGAGAAATCTTTTAAACAGAAGATAACTTTCATCTCTAAGCCCCCGTAGTCTAGAGGCCAAGGACTCCACCCTCTCATGTTCGATTTTAGTCGTTGAGACAATAAATCCAGTCCTCTTAGGACAAGCATCCTGCTTCGGCAGAGAACGGTGGCAACCCGAGTTCAAATCTCGGCGGGGGCGTTAATAAATTATAAAATTGAGTGAAACGAAATTTTATTTCTTCAGAATTTGAACGAGGGTTTACCCGATGTTCAAATTGAGTATTTCGCGAGCAAGAAAATTTTGGATTTGATTTAATCCGAGCGAAGTACGAATAGGCGGGGACGTAAATCGTCCTACATAATTCTTATAAACTGCGAATTCAGAATTTGAACATGACTAAAATTAGTTTCCTTCAAAGTGCAATCTGCGCAACAAAAGGATTATATCACGAAATTTCTCAAGAACGAAATATAAAAATCCAAATCATTCTAGGAATGCTCGCAATTTTCGTCGCATTAATTTTAGACATTTCAAAAATTTATTTGATAACAATTGTAATTGTTTCATTTCTCGTAGTAATTCTCGAATTATTTAACACAAGTTTTGAAAGATTAATTGATTTAATTTCTCCAGGATACAACAAAGAATTTGGAAAAGTAAAAGATTCTATGGCTGGCGTCGTATTGTTAACTTTCGGGCTCGCAGTCCTCGTCGGATTTTTAGTTCTTTACGAACCAGCAATTTACATCATAAAAAATATGTTGCAGAATAAATTTTCATTAGCATTCATAATCGCAAATTTTTTCCTGTTATGCGTAGTAATAATTATCGATCACGCGAAAAGAAATCACCAAACTTAAAAAGAATAAATCTCTAATTAATTAATGAAAGAGGGAATGATTCTAGTTTTCAACGTCGGAAGTTCCAGTATAAAATATAGTTTATTTCAAGAAAATAAATTATTAGAATCTGGAAAATATGAACGATTAAAATCAAAAGAAGATTACAAAAAATCTGTTGAAAAAATATTTCATAACATAAACTTAGAAAAAATTTCTTTAATAATTCACAGAGTTGTTCACGGCGGAGAATTAAATCACCAAGCAAAAATTACAAAAGAAGTAAAAAATAAAATAAAAGAATTTTCAGAATTCGCGTCGTTGCACAATCCAAAAGAATTAAGGGTAATTGAATTATGTGAAAAATATAACAAAACACAATTTGCAGTTTTTGATACAATGTTTTTTTCAGAACTTTCAGAAAAAGCAAAAACTTACGCAATTCCTTTGGAAATTTCAAAAAGATACAAAATAAAAAGATATGGATTTCACGGACTTTCACATGAATATGTTTCTAAAAATTTGAAAGGAAAAACAATAGTGTGTCATCTAGGTGCAGGAGTCAGCATTTCTGCAATCATCGACGGAAAAGCGATTGATACAAGCATGGGGTTCACACCACTTGAAGGATTAATGATGGGAACACGTTCAGGAACAATTGATCCAGGAATAATTTTATTTTTGCAAAAAAAAGGTTACAATGTAGAAGAAATCTTAACTGAAAAATCAGGATTAAAAGGAATTTCAGGATATGAAGATTTCAGAGACGTCCGTTCAAGAATGAGTAAAAATAAAAATTGTAAACTAGCCTACGAAATGTTCACATATCAAATAATCAAAACAATCGGTTCTTATGTTTCTGCAATGAACGGATTAAATAATTTAGTTTTCACGGGAGCGATTGGAGAAAATGTTCCTTCATTAAGAAAAGAAGTTTGCAAAAATTTAGAATATCTTGGATTAAAAATTGACGAGGAAAAAAATAAAAACAACTCTGAACTTATATCTTCAGCGAATTCAAAAATAAAAGTTTTAGTCAAAAAAACAAACGAGGAAAAAATGGCACTTGAAAAAGTTTTGGAGGTTTTAAAATGAAAGTTCCCGTCGAAGTTTCAGCAAGACATATTCATCTTACAAAAAAAGATTTTGAAAAATTATTTGGAAAACAAAATCCAATAAGTCCAATAAAAAAATTATCTCAAGAAGGAGAATTCGCTGCAGAAGAAAAAGTAAGTTTGATTAACAAAGATAAAAGAATGGACAACGTCAGAATTTTAGGTCCTTTCAGAAAAAATTCACAAGTTGAAATCGCATTAACCGACGCATATCATTTAAGATTAAATCCTCTTCCGAAAATAAAAGTTTCAGGAGATTTAGCAAATACAATAAAAATTTTAGTTCACGGTCCAAAATCTTCAGTAAAAGTTCCGTGCATAATCGCACAACGACATTTGCATTGTTCAGAAACAGAAGCCAAAAAATTAAAGGTAAAAAATAATCAAATTATAAAAATAAAAATTTCAGGAAAACGCGGATTAATTTTTGATAATATAACTGTAAGAACAAATCCAAAATATCGCGCGTCAGTTCATCTAGATACAGACGAAGGAAATTCAGCAGGAATCTCTGGAAAAACTTTCGGTGAAATTGTAAAAGAATAAATTTTTTAACTTAATTCTCGAGGATAAATTATATTTTGTTTAAATGAATTTTCCGCGCGTTGAAGGATTGAAACGCGCTTGGGCGGGAGGGCGGGAAAAGTTCTTGATTTAAACAAAATTAACAATAATAAAATGGAAAAACACATTGATGAAATTATGAGAACTTTGAAAAAAGTTTATCCGACTCACGACAAAACAACTTTGAATAGAATGAGAGATAATCCAGAAGCATTCAAAATTTTAATTTCATGTTTGTTAAGTTTGAGAACTCAAGACAAAAATACAGAAATAGCGTCGAGAAGATTATTTGAAGTCACTGACACTCCGCAAGAAATTTTAAAACTTCCAGTAGAGAAACTTGAAAAATTAATTTTCTCTTCAGGACATTACAAAAAGAAAGCAAGAGTTTTACAGCACGTTTCTGAAATTATTTTGAAAGATTTTAATGGAAAAGTTCCAGACACAAGAGAAGAACTTGAAAGCATAAAAGGAATCGGCCCGAAGACAGCAAATATAGTTTTAGCATTCGCCTTCGGCAAAAATGTTTTACCAATAGACACGCATTGCCACAGAATTCCAAATCGATTAGGTTGGGTTGAAACGAAAACTCCAGAAAAAACAGAAGTAGAATTAGGAAAAATTCTTCCTAAAAAATACTGGAGAGATTTCAATGCAATTTTCGTCCAATTCGGAAAAACAATCTGCGTCCCGATTTCACCAAAATGTTCTGAATGCCCAATCGCAAAATTCTGCCCCAAAGTCGGCGTTACAAAAACTAGGTAAACCAAATCTTTTTAAACCAAAATTTTCTATCAATCTTATGAAAAGATCAAGCCGTAGATGGAAAAAGAAAAACCAGATGAGATGGAAATGGCAAAGAAAAAGGCTCAGAAAGGAAAAGCACAAGAGAAAAGTAAGAAAAGAAAGAGCTAGGTAAATAGTTTTCTAAAAATATAGCAAAGATATTCTAATTTATTACACAAATCTTTATAAGTTAAAATAGAAATAAATAATTATGGCTAGTGGAATTTGGACAGAGAGGTACAGACCATCTAAATTTTCAGAACTTGTCGGGCAAGATAATTCAGCAAAAAGAGTGGAATCATTAACAAATTCTTTGAACATTCCGCACATGCTTTTCGCAGGCCCAGCAGGAACAGGAAAATCAACTCTCGCATTAATTGTCGTGAAAGAACTTTACAAAGAAAACTGGAAAGAAAATTATTTAGAATTAAACGCATCAGACGAAAGAGGAATTCAAGTCGTCCGAGAAAAAGTAAAAAATTTCGCGCGAACAAAATCTTTAGGAAATATTCCTTTCAAAATTATTTTCTTGGATGAAGCCGACGCATTAACACCAGAAGCACAGCAAGCGTTAAGAAGAACAATGGAAAATTATTCCGCAACTTGTAGATTTATTTTATCTTGCAACTATTCATCAAAAATTATCGACCCAATCCAATCACGTTGCGCGATTTTCAGATTCAAACTTTTAGAAAAAAAAGATATTGAAAAAGTTATAATAAAAATTGCAGAACAAGAAAAACTTGACATAAAACAAGAAGCAATAGAAATTCTTTACGAAGGTTGCGAAGGCGATTGCCGAAGATGCATAAACATTTTGCAGTCAACAGCGTCGATATCACCGATAATTACAACAGAATTAATTTCAACAATAATTTCAAATTCAAAACCTCGAGATATAAAAGTTGTTTTAGATTACGCGTTGTCAGGAGATTTTTTAAGTTCAAGAGAAAAACTTTTAGACATCATGTTAAAAGACAGCGTTTCAGGGCAAGACGTAATTAAAGCAATACAAAAAGAAATCTGGAATCTTCCAGTAGAACCGACGATAAAAGTAAAGCTCACAGAAAAAACAGGGGAAACAGAATTCAGAATCACCGAAGGTAGCGATCCGTTCATTCAGTTACAATCCCTGCTTGCGAGTTTTGTTCTCGCTGGTTTGGGAAAAGAATAATGATAGAAAAAGAAGATTACGAACCAATAAATAATGTGATGGTTAATGGAGAAACAATATTCAGTACAAGAGAATATATTCCTTCCGAAATTTGTTTTGAACACGTGATTGGTAGATGCAAAAAAGATTGCGGGGAAAAGAAATGTAAAAATTATCAGGCTGTGCCAATAAAAGAGGTAAAATGATCTGGACAGAAAAATATCGCCCCAAAAATTTTGAAGAAATAAAAGGACAAGATGAAGCAATCGCGGTGATAAAAATTTTCTTGAAAAATTTCGGAAAGAAAAAAAATGCGTTGATTTTGCATGGCCCGCCTGGAACAGGAAAAACAACAATTGCTCACGCGGCAGCAAAAGAAATTAATTGTGAAATTTTTGAATTAAACGCAAGCGATTTTAGAAACAAAGAAAAATTAAAAGAAATTTTGCGCCCAGCAACAGAACAACAATCTTTAGAAAAAGCAGGGAAATTAATTCTTATCGACGAAGTCGACGGAATTTCTGAAAATGATTATGGCGGAGTCGCAGAATTATTAAGAATTTTAGAAGATACAAAATATCCATTAATCATGACAGCGAATGACATTTGGGGCAAAAAATTTTCAGATTTAAGAAAAAAATGCGAGATGGCACAGTTGAAAGAAATAAATTCTAATATAGTAAAATCTGTAATAACAGAAATTGCAAAAAAAGAAGAACTTAAACTCGACGACGATTTTCTTATGGAATTAGCAATTAAAGCAAAAGGAGATTTGCGGGCAGCAATAAATGATCTGCAAACATTTTCAAAAATTCAAGATTACTTTCCGATAATTGTCGACGAGAGAAACAAAGAAACAGATATTTTCAACGCATTGAAAAGAATCTTCAAAGAAAAACCTTCAAAAGAATTAATCAATATTTTTGATTCTGTAAATATGCAAATAGATGAAATACTTTTGTGGATGGAAGAAAACATCCCAGCAGAATATCAAAACGAAGAATTAGCAAAAGCATATGATTTGTTAAGCAAGACAGATATTTTCAAAGGCAGAATTTACAAACAGCAATATTGGAGATTTTTAATTTATGAGAATTTTTTCTTAACTTTCGGAATTGCATCTGCAAAGAAAAACGCGAAAGCAGGTTTCACCTCTTACAAACGCCCGACGAGAATTCTGAAAATTTGGCTTAACAATCAGAAAACAGTTTACAAAAAAACAATTTCACAAAAATATTCTTCTTATGTTCACATTGGACAAAAAAGAGCAATGAGTGAATTTCCAGTAATAAAACAAATTCTAAAATCAAATCCTGAAATTCAAAAAGAACTCAAACTTGAAGAACCCGAAATAGAATATTTAAAATTATAAATTAAGTCTCATGCAATTATCGCTGTGAACAAATCCGAATTTTCCGTAGAAAGGAAGAAGTTTGTCTTTGCAGTCGAGAATAATTTTGTAGCAACCATTTTCTTTTGCAACTTCAATTAAAGAATTAATTATCTCAGAAGCAACTCCCTTTCCTTCATATTCTTTTCTGACAGAAACATCTTCAATATGCCCAACTTTTCCACCGCTATGAATAAATTTCTTTTCAATTAACAGCGTCGCTGTTCCAATAATTTCTTTTCCTTCTTTCGCGACATAAATATAACTATTTTGATTTTCAATTTCCAAAAGAATTTTTTTCGTAGTTTCCAAATCAATATCTTCGGCAACAGTTAAATTTCGCAAAGTTTCAAGAAATCCATTTTTATCTTCAGCCAAATCTACTGCGTCCAGTTTTTTAACCAAGTATCCAATATCCACTAACCAAAAAAATCTTTGCCTATTAAAACGATTATTAAGGAAAAATCTGTAAGATAAATCTATAAAATTTTAAAATCAATTCGCAAACGAACTTTGTAAGGCGCGATTTCCCCAGCAGGTTTAACTTCAAGAATTTTAATTTTCTTCTTCGCTTTTTTCGCTTCATCTTTAACTTTCTCGACGATTAAACTAATATCTTCTTCTTTGCAAAAATCATAATAATAAATTCTCGTTCCTTTTTTAGAAAGCAAAAAAGCTTCTTGAAGAAAACTATCTTTAAGTTGCGGACGCGGCATAACAATAACATCAAATTTCTGTTTTATTTTCTCGTGAATTTTATTTGCATCTCCAGGAATCAACTCCATTTTATCTTTTAATTTATTCAAAGAAATATTTAATTCAGCATATTTGTTCGCCTGACGATTTAATTCATTTGAATAAACTTTTTTCGCTTTGGAATTTTTTGCAATCACAATTGAATAAGGTGCAACGCCAGCAAACATAACCAAAACAATTTCATCTTTTTTTATTTTCGATGCGATTTCTTTTCTCTCGTTGCTCAATCGCGGAGAAAAATAAGTTTCATCAACATTAAATCTAAAAGCACAATTATTTTCGCGATACAAAACTTCCTTGGTATTTTCTCCAGCAACAAACACCGTCGACAATTTCCTTAATCTCCCTTTTATTTTTTCTTTTTTCTCAAGAACTGTTTTTATCGCTTTCTGTTCCTGCAAAAGATTTTCAGCAAATTTTTTCTTTTCTTTTTCAGAAGTTCCATCGGGAAATTTCGCAATCGCAGTATTTCCTAAAATGTCGTATGAACCAATTCTCATAATTAAATATGAAAATCAAAATTATTAAATGTTACCAAAGAATTTATAAAAACAAACGCCCTAATTTTAAAATGAAAAAGAGTTTAATCCCGATTATTTCTATATTAACGCTCGGACTCGCAAGCGCACAATTTTCTTTCAGCGATATGTTAAATCAAATTGACTCCTCACTTATTTTATTATCTGCAATTTTCATCGTAGCATTTATGCTAATTAATTTCTCACTTTCAAAAATATTCAAAGAACAAAAAAATATCGCGACGATAATTTCTATAGTTTTATCTTTCCTTATTGTTTTCGGAATAAACCGATTAGATTTTGATGTAGAGAATTTCTTTTTTGATTTAGGAGTTTCTGAAGATTTCTTTTTAACAGTAGTCCCATTAGTACTTTTAGCAGGAATAATTTTCTTATATGTAAAATTACCAAAAGGAAAGAAAAAATATTTATTCTACATCCTCGGAGGATTTTTAGTTGCCGTCGGATTTTTCATATTTGAAGAAGCCGCGCAGATTGTAGTTTTAGGAATTGCATTAATTGTCTTTGGATTTATCGTCGTTCCAATTTTAAATTTCTTAAAAACTGCTTTGGGATTCGGGAAGAATAATTCTCCAAAAACAAATGTAACTTCAACGCATTAAAACCACTTTTCTAAATTTTTCTGCTTATTTTTCTTATTAATTTCTCTCAATCGTTCAAGTTGTTTCTGAACTCTCTCGTCGGAAAAATCGTGTTCTTCAACAAGAATTTTTCTTATTTTCTTTTCATCAACTTTTCCAAATTTGAAAAGCGGACTTGAAACATTCGGGCGATGAAACAATTCAAAAATTTCCTTCCAATCAAATTTATCTTCTTCAGGCAAATTTTCAATTTGTTCTTTCACGCTGTCAAAAATTAAAACTGGTTGCTTAAATTTCTTAATAACAAGCAAAGCTTTTTTCTGTCCGATTCCAGGAATTCCTTTCGGATTATAATCTGTCCCGACTAAAATTCCAAGACAAATTAATTGTTCAAGATTTATTTCAAGATAATTCAAAACTTTTTCAAGTTCAATTATTTCTGGTTTAACTTCCATCCAACCGCTGACTGTTTTTCTTTTTTTTGCGAGAGTTAAATTTCGAATTAATTTCGGCGCAGCGAATAATAAACTATCATAATCCTGACTTGCTGAAGCGTAAATTCCCTCGCGCGTTTTCGCAAGATGTGCAGCCTCTGCCTCTCCCTCGCCCGGCGCCTGAACAACTGCAATTCCCATAGCTTCCAAAAGTTCCTTGCTTTCTTGAATCATCTCGCTATTCAATCTAATCAACTGACTACCGTATCTTTTCATCCCAGCCAAATCTTCTTCCGCCTTCGCAGTCTCGTATCTTTCCTGCGCGAGTTCTCTGCCTTCTTGTCTCAATTTATGCGTCCCGTATTTTTGCTCTGGTGGTTTCCCATCAAAAACATAAACCAGTTTTATCCCGCTTTCAAGCAGCGCAAGATTTCTATAAAAAATTCCAGACAAATGCGAAGTAATTCTTTTCTTGTCATCCATCAAAGGCGTCCCGTCAACTTGTCGAATCGTCGAAAGAAATTGATAAAGTGTATTAAACGCGTCGACGCAAATCGTCTTGCCTTTCAAATCTGAAATTTCAATTTCCCGTCGCGGAATTATTTCACGAATATTAAGTCCCATGTTAAATCAATGAAAAAGAAATATAAATAGTTTATGAATTATGTAAAGCCACTTGTTCTAATCTTTGAAGTCTAGCAACAACTTCTTGCCATTTTTCGTCGGCATTTGCGGGTGTAGGAACAGGTTCAAATTTAGGAGTAAAATCTCTATAACTTTCTTCTTGCTGAGAAACAAAAGATTTCGCTCTTTTTTCACGTTCAATTCTTCTAGATTCAAAATCTGCCTCAGTATGCCGTTTAGCTAAAAGATAATATTCATCAGGTTCATCCAAATCGTCTGATTGTAAATTGTAATCCATGCAAAAAACACCGAATAATCATATATAAATTTTCCTAAGTTTTATATAATTCAATAAATAACTTATTTTATGAAGATAGAATTTATCCCGGTAGATTATGATTATTTTGATTTCAACGGAAGAAACTACGCGAAAATAATTGGAAGAGACAAATCAGGAAAAAGAGTTTGCGTAATCGACACTTGCGATGTATATTTCTGGGCAATTTTGAAAGATAAACTAACTGAAAAAGAAATAAAAAAACTGCAGGAAAAAATAGAAAAAATTCAGCTTGACGTAAAAGGAAGACAAACAAAAGTTGAAAAAACAGAACTTCATGAAAAAAATTTCCTTGGAAAAAAAGTAAAAGCTCTGAAAATTTTTGCAACAAATTACAAGGACTTGCACGACATTGCCGACGAAATTGGAATGCCCGAAATAGAAAAACGAAGAGGTTATGATTTAGGATTTATCGCGCATTATATAATTGAAAAAAAATTAAACCCGCTAAACTGGTACGAAATTTCAGGAGACATTTTAAACGACTCATCAGAATTCGGCGGAATATCAAATATCGACGTCGATATGTGCATAAAAATAAATTCAATTTCTCCAATAAAAAAAGATGAATTTAATCCAAAAGTTTTAGCATTTGATATTGAAGCCGACGAGTTTAAAATCGGCGAAGGAGAAATTGTAATGATTTCTTTAGTTTCAGAAAATTACAAAAAAGTTATCACATTCAAAAAACATGGGAATTTTCCTTACGTCGAATATGTGAAAGATGAAGCAGAACTTTTAGAAAAATTCGCAGAAATTGTAAAAAAAATTTCTCCCGATTTTATAACAGGATATTTTTCTGACGGATTTGATTTTCCTTATTTGAAAGCGAGAGCACAAAAACATAATGTAAGATTAGACTTAGGACTCGACGGAAGCCAATTAAAATTTTCAAGAGGAATAATGACAACCGCAAAAATAAACGGAATCGTTCACATAGATTTGTTAAGATTTATTCAAACTGCTTACTCCCAATATATGTCGTCGGAAACTTTGTCTTTGAACGAAGTATCAAATGAATTTTTAGGGGAGTCAAAAAAAAGTTTTGAGTTCAAACACTCTTCAAAAATAAAAAGCGACGAGTGGGAGAAATATTTTGAATATAATTTACAAGATTCAGTTTTAACTTTCAAACTTTTTAATAAAATCTGGCCAGACTTGATGGAATTCACAAAGACAATGCAAGAACCTGTTTTCGATGTTTCACGAAACGGAATGTCAAGAAACGTCGAGGATTACATACTTCATCATTTGAATAAATTCAACGAAATTCCAGAAAAACGCCCAACTTACGACGAGATTGCAGAAAGGAAGGTAAGAGAAAAATACGAAGGTGCATTTGTGTTCACACCAACACCCGGACTTTACGAAAACCTTTGTATTTTTGATTTCACGAGCATGCACGCATCAATTATGGTAACTTACAATTTATCAAAAGCAACTTTATTAGATAAAGAAGAAATCAAGAAAAATAAAAATTATGTTGAATCACCAGAGTTTGAATTCAATGATGAAAAAAGAAAATTCTATTTTTCTAAAGAACCTGGATTTTTCCCGTCCCTGTTAAAAGAAGTTGTTGAGCTAAGAAAAAAATACAAGAAAGAATTAAAAGAAAAACCAGACGCAATAAAAAAAGCAAGAAGCAATGCATTCAAACTTTTAGCAAACGCATATTATGGTTATATGGGATTTTTCGGCGCGAGATACTATTCTGTAGAAGCCGCAGCGTCGACATTAGCATTCGTAAGAAAATTCAACAAATGGACAATGGAAAAAGCAAAAGAAAAAGGTTATCAAGTTATTTTCGGCGACACAGATTCAATCGGATTTTTATTGGGAAAGAAAACAAAAGAAGACGCAAAACAATTCTTGAAAGAATTAAATTCAGAACTTCCAGGAATTATGGAACTGGAATTAGAAGATTTTTACAAACGCGGAATCTGGGTTACAAAAAGAACAGGGGAATTTGGCGCAAAGAAAAAATACGCTTTAATCGACGACAACGACAAATTAAAAATCAGAGGTTTTGAAACTGTCAGGAGAGATTGGTGCGCACTCGCAAGAGAAGTTCAGAATAATGTTTTACGAATGATTTTGAAAGAAGGCAATGAAATCAAAGCTTTAGAATATATTAAAAAAATTGTCAAAGAAGTCAAAGAAAGAAAAATAGAATTAAAAAAAATGACAGTCAGAACTCAGTTAAAAAAACCAATCGGAGAATACAAATCAATAACTCCGCACGTAATCGCAGCGCAGAAAATGATTGAAAGAAAAATTCCAATAGATATGGGAAGTGTGATAGAATATTATATTGCAGAAACTGCAGAAAAGAAAAAATTAATTCGCGAAAAAGTAAAACTCGTCGACGAAGCAGGCGAATATAATATAGAATATTATTTGAAAAATCAAATACTCCCCGCAGTTGAAAATATTTTGCAAGTTTTTAATGCGGATATTAAAACAATCCTCGACGGAAAAAAACAAACTACACTCGGAGATTTTTAATTAGCAACTTTAATTTCTTCACTAGTAACTAAGCGAGCTAAGAAATTTCCTAAATTATTATCATGCGTTCCTTCCAAAATTTCTCTATTTAATTTAACATCTAAGTTTTGACCAAAAGGATTTTTTTGCAAATCCTGGACCCGTTCTTCAATTCTTTTAAGGATAGAATTTCTCGCGTTATCCAAAGCTTGTCTTGGAGAAAAATTAGGATATAACCCTTTTTTAGTTGAAGCAACAATGTAATTTCCCGTAGGACGAGAAACAATTGAGTTAGCATATAAAACTCCATCTGAAACAGATAAGTAAATTTTCCTGTCTCCCAAAGAGATTATATCCTGAAATGGACTTCCAACCTCTGTTAGAATTCCTTTTACATAATATTGAGGGTAGATTTTTTCTAAAGTAGATCTTTCTTCTTCCATAAAATAATCTCTCTTTATTCCTATATAAATATTTTGTTTGTGTTATTTTCAAGTAGTTACAAAACCGAAGTTTTAAAAAATAAGGAATTTATTGAATAAATATGAATCATAACTACGAAGACATTAAAGAAATATTAACAGCAATGGATATCCCAAAAAGTTATATGAAAAAAGCATTAAATGAATTTGGATTTAAAAAATTTCCAAAATCCGGATTAGAAGATGACGGAAAAAATAAATTAATAGAAAGAGCAATAGAGATAGCACATTTTGAAGCACAGCTAGTTAAGAGAAAACCAAAAAAAGGTTATTTACCATTACCCAAATCTGAAATAGAAACAAAACCTTCTGAAAGTTTAGAAATAATTGTAGATGATTGGAAAGAAGTTGTGGAAGTAAGTAAATTATTTTTAAAGGGGGTTGCTTATGCAACAGCAGGAGTTACCTTCGCAATACCTACAATGATAAGAAAAGCACTAGAATCCGAATGGGACGATAAACTTGAAGAGACTTTAATCCCAGCCGGAGGATTATTTTTAGATAGTTTCATTTTGTATAAAACTTTAGCAGCAACAAATCCAAAATTAATTCCTTATGTTATTGCAACCCAAATTGGGACAAATATTGCAAGTGGAATTTATGAATATGTTAGACACGTTAAAAACAAATCAGAAGAAAATCTAATAACTGAAGAAGAGACACACGGATCAACAATTTTCTAATTAACCGATATCTCTAAAAATCGTTATTCTTTCTCTAATTTATGTCCAGACAAAACTACGAACCGAAGCCGCTTTTTCTCGAGAGAATGAAAAAACTTCTCGGAAAAGATTTTGAATCTTATATGGAAATTCTAAAAAAAGAACCTGTAAAATCTATTCGATGCAACACGATAAAAATTTCTCCGAAAGATTTGAAAAAAAGGTTGGAAGAAAAAGGTTGGAAAATAAAAATCCCATTCAAAGATTATCCAGAGATTATGATTGTCGAATCAGAATTTAAACCAGGAGAAGTCGGGCGTTCGATTGAACATTTGCTGGGTTATTTTTATATGCAAGAAATTGCGAGCATGCTCCCCCCATTAGTTTTGAATCCAAAAAAAGGTGAAATGGTTTTAGATATTTGTGCGTCTCCAGGAAGCAAGACAACACAAATGGCTGCAATGATGAAAAACAAAGGTTTGCTCGTCGCTAATGAAATGAAATTCGGAAGAATAAAAATTCTCGCAGCGAATACAGAAAGGTGCGGAGTCATGAATTTAGTAATCACGCGAAGAGACGGAATCGCTTTATGCAAAAAACTAAAAGAAAATAATTTTCTATTCGATAAAATATTATTAGACGCGCCGTGTTCAGGAGAAGGAACAATTCGAAGCACCCCGCGAACTCTTGAAATGTGGAATATTAACACAATAAAAAATTTATCCAAATTACAAAAATCTTTAATCGCTTCCGCAATAGAAGTTCTAAAACCCAACGGAGAATTAGTTTATTCAACATGCACCCACGCACCAGAAGAAAACGAAGAAATTATTGATTTCGCTTTGAAAAATTTTAATGTTGAAGTTGAAAAAATAAATCTTCCGTTAAAATTTGTTCAAGGAGTAACCAAATTTGAAGATAAAGAGTATTTAGAAGATGTAAAATATTCTTGCAGAATTTATCCACAGAATGCTAACACAGAAGGATTTTTTATTGCAAAGATCAGGAAGAAAAAATGATAAATGAAAATAAAAATTTGCGAGGAGTAATTTTTTCCCACGGACGAAGTCCGCTTTGGGCGGGAGGGCGGGATAACCGAACAAATTTTACAAAATGATTAGAAAAATAACTTTTTCAGAACCGCTTCCAAAATTAATTTTGACTGGTGAAAAAACATCTACTTGGAGAATTGACGAACCAGTTCCGATAAAAAGAACAAGCGATACGGAAGGAATTAAAGTAGGAGATAAATTATCTTTAGTTAACAAAAATCAAAAAGAATTCGCTAAAGCAATAACAATAAAAGTTAATCATATAATATTTGGAAAATTAACCAAGTCAGATTTAGAAGGGCATGAAAAATTTAAATCCAAAAAAGAAATGTATAATAAATTCAGCGAATATTACAAAATTAAAGTAAATGATAAAACTAAGATTGTCGTTATAAAATTTAAGTTGTTAAAATGAAAAAATTAAAATTTGAAATATTAGAAGAATTAAAAGAACACATTCCTTTTACTTTAGCAGCGACGCTGTTTTCAGTAATTATAATGTCTTTCTTGTTATTAAAACAAAATTTTATTTTATACGCAATTTCAATGTTTTATATTGCCCATCCCTTGCACATTTTATTCTCCTCAATTGTTTCTTCAGCAATTTTTTACAACCATACTAAAAAAATATTTCCTGCAATCATCGTGAGCATATTCGTATCTTTATTTATCGGAACACTATCAGATTCAATTCTTCCATATTTGGGAAGTTTGCTATTTGAAATCCCTATTTCTTTTCATCTTCCAGCACTTGAAAGTCCAATTTTAGTTTTCGGAGCTTCTTTAGTAGGAGCCTCTTTTGGAATTGCAATAAGAAAAACAAAATTCCCCCATTTCCTTCACGTATTTATTTCAGTTTTCGCGTCGCTGCTTTACATTTTTGCATATTCAACAAATTTCTCAACACTAACAATATTTTTAATTTTTATAATAACTTCAGTTTCAGTAATTGTTCCATGCTGTTTAAGTGATATAGTTTTCCCAATGATATTTCAAAGGAGATTAAAATCAAAATGATTCCATTAAAATTCTTTAATAAAAGTGAGAAAGAAAAACTCTTGGAACAATTAGAAGAACAATTTGGAATAACTGAAATTCCTTGGAAAATTGCTCATTTAGGAAAAGAAAGAATTGTTTTATTCTCAGGAGACCTTTCAGAAAATGAAATTTTCCAAATAGATGACATAGCAAGAATCGAAGGAGTTGGAATTTATTTTGCAAAAATCGACGAGAATACAGGAGACATTAGATTAAGCATTGAAGGAACACAATTATTGAAAGAGCAGATTACAAAAAATATTTTTGAATTAAATGCAGAACAAGCAGAGCAATGGATGCTCGGACAGGAATTAAATATTGCAACAGGAAAAAGAGGATTTTTAATTATGAAATTCGGAAAAGATTTTTTGGGAACAGGAAAAGCATCTGAAAATAAAATAGGAAATTTTGTTCCAAAAAGCAGAAGATTAAAATATAAAGAAAATAAAATAAAAGAATGAAATTAAAATTAGAAAAATTTAATAAAATTCTAGAAAATAAAAATATCCTGGAAACTCATATAGAAAAAACAAAAAAAGAGTATCGTAAATTAGACCCGGGGCAATATTTGTATAATCTTATGCTAGATAAAAGAAAGATATTTGATATATATTCTGACGAATATTTAGAATTAGTATATACTACTTTAATTGCATGGAATATGAATGGCCGAGGAGCAAAATTAGCAGACATCGCCGAATTTAAAGAAACAATTAGAAAAAATAAAGAAGATATTAATTTCTTAAAAGGTTATAGAATAGAAAAACTAGATAGAAAAGAAATTGAAAAGATATTAAAAATTCTCGAAAGATTATTTGAAAAAATGAAAGTAGTTCAAACAAAATCCCCGTTAGTTACATTTAGCAAGACACTCCACTTTTTACTTCCAGATTTAATTGTTCCAATTGACAGAAGATATACTGCAACTTTCTTTTATAATTCAAATCAGTTACCTTCGCAAGAAAAACAATTTAAAGTTTTTAGCGAAGTATTTGAAAAGTTTTGGGAATTTTCACAAAAATATAATTTAGATAATTACTTAGACAATACGTGGAATAGAACGATACCAAAAATAATGGATAACATTATAATTGGATATAAATTAAATAAAATATAAAAATGACGCCAAAACAAAAAGAAAAAATAATCAAAGCAGGAAAAATTGCAAGTGAAATAAAAACTTGGATTAAACCTCAGATAAAAAAAGGAACTTTATTAGTTGAACTTGCAGAAAAAATAGAATCAAAAATCTTCGAGCTTGGAGGAAAACCTGCATTCCCGACAAATCTTTCAATAAATGAAATTGCAGCACATTTCACGCCATCTCACGACGATAGAACAATTGCAGAAGGATTATTGAAAGTAGATTTTGGAGTTCACGTCGACGGATTTATTGCAGACACAGCATTCTCAGTTGACTTAGAAAATTCAACAGAAAATAAAAAATTAATTGAAGCAAGCGAAAAAGGATTACATGCAGGAATTGAAAAAATTAAAGAAAAAAAATCAATCGGTGAAATCGGCGAAGCAATTCAGAAAGCAATTGAATCTTACAAATTTTCTCCGATAGTGAATCTTACAGGACACGAAATGAACGAATACGAACTTCATTCAGGACTTACAATTTACAATGTAAAAAATTCAAGAGAGGAAAAATTGCACAAAGGACTTTATGCAGTCGAACCTTTCTCAACAAACGGGAGCGGAAAAATTTATGAAGGAAAAGCTTCAGAAATTTATTTGTTAATCAGCGATAAAAATATCAGAAATCCCGAAGCAAGAAAATTATTAAATTTTCTCGTCGAAGAATACCAAACTCTTCCTTTCTGTTTAAGATGGATTGTAAAAAAATTCGGAACAAAATCTTCTTTGTTATTACGACAACTTGAAATGAACGGAAACATTCACAACTATCCGCAATTGATAGAAAGTTCAAAAGGAAAAGTCGCGCAAACAGAAAATACAATTCTTGTCGACGATGAAATTATTGTAACAAGTGAATAAAATTATTTGCGAGGAGTAATTATTTTCCCGCGAACGAAGTTCGCTTCGGGTGGGCGGGAGGGATAACCGAGCAAATAAAAATGATTAAGCAAAAAATAATTTTCTTATTCCCAGTCTTCGTCCCAGATTTTTTCTTTTAATTGCTCTCTATGAACAATTTCCATAAATCCTTCAAGACAAACAGGGCAATATCCGTCGCTGATTTGGTTTTTTGCTTCTTTTATTAAAGTAAAATAATTAGAATATTCCTCTCCAACCCAATTACCATTAACTTTTATTTCCCACACAAACAACAATGATAAAGACCATTGGAAGTCAATAATCCCGTTTCTAATGTATCCATGCCAGAAATATAAAAACATCATTTAAAAAATTTGCTTAGCCAAGATAAGTATTATCAATAGGCAACGCTGCCTTCGCTGATTTCAAATATTCAGACTCAATTTTTTTGTATAAGTCAATTGTTTGTGCAGTAACACTTGGTCGGATTTTCTGTAGAGCATTAGCAAAATCTTTTTTCTGAACATTCGGAGAGTTAATATCATTTCTCAAAGCAAAGTAAGCTGCTTCTCTTGTAACCGCTTCCAAATCTGCACCAGTATAACCCTCAGTTTGTTTTGCAAATTCTTTCAAAAAGTTTTCTTTTTCTTTTTCAGTTAATAACTTTTCTCCGTCGCTGATTGGCATTTTTTTCGTGTGAATTTTCAAAATCTGTAATCTTCCTACTTCTTCTGGAGCATTAACTAATAAAATTTTATCAAATCTTCCAGGACGCAAAAGTGCAGTATCTAACATATCAGGACGATTCGTCGCACCAATAACAATTACACTTTTCAAATCTTCAAGCCCGTCCATTTCAGCAAGCATTTGATTCAAAACTCTTTCAGTAACTTTTGTTCCTTGATCCATTCCTCTTCTACCTGCAAGTGAATCAATCTCATCAAAGAAAACAACACAAGGTGCAACTTGTCGAGCTCTCTCGAAAATTTTTCTCATTCCTTCCTCGGATTTTCCAACCCACATGCTAAGTAATGAAGGTCCTTTAACTTGAATAAAATTCGCTTCTGTTTCTTTTGCAACAGCTTTTGCTAAGAGAGTTTTACCAGTTCCAGGCGGCCCGTAAAGCAAAACACCTTTTGAAGGTTTAATTCCTAATCTCTCAAAACTATCTGCGTGTTCCATCGGCCATTCAACAGCTTCACGCAATTCTTGTTTAACAGAATCTAATCCACCGACAGAGCCCCATTCAACATTCGGAGTTTCAACAAGAACTTCTCTCATCGCTGAAGGGCGCACAGTTTTCAAAGCATTAGTAAAATCGTCGTGACTAACAATTAATTTTTCTAAAATTTCTTGCGGAATTTTTTCTTCTTTATCTAAATTCATTTGCGGAAGTAATCTTCTCAAAACAGAAATCGCAGCTTCTTTAGTTAAAGATTCCAAATCAGCGCCGACAAACCCATGAGTAATTCCTGCAAGCTCGTCGAGATTTACTTTTTTATCCATCGGCATATTTCTAGTATGAATTTTCAAAATCTGCAATCTTCCAGGTTTTCCTGGCGCAGTAATTTCTAATTCTCTATCAAATCTTCCAGGTCTTCTCAACGCTTCATCAAGTGCATTCGGACGATTCGTCGCACCAATCACAACAACTTTCCCACGAGATTTCAAACCATCCATCATCGTCAATAATTGTGAAACAACTCTTCTCTCAACCTCGCCCTGAACTTCTTCTCTCTTCGGAGCAATCGCATCAATCTCGTCGATAAAAATAATTGCAGGCGCAGTTTTTTCAGCTTCTTCAAAAATATCTCTAATCTTTTTCTCAGACTCACCATAAAACTTCGACATAATTTCTGGTCCGTTAAGTAAAATAAAATTTGCATCAGATTCATTTGCAACAGCTTTTGCTAAAAGAGTTTTTCCAGTTCCAGGAGGTCCGTGCAATAAAATTCCTTTCGGAGGTTCAATACCTAATCTCTCAAAAATTTCAGGATGCTTCAACGGAATTTCAACAAGCTCACGAATTTTTTTAATCTCGTCAGTCAAACCGCCAATATCTTCATAAGTAATTTCAGGAATTTTCTCGTCGCTGAGCTCGACTGCTTTCGGACTTAAAGTAACTTCTGTATTTTCAGAAATGTAACACGGCTGATTTGGAGTTATATTTACAACCATAAATTTAATTTGTGTAATTCCTCCTCCGCCTAATCCGCCGAAACCCATTCCACCGAGGATGTCTCCAAGATTTCCAAAGATGTCATCTAAATCTCCGCCAAATTCTTCGGACATAATATCTTTTCTTCGCTGAACTCCGCCGAGAACAACAATGTCGCCCTTAACAACTGCTCTTCCTAAAAGTCCTCTTCGCAAATTATCCGGGTCTGCTTGAATCATAATTCCTTTTTGCGCTGGAGCAATCACAACTTTTTTCGCTTCTTTAACTTCTGCTTTTGTAACTGTAACAACATCACCGATTCCTGTCTTCGCATTTCTTCTTAAAATACCGTCGATACGAATTATTCCAGCACCAACATCAGCAGGATAAGCTCTGTCTGCAATTGCTATTGTTTCTTTATTTCCTTTTATTAGAATTACATCTCCTTTCTTAATTTCAAGTTGTCGCATAACTTCAGCGTCGATTCTCGCAATGCCCTTATATGCATCATCTTGTAATGCTTCCACAACTTTCAATTGAATTTGTTTTTCCTTGATTGCCATTATCTTTCTATTTTTTTATTTAATTTATTTAATTCTTCACCGAAATTTAAACTTAATTTTCCAATATCTTCAAAACATAATCTTACCATATCATCCATAATTTTTTCTTGTTCTCTCATGAATGAAACAATTTCTTTAGGAATCGAAACAGCATAACTATTTCCTACAAGTCTCATCTTAACATGAAATTCTTTATTTTTTAAATTATTAAATTTGTTGAACTCTGCTTCGTCAGAAGGATGAATTATTTTCTCATTGCATTTTGGACAAACCATCGCACGAAATTCAAATCCATTTTTCAAAATTTTTGCCTTCTGCATTTTTGAATTGCATTTTCTGCATAAGATTGTGTTGTCAAAAATATCCATTGTCATTTTATGATTTTATTTTTTAAATATAACCGCATCAGCGTCGTTAAACACGAATGCGGCTGGTTGGTTGAAAGGAGGTGTGTATACGATAATATATACACCTTTGTATATACTCGTAAGATATACTATATAAATATTTCTGTGATTTAATTCAATAATAAATTTAGAAATTATTAAAATTTTTCTTCATTAATATCGTCGACAATATTTTTCTTTTCTTTTATTGGAAGTCTCTCATCGAGAAGAGGATAAAATCCTACGACTTCTCTTTCTTCATGTGCATACAAAAGTTCACGCAAAATTGTCGTCTTAGGTTTTCTGCCGTCAGCAATTTCTTCTTCCATTCCTCGAACAATCTCACGCAAATCTTGATGATCTTTAACTAAATTTTTTAATCGCAAAACTTCTTTCGGATTTTTACTATCTGAAACAGGAAAAATATTAAGTTCTTCAATAAAAAAATGCTTGTCAATCTTTTTTCTGAACTTTTCAAAAATTCGTTTGTATTCAGAATCCTCTTCAGAAGTTTTCTCGAAGTCAATCAAAAGCTGATTTATCTTCGCGTGATGTTTAATCATAATCAAAGTGATTGGTCCAACAGCCATAATTAAAATAACAATTTAATATTTTTAATACTTCCGATATCTCATAAATTTTATTTGAAATAATATTTGCGAACGACGAGGTCGTTCGTGGGCGGGCGAGAGTTTTCGCGAATGCGAGAAAATATTAAATGCAACGAGCGAGGGTTCGAGTTGGGCGGGAAGTCAAATAAAATTTTTATTATGCTACATTTTAAAAACACTTTTTCATATTTAACATAATGGAAGAAGAGAAAGAAAAAAATAATTTTCAAAAATTCTGGTATTTGCTTTGGAGCGACAATAGTTTCAAGGGCTGGTTATTCTCGATAATTTTTCTTTTTATTTTTATAAAATTTATCTTTCTTCCAGGATTAAGTTTAGTAACGGGAACTTCTTTGCCGTTGGCGATTGTCGAATCGTGCAGTATGTATCACGACGGAAATGTATTCTCAAATTTCGACGACTGGTTTAATAAACACGAAACAAAATATTCACAATTTAATATCACAAAAGAAAAATTTGAAAAATTTGAACTAAACGGCGGTTTCAGCAAAGGAGATATTTTATTTATTATAAAAGCGAACCCTGAAAAATTAGAAGTCGGAGACATAATTTTATTTAACTCTGGAACAAAAGGAACTCCTGTAATTCATAGAATAATAAATATTCAAGAAAAAGAAGACAAAAAAATTTTCACAACAATCGGAGATAATAATAATGGAATGTTAATGCCCGACAACAACGCAGGACAAGTTGATGAAAGAGAAATCACAGAAGAACAATTAGTAGGGAAATCAATTTTCAGAATAACCCCGTGGTTCGGTTGGGCAAAACTTATCTTCTTTGAACATTTACGTTCAGAATCAGAGCGCGGTTTCTGTCGAGAGAATTAAGAAAAGTTTTTAAAGAATATCCAACAAATCTAAAGATTAAAAGAAAATGGAATTTTGTCCAAAATGCGGAGCGGTTCTCGTTCAGAAAAAAACTAAAGATGGTTGTCCAAGATGTAGTTACACAGCTAAAGGAAAATCAACAAAAATATTTTCATCAGAAAAAATCGAAGACAATAAAAAAGAAGTCGAAGTAATAAAAAAAGAGATTGAAGCTTTCCCGATTGTAGCCGAGAAATGCAAAAAATGTGGAAATGAAAAATGCTATTTTTGGACAGTTCAAACACGAGCTGGCGACGAAGCAGAAACCAAATTCTTTAAGTGTCTTAAGTGCGAACACACATGGCGCGAATACAGATGATGACAGCAAATTGTTAAATTCAATTATCTGTGTTTGCGGAGAGAATATTACTAAATATTTTTAACTAAAAACTTTGAAAGTAACTCTCTTTGATTCTCGATTATTCAAGAAAAGTTTAAGTGTATATTCTCCAGATGTTTGCGGAACATTTATGCAGCAAAATCCAAAACCGCCCTCACGAATTTTTATTTTATCTCCGCGCCATTCTGATTCAAATAGATTGCCGTCGCTGTCAAAAACTTTGTAAGTCAAAACAACTTCTTTGCTTACATCTGATTCTCCTGAAACTCCGACGACATTTCCAAATCCAAACGAATCTGTAATCATTCCAACCGAATTCGGACCAACTTCTGTTCCTTCAGGAAAAACTTCAAAATGCGCAGAAACAATTCCGCCTGTAAAATTATTCATTTGATAAAAATAAAATCCTATAATCCCAAACAAAACAATAACCACAGCAATAATTATTTTAATAAAATTATTTCTCCTCTTCATAAATTAACTAATTAAGATATCTATTTAAATTTTTAAAATGACCTCGAGGTCGAAACAGGAAATTTCTCATTCGATTCCTTCTAAAGAATGGCCTCGAGGGGATTTGAACCCCCGACACCCAGATTAAGAGTCTGGTGCTCTAACCAGGCTGAGCTACGAAGCCATATGATTTACTCAGACTGGTTAACCAGGCCGAGCAAGTTTGATTACACAAAATCTGTGCAATGCACGTAACTAAAAACGCAATCAGAGTTGCGAGTTAGCTACGAAGCCATAAACTACAAATTAATTAAAAGTAAATTATTTAAAAATTATCCGTTTCTAAACAAATCGTCATAAATAGAATTGACTGCCATTCGTTCATATTCTCCGTCAATAAAAAAAGTCATATTCCTTTGATTTCGCGACTGGCTAATTGTTTCAATAGAAATTCCTTTTCTTCCAAACGAATGCGCAACTTTCCCAAGCAAACCTGATTGATGTTTCATTCCTTCCCCGATAATTGAAATCCTCGCAAATGAATTCTCCAAATTATAAGAATAATTTTTTCCAATCTCTTTCAAAAGTTTCCCAAAATCTCCCCCGTTTTCCTGAAACGCCAAACTAACAGAATGTCTTTCGTCGGAAATTGATTCAATATTTATTTTTGCTTCTCGAAAATATTTTGCAATTTCTTCCAAAACCCCTGGTTTGTCCTCGCCATAACTAATTGTAATAATAGAATGATTCGGAGAAGAAGCAATTATTTTCGCGCCCTGATTTTCCAAATTAACTAAACTAGAAATTCTCGTTCCTTCAAAATCCTCGTCAGTAATATAAATCGGAATATTTTGGTTTTGTGCAGGATAAACTGCCCTCGAATAAATTATTTTCGCGCCAAGTTCAGCAAACTCAATCGCCTCGCCATAAGTTAATTCTTTTAAAATTTCCGCGTCAGAAACAAGTTTCGGACTTGCTCTCATAACTCCTGGCTCGTCGCTAAAAATGTAAACAACATCAGCGTCAACAGCTTCGGCGATTTTTGTAGCAGAATAATTACTCCCGTCCCTTCCCAAAGTTGTAACTTTTCCAGAATCTTTATGATAACCCAAAAAACCAGGAACAACAAAAACTCCTTTTTTCCCAATAAAAGTTTTATTTATTTCTGCAAGCGCTTTTTCCGTCGCTGAAGCGTTTCTATACTCCAAAGTTTCCATCCCAAAACCATCAAAATCAAAAGACAAAGAATTAGGAAAAATTTTCTTCATTTCATTTGAAATAAAATAAACAGATAATCTCTCCCCTAAAGAAACAATTCTAGAATAATCCTCGTCATTTTCAGAAACCAAATTTTCTAATCCAGAAAATAATTCATTAGGAAAATCAACGCCAAGTTTTTTTGAAATTTCGTTTGTTCTAGAGATAACTGCTTCTTTACTTTCTTTAGGTTTTTTGTTATAAAAAATATTTTCCCCTAAATCTGTAAATTTATTTTCTTCAAATTCTTTCCCAATTTTTCCAGCCCCCGAAACCACAACAATCGTTTGCTCGGGCCCATATTTTTCAACAAAATTATTTACAGTTTGCGCAACATTCCGAATAGAATCAGAATCTTTTGTCTGTCCTCCGCCGAATTTCAAAACAGCTTTTTTCATCAAAACGCAATGAATAAATTATTTAAAAAACTTCTTAATTAACGTTTTCGTTTGAAAAACTCAATCTGTCTAAATCGTTTCATAACATTTTCGTAATTAGTTTTCTCAACAAGAATTTTTGTCTTTGACTCATTCAGCAATCTAAAATCATATTTTGAAACAGGAAACTCAAGTTTATCTTTTCCAGGATATTTTTTCCATCTCTTTTCTGATTTCAGTTTATACTGCAAAACCATAATAAAAATAAAATAAAGAAATATATAAAATTATTTAAAGAAAAAAGGTTTTTGTAAATTATGCAATCTAAGAAAATTGGTGAAATAAAGGACAAACTTCATAAAGATTTCACAGAGAGTTTAATGAAAAAAGGTTTTGATAAAATTTGGATTTCAACGGGAATTGTCAAAGATAAAAAAGGCAAAGTAAGATTTTTAGAAGTAATAATTGAAGATAGAAATATTCGCTGGAGTAATCCAGAAATTATGAAAAAAATTCCGAAAACTTACAAGGGAATAAAAGTTAGAGCATTTTAATTATTTCTTTAACAAATTCTTGCTTCTTCTTTAGAAGAAGTGATTTTTTCGGCGTAACGAAGTCGCCTGAAAAAATTAAAATTAATTCATTCGTCGAGTTTCGCAGACGAATGCAAAAGAAATTATGTATTTTAAAAAAGAAATTTCTAATTAGTTAAATCACAAAGTACGGGGCTAAATAGAATTACTTAATTAATCGCTGGATATTCTCTATCGCATCAGCAACTTCTCTACCTTTCTTAGTTAGTTGTATCACCTTAATTCGCCCCTTTTTTTCAAACGCAACCAACTTAAGGTCTTCCAAAGTCTGCAGTATTTTAACTGCATGGCTGTAAGTACAGTCTACTTCTTTAGCCAGAATACTTCCATATCTCATTCTCGTATTCTTTTTCAAAGAAACCAACATTAAAGCTGGCTTCCTTCGGAAAAAGATATCGAAGTTATCTTTCATCTTATCTGTATCTACACTTACTAGTTCCATTGGTTCTCCAAAGTATATATTCAGATAGTAGTGTACTTTTAAACCTTTTGAAATATAGTATATTCGGATATATAACAAAAATATTAAGAAAAAATTTTATGGACTCGCCGAGAATTGAACTCGGATTACATCGTTGCGAACGATGTGTTCTGCCGTTAGACTACAAGCCCGATTATTTACTAATTAAACTTACATTTATAAAATTGTTGAAGGAATTTTAATTTATCTCCAAAAATTTATTAACATCTTTCTTGTAATAATTAAATGGAAAAGAAAACAAAAATTCTCGCAATCGGAGACATTCAAGGAGACACAGGATTGGTAAAAAGACTCGCAGAAAAAGCGGTTAAAGAAAATGTGGACATTGTAATTCTTGCTGGCGACTTAACTTACGCAGAGCAATCAACAAAAAATTTAATCGGCCCTTTCATTAAAGCAAAGAAAAAAGTTTTGTTGGTTCACGGAAATCATGAAGGAATCGCAACAGCAGATTTTCTTTCTGAAATGTATCCAGACACAAAAAACATTCACGGCTACAGCATGACTTTCAACGACGTCGGAATTTTCGGAGCAGGCGGAGCAGATTTCGGAAATGACGCAATGTCAGAAAAAGATTTCAAAAAAGTAATCGGCAAAGCGCACAGCCAAATAAAAGATTCAAAGAAAAAAATCCTCGTAACCCACATGCACCCGCAAGGAAGCAAATCAGAATTTTCTGGGTTTGAAGGAAGCAAAAGCATTAGAGATGCAATTGAAAAATATCAACCAGACTTTGCAATTTTTGGACATATTCACGAAGCGGGCGGAACAGAAGATAAAATCGGAAAAACAAGAGTAATTAATGTTGCAAGAAAAGAGAAAATTTTTGAAATTTAATTGTATACCTTAATACAGTAATTCTTATAAATAACTTTTAAACTAAATTAACATGGCAGAAGTAATCAGTTTCAATAAAGAACTTGAAGACAGAGTTAAAAAAGAATTTGGTGACGAAGCTACTCCCGAATTTATTAATTTGTTAAAATTAGGTCAAGCAGCATATGAGCACGGATATTTTGGTTTTGTAAAAAAAGAAAAAGTTATTGAATGGGTAGGAAGAATGTATGACGCAGGAGAAGAACAAAAAAAAGTAAGGGATGGGGAAAAAGAAGGACACATCATAATAAATTCAGCTGATGTGATAAATTCAGCATCATATTTATCTTTCTTCGGTGAAAGAGAAGGTTATCTTTCTAAATAATTACTAAAAATCTATAAATACTTCTTCAGATATGCTTAATCATGAGAAAAAAGCCTGAAAAGACGCAGGGACAAAAATTAGCAGAGAATTTTTTTCCGATGGATCCGAGCGATGTAAAACTTACTATTGAAAAAAAATATAGACAGCCACTAGAAGTTGATTTAGCTTCATCTCAGGCGCCAAAAGCAAGAAAGACAAGAGTAACTAAAAAGAAAATTTCGGGAAAAAAATATTCTAAAAAAACTTCTGCAAAAACAACTCGCAAGACATCAAGCAAATTAAATTATGAAACTCCAAAAATTTCTTTAAAGAAAAATGGATACGAATTAATTGTAACAGAAAAACCGCAGGCAGCAATGAAAATCGCAGACGCCCTCGGAAAATCAGAAAAAAATAATTTGCACGGGGTCCCTTATTACGAAGTAACACGAGACGGAAAAAAAATAATTGTCGCATGCGCAGTCGGACATTTATTCACATTAACGCAAACGCAAAGAGGAGCAGGTTTCCCTGTTTTCGACATTCAATGGTTGCCAAATTATTTGGTAAGAAAAAAAGATTTCACAAAAAAATATTACGACAGCTTATTGAGCTTCGCAAAAAATGCAGGGGAAATAACAGTCGCAACAGACTATGATATAGAAGGAGAAGTAATCGGTTTTAACGTCGTGAGATTTATCTGCGGACAAAAAGACGCGAACAGAATGAAATTCTCAACATTAACAAAACCAGAATTAAATTCTGCTTACGAAAATAAATCCTCAACAATAGATTGGGGGCAAGCAATCGCAGGAGAAACACGACATTATCTCGATTGGTTCTATGGTATAAATTTATCACGAGCATTAATGGCTTCAATAAAAGAAGCAGGACGTTTCAAAATAATGTCAATCGGCAGAGTTCAAGGCCCAGCATTAAATTTAATTGTAAATCGTGAAAGAAAAATTCAAGAATTCGTTTCACAAAAGTACTGGCAAGTTTTCATAAATGTTTCAGATAATAAAAATGAAGTTGAACTAAGATATAACAAAGATATTTTTGATGAAAAAGAACTTTCAAAATTTGAAAACATCGTCGGTAAAAATGCAATTGCAAAAACAGAAAAGAAAGAAGAACATCTTCCTCCAAATCCTCCGTTTAATTTAACCGGATTACAAATGGAAGCTTACAGACTTTATGGGATAACTCCGTCGAGAACTTTGCAAATCGCACAATCACTTTACCTCGCAGGATTAATTTCATATCCAAGAACATCTTCGCAAAAACTTCCTGACTCAATTAATTACAAAGAAATTTTAGGAAAGTTATCAAAACAGTTTCAAGCTGAAAAATTAGTTGTAAAGAAAAAACCAATTGAAGGAAGCAAAACAGATTCAGCACACCCTTCAATTTATCCAACAGGAGAAATGCAGAATTTATCTGGCGAAGAAGAAAAAATTTACAACTTGATTGCAAAAAGATTTTTATGCTTATTCTGTGACGACGCAATTCTAGATAATAAAACAATAAGTGCAGAAGTTGAAAATATGAAGTTTTCAACAAAAGGAAGCGAAGTTAGAAAAAAAGCTTGGTTGGAAATTTATCCTTACAAAATTAAAGAAACAGAACTTCCAGATATGAACGGCGAAGTTAAAATAACAGATTCAAAAACAGAAGAAAAAGAAACACAACCTCCGAAAAGATATTCTCCAGCGTCGATAGTTTCAGAACTTGAAAAAAAGAATTTAGGAACCAAAGCAACAAGAGCAGCGATAATTGAAACACTTTATGACCGAGGTTACATAAAAGAAAAAAGTATTGAAGCAACATCTTTAGGAATTTCGTTAATTGAAACTCTTGAAAAATATTCTCCTGTAATTATTGACGAAGAACTTACAAAAAAGTTTGAAAAAGAGATGAACGCAATTGTTGAATCAAAAGATAAATTTGAAGAAAAAGAAAAGAAAGTCGTTGATGAAGCAAAAATAACAATTACAAATATCGCGAAAGATTTTGAAAAAAATAAATTGCAAATTGGAAGCGAACTTATGAAAGCTGAAACAAAAGTTTGGGAAAAACAAAAAGAAGAAAATAAATTAAATGTTTGTCCAAAATGTCAGAAAGGAAATTTGACAATTATGTATTCTAAAAAAACTAGAAGGCAATTTGTTGCATGTGATAAGTATCCAGATTGCAAAAATACTTTTACACTTCCTCCGAATGGAAATATAAAAAGAACAAATAAAATCTGCGAAGAATGCGGTTTCCCGATGCTGATAAGATTATCAAAAGGAAAACGTCCGTGGGAATTTTGTTTTAATCCAGAATGTGAAAAAAATAAAAAAAGATTGGAAGAATACAGAGAGAGAAAAGCAAAAGAAAATTCTGAAACAAATTTAGATGAAAATTAATTTAATTCTTCTTTGAATTAAATATTCCTTTCTTTTTGCATATCTTATAAGTAATGAAAGAAACAAAAACTAAAACAGCAAAAATAATCACAACAAGAATTGTAAAAATAATAGAACCAGTATCAGAAAATATTCCAAAAAGAAATCTCCCAGATTCTTGAAAAACAGAGCCATCTTCACTTTGTTCCCAATAACTTAAACATTCTCCGTCGGAACATCCGAATTCACAATCTTCAGAAATAGAAGAACTTCTGTTTGCTTCGCATAATTTAAGAGCATCTCCAGAACAAAATAATTCTCCAGGAGTGCAAAGATCTTTATCAAAATAAATCGCAAATAAAGAAAACCCAGGAGAAACTGCGCTAAAATAATAATAATCATCGTCTTCATTAATTAAATCTGTATTCAGCATTTCCCATTCTGTCGACGTATCTGCCTTCCTTTGAAAAGTAATCTGAGAAACGTTCCTCCCAACCAGCCAAGTTTTTGCAATTTTAAATTCAAATGTAATGCTCTCAATATGGTCAGCATCAATCCCTGTCACATTTATTTGCAATCCCTGATAAACATCTCCTTCAGAAAGCCCAGTTATCAAATCAGAATCAATAATATTATTTATTGTTTTAATTGCAAGAGTTGCTAACCCGATATTCTGATTTGCAAGAGTTATAATTCTCGTCAAATAAATTCCTTCAATAGAAATCAAAGAGATAACTTCTTTAGAAGCAGTAATGTTATTCAAAACAACAGTCGTAGTTTTTTCTGGAAGAAGCGTATTATTTTCTATCACAGTAGTCACATTATTTTGCGGAATATCGTCGGGAAGATCAATAGTAAAATAAATTGTAGACAATCTTAAATTTTCTTTATTATCTTTGCAGTAAAAATTAACACTATGATTTCCTTCTTTCATCGAAGAATTTTTCGCTGTCCAATAACCGCCAAAATAAGATAAAGAAATATTCGCGTTTCCATTTAAAGAATAATTACACCAAATAACTTGGGAAAGATCCGTCGCTGCGATATTAAATGTCGTCGACTTTGTAGTGTAAGTTCTATTCAACGGAACATTTACTGTGATGGCTGGACCATCTCTGTCTGGAATATCTAAAGGCAGGTAATCATAATTAACTCCGTCGATATTGTAAATAGAATCACACAATCCGTCTTTCGCCACGTCGTCGCAAGTTTCTGAAAAACCAGTCCTATCTAATTCTCCCCAAAAATTCCCGCCGAGATAATTTTCATTAACAATATTCGTCGCAGTCGTCAAGGTCGTGTTAAAATAATTTACAAGATTGGTTGAACTAAAATAATTATTTGAATTATTAATTACATTATTGTAAACACGATTGTATTGCGGAAAGTTTGGATTCAAATGCTGAAAACGCAATCCATACAAATCATTTCGGTCTATCTTAGAATTTTTTATAATATTCCCGCTTGAAGCCCCGTAAAAATAAATTCCAGAGTTCTCGTTTAAACTCGCAATTAAATTTGTAAAATTATTATTCGAACTTGAATCAAAATAAATTCCATAATTATTTGAATTTACAGTAATGTCAGAAAAAGCAAGATTGCCTGAACTCCGAAGATGAATTCCCGAAACATCATTTTCATTTGCAATTAAACCATCAAGAATAATATTTGAACTCGGTGTTATGTCAAAACCGTCGTCAGAATTAGAATTTGCAGTTACATCTTGTAAGATATGATTAGAACCTTGAAGAAGAATACCGTCGTTATCATTTGAATTTGCAGTTACGTCATTCAACGATGTTCCCGAAGTTGCAATGAGAAATCCATTTTCGTTATTTGAATTCGCAGTCACGCCAGTTGCAGTTAAACTTCCTGCTCCTGAAACTGTCTCTATTCCTGAACCGCCATTTGAATTGCAAATTATATTTGTAAGAATCAAGTTATGAGAATTCACCGCAAAATAAATTCCTGAATCACTATTAGAACTTGCGGTTGTATCTGTTATTTGAGTATTATTTGAACCAACAACATAAATTCCATAAAGTTGGCTATCCTCTGCAGTTAATTCGTTAATGCTTGTATTAGCGCTATTCTCAAGATAAACCCCGTAAGTATTATTTGAAGTAACTAAATTCTCAATTGTTGCAAAATCTCCGACGATAGACGCACCTATTCGAACCTGAGAGACTAAAGAAACATTTCCTCTTACCAAATCCCCGTTTTTAACTACTGTATAATCCTGAGAAGAATAAACCCCATAGAAATTAGAAGAGAGATTTTGATTTCCGTAAGTAACAGTAAACCCATTCAAATCTAAAGTTACATTTGTGGCAGTTATGTTAAAGCAAGTTAACGCTGAGTTTACATCCTTTTGCAAAATATAAATGGTGTTAGCCGAACTCAGATTCCCGCAGGCAGTTATGTCTACAGCAGAAATAAAATTAGAGAATAAAATTATCCCAAATAAAAAAATAAATAAAAATTTCAAATTTTCAATAACCCCTTTTCCACTTAAAGACTATTATTTTTTTATATAAAAATCTTTAGTTAAAACCATTCATTAAGTTTTTTCTGCGTCTTGACTTGATTAAGCAATTTGCTTTTTTTGTAAATCGTTTCGCAATCAAAATTATATTTTATTTTTCCAATTTTTTTTGTTCCTTCAAGAACTTCCTTCAAATCTGCAAATTTCATAATTCCTTTTCCAATTGCTTTTTTTACACTTTCCCTCACAACCCAAACTCCCAAGCCCGCCCAATATGACGGTGTTTCAATTCTAATTGCTAAAACTCCTGCTTGTTTTTTTATTGAATTTAAAAATTCTAAAATAGGAAGACGTGAAGCATAATATCCACCAGCACAATTAAATGCATATTCTTTTCTTCCGTAAAAATCTTCATAATCTGTCGACGCTTTAATTTCTTGCGACGGATTCCACGAACTTCCAGGAAGATATAATTCAAAAAGTTCATAACCCCAAACTTCAGGAAGCAAAATTATCAAATAACAATTTCCTAAAAATTCTCCAAAAAATAAACTGTAATCTTCGATAACCGGATAATCTCTAATTTTTTTCAAAAGCATTTTTCCAAGAGAATCATCTGTCGCAGTTATGCTCCATCTTGTAGGAACTAATTTTTTATTTTTCTTCAATCCCAAAACACCGACGCTGAGAATCTTGCTTAAAGTATATTCTGAAAAATTATTTTTGTAAAGCAGTTCCATTCCCTCGACAGATTTTATTTCATCATTCATAACTTTGTCAAGTTTCTGATGAACTTTTACATTTCCGATAACTTTCGCACTTTTCAAACCAGCATGCAAACCATTCGACGTCAAAACTCTGTCGCGCTTTCTTTCAAAGTTTAATTTATTTTTTAATTCAATTTCCACGTCGACAGGATTTGAAGCAGTTGCAATTTCCTGTGCAATTTCAACAAATTTTTTTCCTATTCGTGAATCATAAACTTGCGACTGAAATCTTGAATTAATTAAGTTATCTCGCAATTTCAAAACATCTTTTATTTCAAAATTATTTTGTGCCCAATATCTCGCGTCGTCGTAAACCCACGCATTTTCATCTCTTTCTAAAGGAGATAAAATTCCAACATTCACAAGTGGATATTTTAATTTGCTTCCAATAAAAACACTCGGCGGAGAATTGCTGTCAAGTTTAGAAATATTTTTCATCTCACGATTTCTAAAACCAGTTTCACTTATTTTTTTTATTAATTCAAATTTTATGTCTGACATGTTTTTATTTAATGTTGAGTGAATTTAATATTTTCTCGGCGTCGGAGGCGCCGTTAGGGGTGGTGGCGGGGACGTGGTGGGAATAAAATTGAAAATGCAAATTTCTCGAATTAAAAAACTCTTTTCTTAAAAATTCCTTCGTTACGAATTTCAAATCCCATTTCTTAAAATCGACCACGCTTGGACGATTTTCATTTGATTGCTTTGCAATCAAATCCTTACAACCAACTTCGCTTAAATATCCCTTCATTTTTAATCTCGAAGTTTAATTCTTTTTCAGGCAAACTTCTGTGCTTTTTTAAAATTAATTTTCTTTTTCCTTTTTCATTTTTTAATAAGATTATGCATTTGCTCCAATACTGAAATAAATCTCCACCGACGATATTTACATCTCTTTCAACTCCGTTTTTCCAATCTTCTTCTGATTGAAATCCAGAATAAACTTGATTTGTTATAAGAACAGGAATATTTTGCCGTCGTGAAATCTCCGCGAGAAGTTTCATCTGCTTCGCAACTTCGCTGTTTATTTCCTTGACTTTATCATCTTCTCTCGCCTCGCCAAGCTCCAAACGATAAAGCATCGCCATTCCATCTACGACAATTAAACTAACATCTTCTTTTTTCAAATGATTATTCAGCGTCGTGAAAAACTTTTTCTGTTCATCAAAATTCGAAGGACTGATTAATAAAATATTTTTTAAAATTTCTTCAAAATTTTCTCCGATAATTTGTTTGACTCTGTCAGAAGAAAATCCATTTTCAGTATCAATAAAAATAACTTTGTTTCCTTTTTTTGCCTGCGAACACGCGACGAGAATTGACATATTTGTTTTCCCGCTTCCAGGAGAACCAGCAATCATTGTGATAATTCCTTTTTCATAACCGCCGTAAAGCCAAGTGTTCAAATCATAACTCCCTGTCGAAATCTTCTCAACTTTTTGAAAATCCATAACAGAAAAATAAAATTTGAATTAATAAGGATTATTGTAAAAAAGAATTAACTAAATTTGCTCATTCTTTCCAAACTTGAAAATGGGAAAGGGCGCTTGTTAGAAACGAATGTTATATATCTCATAAATTTGTACATTTCAGTATTCCAGTATTCACAAAATTCTGCCATTCCTTTGCTTCTATTTCCTGAAAAAATTGTAACTAACCAATTCAAAACTAAAAGAATCCAAGTTAAATTCGCCCAAACAGACAAAATCGCACCGCTGATTACAGCAACAATAATTCTAAACCACGCTTCTTTTCGCTCACCTTTTTTTGCCATAGAATAATATATTTTCTTAATTTATAAATCTTTTATTAAAATTAAATTGAATGGATTTATTTCAACTTCTTAAAATCTGTTTCAACTTTTTCCAAATCTTTTGTAATTGCAGAAACAGCGTCGTCAATTGCTTTTTTTGCTGCTTTGCCTTTTGTCTTAACTAAAAGAATCGGATGTTTTGTAATGTGTTCTCTTTTCCAAGCAGCGAATGTAACAGAAGAATCTTTATTCAAATAAACTCTCAAAATCTCTGCAATAGTCAAACTTTCAATTTCAACTTCAAGTTGTTCCTTCTCGTTCTTAAGAATTTTAAGTTCCATAAAAAGAAATCTTAATCTACATTTATAAAAGTTTTGATTAGGGAAAATTAAGGAAAAAATGTTAGTAAGTTGAATCCCAACTTCCAATATTGTACTGTTTTTCAAAAAAGTTCATAAAATCTTTTTTTGAACCAAGGTATTCAAATAATTGATTAATATCTATAGAATTTATTTCTGTATCTTCTTTATATTTGCCGGACACAATTACTATTTTTTTATTTGGGTAAAGTAACTTTAATAAATTAATTAAAAGCCGGGTATCGTGCTTATCATCATTTCCATTATCTTCTCCAAGAAGGTCAGCTTCTTCTACCCAATTTTTAAAATCGGCAATTACTTTAGTTTGAGTATATGTATCTAAAGTCTTAGAATTCTCTTTCATCCAATCAATTATTTTTTTATATAAAGAAGGAATCATATAAGCTTTTTTACATTCACACCAAGAACTTAAATAATTAAAAAATAGTTCAGTAATATATTCTTGATGTTCATCAAAGAAATATTCAATAACTTCTTCGTCTATAATAAAAATTTCTCCATCCATTTTTTGATTATATATAAAATTAAAAATTAAATTTTTTGTTAATAAATCCAGAATTCTTTATAGATTCTTTGAACCCATCTGTTGGCTTTTGTTTTCCCCTTATCTCTCGAACATTCATTATCAAAGGAGAATTTTTGGTTACCATCACTTCTATAAATTCATCTCTAGAAAGTTTTCTTCTTACTCTTTCAGCAGGAGATAAACTATCTGCTTTAACAATTGTAACACTTTTTACCTCGGTGTTTTTATTTAATTCTATATTCATAGTATTTGATGAGAAATTCATTTTTTAAATCTTTCTGCCAAAAAAGCTGGATGTTGCAGAAAAACCTCTTTCATAAATTATTAACGTATAACATATATATATACTTTTTGTATAAATTTTAATCTTCTTCCTCAGCTAAATCTTCTTCTGTATATTCTTCTGCCCATTCAACAGAATCATCGTCGTCTTTTCTTTTTCCGTATCCAAGTTTTTCTTCTGTTTGTTCCTGTTTCTTTTTTATATCTTTCAAATCCCCAATCTTAAGTTTCTGAACAGAATTATAATCAAAACCTAAATGCTTTGGTTCTTTATCTTCTTTTGAAACTAAAGAATTATCTAAAACAAATTTTTTTGAATCTGTATCAGGAAATCCCGACGCATTTTTTCTAAAACTAACGCCAAGATAACTTTCAACTTTCGCCAAAACTTTATAATTATTATCGGGCAAAAATCCCTGTTCAATCATTCTCACTGTCGCTTCAGGCTCGCCAATCGCTTTCGCAAAATCCTCGCGCGTGATTCTTCTCGTTCTTCTAATTCTCTGAATTGTCCAATGAAAATTCTCAACTAAATCTGGATGCGACTGAGTTCCCCGTTCCTTAAATTTCTGGTCAACTAAATCTCGAAGATTAGGTTCTTTCCCGTAAGAAAATTTGCTGTTCATTCCAATTAATCTATCTCGAACAGAAACTTGCTTCTGCGAAATTTCAATTTTCTCAACAGGTTTTTTTATGACTGGAAATTTATCAACAGCGAGGCAATCTTCGCAAATCTTTACAATTCCTTTTCCTGAAATAGCGTCGAATAATTTTTTATCTTCACCAGAAACACCACACCTATAACAGCTTGCCATAATGAATGAATTAATTTTATCTTTTTAAGGATTTATATAATTAATTTAGATATTTTTCAACATCATTCAGCACATTCACGTCGGTAATCACGATTTTCTCGTCAATTAAAATCACAGGAAATTCAGTAATATTATATTTTTCAACAAGCAAATTCACAGACGGAATATCGTTGTCTCCAGAAATCGGAATCAGCATAATTTTCTCACCATATTTTTCTTTCAACTCACCGAGCAAATTTGAAATCATTCCCTGTCGCGATTTCTGTTCTATCGTCGGCTCGTTGTATTTGTAAAGATAAACAACATTATGAAAATCCAAATCGCATTTTTCCTTAATCTTGATGCTGTTCATCCAAAATAAAGTTCTAAGCAAATCAAATCTTTTGTGCTGCGAAATAATTTCTTCGCTAAGAATATTCGCATCTTCATATTTCTGAATCAATCGCGCTTCTGCAAAAATGTCATTTGCAAAATTAATATTTTCTTTCATCAAACTATCGCAATCAAATTCCATAACCGCCAGCGAATTTATCTGCGTAATCTGGTCAAGGATTTTTATTTCCGTACTCGCATACATTGAATTAATTTCCTCAATTCTCGACGATTCAAGCATATAACCCATAAAAATCCCAATATTAAAAATTATCAAACTTCCTATAAGCGCATACAAAAAAACAATTTTCTGACTAGTCATATTTCCTTCCTGATGCTTTTTTTATCATGAGTCCCCCAAGCAGTTTCTCTTTTAAAATATTTATATATCGCGATTAAAGTGATGAAAGGATAAACCATAAGATAAATCACAGCGAAGAAAATTACATTAAAAATATTATTTTTCTTCATCATAGTTTTTTTCATTATTGAAAGAGAAATAAAAGTAAATATCAAACTTACTGAAAAAATTACAATCCCAAAATAATTCAAAAAACTCGGCGTGATGTAAAGTTGATTCATTGTCAGCAACGGAACATCTGCGACAATTGAATATTTTGTAAATAAATAATTTGTAAGTATGTTTGTTCCACCGACGTAAAAAAACACGCCAAGTCCGACTACACCGAGGAAAAACTGAAGAATAAAAAACGGAAGAACAAACATTCCAAGCATCCCGCGTTTGAAAATTTCGTGTTTATATTTCGCCATGCATTGAATTCCCCCAATCGTCCATCTCCGTCGCTGTTTATACCAATCGCTAAATTTCTGCGGAACTGTCGTCGAGACATGCGTCGACAAACACATTTCTCTTTCCCATCCGTGATGAATTAAATTCCAAGTAATCTCAATATCTTCAGTCATATTTTCTCCGTCAAATCCCCCCGTTTCTTTAATCGCTTCTTTTCTATACAAAGCAAGAGGTCCGGGCGTAACATAAATCCCGCCAGTATAACCCAAAAGTTTTCTCGTAAATGCAATAACACGATATTCAATATCCTGAATTTTTTCAAAGAATTTATTTGCATCTCGAACAAGAATCGGACAAGTAATCGCACCAACTTTTTTATCATTAAAATATCCAAGCATTTTTTTCAAAGAATCTTTCGCAGGATAACTATCAGCGTCGACAAAAGCGATCACATCTCCAGTCGCAAATTTTAGCCCAGCATTTTTAGAACGCCCTGCATTTCCCAAATTTTTCGGATTGTTAACTAAAATTAATTTCGGATATTTTTTCTGCAAATTTTCTACAACTTCTTTTGTATTATCCGTCGAGCAATCATTTACAACGATTACTTCCTTAATATTTTTGTAATCAATATCAAAAACGTGTTTGATAGTATCTCCGATTGTTTCTCCCTCGTTGTAAGCAGGAATCACAAATGAAACGCTGTAATTTTTTTTCAATTCGGGATACGCAAATAAATTTTTCTTATTATGCAAATAAAGAAAAATAAATAGCAAAAGAAAATAAATAGAAACGAACATATATGCTAGATAAATCGAGGACAAAACTTCCATTATATTATTCTTGGTTGATTATTTTTAAAGATTCTTGTGTCGGAGTTTCGCCTTGAAATGTGAAGTAATCATAGAAATCATCTGACAAAGAAAGTTCGTGAGTGTGTCCGACTTTTTTCTTTTTTATCAAACCAGTGTCCTCGAATTTTTTTATGTGATCATAAGCTTTGTTCCCTCGAATTTTAATTATTACAGATTGTTTTATTGGTTGCTTGAACGCAATAATCCCCAAAGTTTCCTGTTCTGCTTTCGTGAATTCAGATTTTCCCGTCGCTAATTTGTTAATTATATTATAAAACTGCGCGCGCACGTCCATTTTCCACATTTTATTTTTCTCAACAATTTCAATCGCAGATTCTTCTTTCTCATATTTTTCCGCAAGTTTTTCAATAAGTTCCTCGAGAATTATCGGATTCAAATCCGTGTAAGAAATTAATTCACTCATGCTCAAAAATCTTCCCGAAACAAAAAAAACCGCTTCGAGTTTTTTCAAATCCTCTTTTTCTCGCGCCTCGTCGATTTCATTCAGCGTCTTGCTTGTGTTCATAGATTAAAGAAGTAAACTAATATTTTAAACGTTTTTAGAGGCTCATATCTCTGATATAACTATAATAATATGTTTTTGCACAATCAGAATTCTTATCTGTTATTAAAATTTCTGGGAATCTTTGAGAGAATTGGCTTGCGGTTAAGTCAACAATTTTTCCATCTGGGGTTTCATTCCAGTAATGAAGGTTTTTATATCCTTTTAGAACAAAACTTCCTCGGACAATGTTATATCCTAAATTATTTTTAACGGCATCTGCGGCGATAAAACAACAAGCATTTGGAAATAACGGGTCCCCTTTAATTAATGACTCTCTTATTTTTTCAAGTGCAGATTTTTCTAAATCATTCATAAAAAAAAGAAGTAAACTAATATTTAAAGCTATTGAAGAACATAACCTTTTGCAATCAAAATCTTTCTAACACTTTTATTTATTTGCCCTTCATCAATCTTGCCTTCTTTTGTCAGCGTCTCCAAATCATTTAACAAAGAATTCAAATCTACTTTAAAATCTAATATAATATTTTCTCCTGAATTAATTAACTCAACATATCTTTCTGATTTAGAAAAATAAAAAGAAGATAGTCCAAGCATATTTATTTCGTCGCTAATTATAAGTCCCGAGAAATTTTCAAGATGATTAATAACTTCAGATGAAACAGATGACGGTTTCCCAAGAGAATCCAATCTTCCATAAACAATCTGATGACCAACCATTATTGCAGAGATATTATTTTCAAAACAAACTTCAAATAATTCTAAATCTTTCGCAGTGATATTTTGCGTATCCGTCGATAAATGAAGATTATTAATCATTCCTTTCCCAGGATAATGTTTGCAGGTTCCGTTTACATTTTGCTGAAGACCCAAAATATAACTTTGCAATTTTTCTTTAATTTCTTCTTCACTTCCCAAAAAAGTTCTCTCACCATAAGACAAATCTTGAAATTCAGAAATAGGAGCAAAATTAAAATTAAACCCAAGCTCTTTTAATAATTCTCCTTCACTTAATCCCACGTCATAAGCTTCTTGAGAAGTATTTATTTCAGACAGCGAAGGAAAATCCTGAAACTCTGAAAAAGGATTCCACGCACCTTCCATATCAGTTGAAACAATCAATTTTATTTTTGAATTTTCTTGATATTTTACTATTCGATTTTTATATTCGTCTTTAGTGTCAAGACCATCTAAAAAAATTCCCCCGACATTGAGATTGGTATATTCAAAATTATCTCTATTCCCGTATACAATTATCATCTGCGCTATTTTTTGTTTGAGAGTAAGAGAATCAAATTGAATAGAATTATTGTTGATTATTATATTATCTGTATTCTCCGAAGGAATTGTGCTATTAACCGAAAAAATAATTCCTAAAATAATTAGAACAAACGTAACGCATAGGATTATTAATTTAACCTCTTTTTTCATTTTTTAAATTTTAAATCTCAAAATCGCACCAGCACCAGATAAATTATTGAATTGTTCTCCTTCTGTCGTCTCTGTCGAAACAATTTCAACTTCTGAACCCGCATTCTCTGCAAGTTCTAAAAATTCTCTTGTCAAAGTTTTATCATAATCTTTTGAAATAATTAATAATTCAACAGCACCATATTGCAAAGCTTTTCTCACGTCGGCTTCTTTGTAAAAAGTAATGTCGGGTTTTTCTCCGAGATGCTCGAAAAAATTCTCAAGAATTTTTTTCTCACGAACAATTTCCTGTCCTGCTAAAATATCTCGAGATTTTTCAACAAGTTCTTTTAATCCAGATTCATCGCTATCTCCAATATCAACTTTTCCTAAAACTTTTTCTCTCAACCTTGTAGGAAGATATTCTCCGTCGACAAATTCATCTTTTGTTGGAATCGGCCCGCCGACAAGAATTCCTTTCAACTTCGGCATTTCATAAAAAATCTTTTTCATTTCATCAGCAATTCTTTTGTAAAATTCTTTTGTCAAGCCCTCAGTAATTCTGTGAAATCTTTGTGAAGATTGTCCGCCCGCTCTAACTTTCGACGGAACTCCCGACGTCATTTTTTGAAAAACTTCAATTCGTTTTCCCTCAAGCATTCCAATCGTCGCTTCTTTTCTATCCATAACAAGAAGCCCAAAAACTTCAGTAACTTCCAGCATCGCCTGAAGCGGTTCTAAAATAAATTCTTTATCACAACGATACATTCTAATTTTCAAAGGTTGAATTGGTTCAATATCCCAAAGTTGTAAATCACTCTGCCCTTCAACTTTAGAAATATTTCCAGCAAAAAGCGCAAGCCCATTCGGAGGAGTTTGTTTCAAACCTTTAAGATAACGAACAATTTTTTCCAAAGCTTCAGTAACATTATTTCTCGTCGTCGTCGATTTAATATTTTTCGCAGTAGATTTCTCACCTTCAAGTTGTCGCTGAACAGCATTCACGTCGTAATCCGCAGGAATGTAAACTGTAACAAGTTCTGTATGTCTGCCTTTGTAAGTTTCAAGTTCTTTCATTCTTGCTTCAAGTTCTGATCGTGTTATTATTGCCATTTTATAAAAATAAGATTACGCTATTTAAAATCTACTTTAAAATTTCCTTCCTTAATTTCAACAGCATTAGCAACAGATTTCAAATCGTCAAGAACATCTTCTAAATCAGAATAAAGATTTCTTGAAATTGTCAAAATTATTTCAGCATTCATAGGTTTTTTTGCATTAGATTTTTCCTGACGAATTTTAGAAATTAAATCTAAAAGCAAATTCCATTTGTCCCAACCAAGTTCATTATCTTCATATTTTTTCACGACGGTTTTTTCTTTAATTTTTTCAAACTTAGGCCATTCACAAATATGAATTGATTTTATTTTTTCTTTCTTCTTAAAATTATCCTGATAAATTTTCTCAGTAATAAACGGAACAATCGGCGCAAACAATTTCAAAATTACAAAAAGAGAATTATACAAAGTATATTGCGCAGAAAGTTTTTTGTTCCCTGTTTCCTGATAAATTCTTTTCTTTACAAGTTCTAAATAATTATCACAAAAATCTTTCCAGAAAAAATTATCGACGTCATTCTTGACTCTTGAATATTCATACTTCTCAAAATATTCTGTGGAATTTTTTACAAGAATATTTAATTTATCCAAAAATAATTTATCAAGAGGTTCGAGATTTTTTGGTTTTTTGCCGTCGTAATCTTCCAAATTCATAAAAATAAATCTTGAAGCATTCAAAAGTTTTGTAACAAGTTTTTTTCCTGTGACTAAATCTTTTTCTTGATAATCAAAATCATCTCCAAGTTTTGCCGACGCTGCCCAATATCTCAAAGCATCAGCGCCGTATTTTTCAATAACTTCTTGCGGCAAAATAACATTCCCTTTCGACTTAGCCATTTTCTCGCCTTTCATAGTTACATAACCAGAAATCACAGCATCTTTCCAAGGATTTTTTCCAAAGTGCAATCTCGATTTCAGCAAAGTGTTAAACAACCAAAAAGAGATAATCTCGTGCGCCTGCGGACGCAAACTCATCGGAAATAATTTTTTCTGAACTTTCTCGTCTTTAATTAAATTATTTACAATTTGCGGAGTCATCGACGACGTGAACCAAGTATTGAAAACATCTGTCTCAGGAATTATTTTTTCAGAATTGCATTTCGGACATTTTGCAACAGGCGGTTTATCTTTCAAAGGATCAACAGGAAGTTGTTTTTCATTCGCTAAAATAACTTCACCGCATTTCTCACAATACCAAACAGGAAAAGGAATTCCAAAATATCTTTGATTAGAAATCAGCCAGTCCCACTGCAAACCTTTAACCCAATTTTCATAACGATGTTTCATAAAATCAGGAAACCAATTCAATTCATTTCCCCACTTCAGCAAATCATTTTTCAAATCAAGATATTTTACAAACCATTGTTTTGATTTTACAAATTCAATTTCAGTTCCGCAACGTTCATGAACATTTACAAAATGTTTTATCGGAATTTGTTTAATTAAAAGCCCCACGTTTTTCAAATCTTGAATAATTTCTTTTCTTGCTTCTTTAATTTTCATACTAGAATATTTTCCAGAAATCGAACTCATTTTTCCGTCCTCGACAATCGCAAGTTTTATCGGAAGATTGTAAGCCTTCTGCCATTCCATATCTGTCTGGTCTCCGAAAGTGCAGCACATAACAATTCCTGTTCCTTTATTCATATCAACTCGTTTGTCTTCCATAATTGGAACTTCAAAATTAAATAACGGAACTTTTGCTTTTTTTCCTAAATATTTTTTGTATCTTTTGTCGTCGGGATGATAAAAAATCGCAACGCAGGCAGGCAAAAGTTCAGGACGCGTCGTCGCTATTTTCAAATCTTCTTTTCCAATTTTAAAAATTATATCATTAAAAAAAGAATCAATTTCTTTGTCTTCAACTTCAACTTGCGCAACTCCTGTTCGGCATTCAGGACACCACATTGCAGGCGCATCTTTCCGATACATTCTTCCTTTCTTGTGCAAATCCAAAAAACTCCACTGCGAAATTCTTCTCGAATCGTCGTCGATAGTTGAATATTTCAAATCCCAATCACAACTGATTCCAACATTTTTCCAATCCTGAATAAAAGCAGGAAGTTCTTTTTTTATAAAATCGTTGCAAATTTTTATGAATTCTGTCCTCGGCATTTCTTTTGATTTTATTCCAAGAGATTTTTCAACAAGTCGTTCTGTCGGCAATCCGTTATTGTCTGTTCCAAACGGATAAAAAACCTCAAGTCCTTTCATTCGCATAAATCTCGCAATGAAATCGCTCTGTGAATAAGAACACGCGTGCCCAATATGCATTCGCCCAGAAACCGTCGGTGGCGGCGTATCAATCGAAAAAAGTTTTCTCTCAGATTTAGAATCAAATTTGTAAATTTTTTCTTTCTCCCAAAGTTCCTTGCAATGATTTTCAATCTCTCTCAAATCTGTTTCAGCCATTCAAAAACCAAATAAAGAAACTTTTAAAAATTATCTATATATCAAATTATATGGCAGACGGACTAAACCTTCCTTCAGGAACAGGCGGACTTGTAAAATTCAAAGAAGAATACAAAAGTAAATTCAACCTAAAGCCGACGCACGTTATCGGTTTCGTAGTGCTGATTCTCGCGTTCAGAATTGCGTTAGGAATTTTTATCAAATAATGTTCCCCAACATCGACCCGAAAAAAATGCAAGCAGTAATGAAACAAATGGGAATAAACCAAACTGAAATTTCTGCTTCAAAAGTTATAATCGAAAAAGACGACGGTGAAAAAATAATTATAACAAATCCTTCTATAACAAAAATAAAAATGCAAGGACAAGAATCTTTTCAAATTTCTGGAGACGTTTCAGAATCAGAAGAAAAATTTTCAGATGACGACGTGAAAGTAGTAATGGAAAAAACAGGATGTTCAGAAAAAGAAGCAAAAAAAGTTCTTGAAAAAACAGGCGATTTAGCTGAAGCAATTTTAGAATTAAGTTAAATAAAAAGTAAAATAAATTTTAATTTGTTTAAAATAATTTTCCCGCGAACGAAGTTCGCTTTGGGTGGGAGGGCGGGATTAACAAATTAAAATAAAAAATATTTTATTCTGAAGAAAAATATATATACTTAATCCTCGTGATAAATTACGCTTCTGAGGGGTTTATGGAAGATATAATACAAGAAAAAATCAGCGCTGACCATCTGCTGTATGTCAGTTTGAAATACACGAAGACGTGCGACGTAATTATGAATCTACTTCTGCGATGGAAAAAAATGATTGAGACAAGTTTGGAAAAAATTCTCGAGCACGCAAAAAAGAAAAAACTGATAAAAGCAATTCCAACAAATCCCGTCGGACAAATCAAAGAAATCAGAGAACTTTTCAAAAAAGACAAAGAGTTTTTAGCAGTAATTGACTTATATGAAATGTTCAGAAAAGTCAGAGAATTGCGAACAGAAAGAATCGGCGAATTCAGAAAAAATGTGATGCTCAAAATTTTCTATCAAGGAAAAGAAATAAATGTGGATTTAGAAAAACTCAAAGAATATGCGGACATGCTCGAAAAATTTATAAGCAAAGTTAAGCAATTTCTTCTATCGTAAACGAAAATGAAAAAAGTAATCGTTATAACCTCTGGAAAAGGAGGCGTTGGAAAAACAACAACTGCAATTAATCTTGGTGCGGCAATAAAATATTTCGGAAAAGATGTTCTAATTATCGACGGAAATTTAACAACTCCAAACGTCGGAATCCACTTGAATTCCCCTGAAGTCCCAATAAATTTGAACCACGTTTTGACAGGAAAAGCCGACGCATTCGAAGCAGTTTACGAACACGAATCAGGAATAAAAATAATGCCTTCTTCACTTTCTATAAAAGAATTAAAAAAAGTAAAATATGAAAAAATAAAAGATTTCAAACTAGCATTCATGAAACTTTCTGAATATGTTATCGTCGACAGTGCAGCAGGTTTAGGAAACGAAGCACTTTCAACAATCGATATGGCTGATGAATTAATCGTCGTTACAAACCCAGAAATGCCCGCAATCACCGACGCATTGAAAGCAATAAAAATGGCAGAGCAAATGAAAAAATCAGTTCTCGGAGTTATCGTCACAAGAGTAAAAAAGAACGACATTGAAATGACTCCCGAAACAGTTAAAGAAATGTTAGAAACCACAATTTTAGGAATGGTTCCAGAAGATATTTGCGTTCAGAAATCATTAAGTATGAAAAATGCAGTGGTTCACACGCATCCGAAAAGCAACGCAGCAAGGGCTTACAAAGAAATTGCGGCAAAGCTGCTAAACGTCGAATACGATTCAGAAAAAGATAAAGAAAGTTTATGGGAAAAAATTTTCAAAAAGAGAAAAATCAAAGTTTACTATTGATTATATTTTTATAACTAAATCTTAATAAAATAAAATCGTTCTTGAATTTTATGGAAACTCATTGGAAATTTCCTTATTACTCAATATCTTCCGAAGAAATGAAAATAATTTTCAGGGATAGAAAGAGACAGAAAAAATTAGAAAATATGCTCCCCCTTGAAGACGGTTTAACTATGCGATATATTGAAATTTATTTAGATAAAGGAGAAATAACTTACATAGTGCATGACTGGGAAAAAGAAAAAAGCGGGAGAGTAAAAACAGAATCTTTTTTCTCTAAAGATTTATGAAAAACATTTAAGGTTTATATCTGGCATTAACGTAAGAAGAGAGCTCTTCACAGTATCTCTTTCTTCGCTTTCTCCTCTAAGCGTTATTCTCGACGTGGAATTCAGAGACTGTTCATATTCTGCAATCGTGTTGTATCTCCCCAAAAAATAAAATGTTTGATAATTAATTTTCCCATCAATATTGTTTTCGAAATCTTTAGCAAGCAACTCTGCATCAAGTCTTTTCATCAAAACAGAAAAGTCCGAATAGCGAAAATTAAAAGTTCTCCCTTCCCAAATTATTTCTCTCATAAAAAATTTAATAAATAACTGCTTATAAAAATTATGTAGAAAAAATAGAGATTTATCCAATTCTCGCGCCGTTTTCAATATCAGATTCAGGTGCAAGCAAAACAACTTCAGAATGTTCAGAATTCGACGCTGCTAAAAGCATTCCCTGACTTTCAACACCGCGAAGTTTTCTGGGTTTTAAATTTGAAAAATAAACAATTTTTCTTCCGACAAGTTCTGCTTCAGTGTAAAAATCTTTTATTCCCGCACAAATAATTCTTTTTCCCAATTCTCCGACGTCAAGAGTTAATTTCAAAAGTTTATCAGAACCTTCAATGTATTCAACTTTTTTTATTTGAGCAACTCGCAAATCAATTTTTTCCCAATCTGAAAATTCTGCAATGTTTTGTTCTTCCATTTTTATATTATCTTTTGAAAAAGAATTTCTCCCTTTTTAATTTTATTCTCTTTCAAAGGTTTCGCAATATTTTCATATTTAATTTCAAAACCAAACTGTTTCGCAATTTTCTCCGACGCTGAAGGAATAAACGACCAAAGCAAAATAGCAATTGTTTTAATTCCTAAAGCTAAATTGTATAAAACTGCTTTTTTGAAATCCTCTTCATGAATTTCCCAAGGCTTTTCTGACTGAACGTACCCATTAAGTAAATCAATAAAAGAAAAAATCTCATTCAACGCTTTATCTGTTTCATAATTCTCAAAATGTTTTTCTACATCTTTTTGTAATTTTATTATTGAAAAAGGAATATCCCATTTAGGATTTTTTTCAAACCCATATTTTTCAATCAAAGCAGAAACTCGTGAAACCAAATTTCCTAATTTATCAGCAAGTTCATTATTTCTTTTTATCAAAATTTCTTCTGAATAATCAGAATCTTCAAAAACAGAACATCTCAATAAAGAATATCTTACAGAATCAGAACCATATTTATCGACGAGAACAAACGGGTCAATGACATTTCCTAAACTCTTGGAAATTTTCTGTCCTTGCAAATTTAAATAACCATGAACTAAAAGTTTTTTCGGCAATTTATAATTAGCAGAAAGTAAAATTGCGGGCCAGATTACAGAATGAAACCAATTAATTCCTTTTCCGACTATGTGCAAATCAGCAGGCCAAAATTCATGTTTTTCTCCAGAGCCAGAAATATAATTTATCAAAGCGTCGAACCAAACATAAACTTTAAAATTTTTATCAAGCGGAAAATCAATTCCCCAATCAGAATTTTTTCTAGTGACGCACAAATCTTTCAAATCATCTTCTTTTAATCTCGAGAGAATTTCATTTTTTCTGGATTCAGGAACAATATAATCTTTCACAAATTTTTCAATTTGATTTTTATATTTTGAAAGTTTGAAAAAATAAGCTTCTTCTTTCAAAACAGAAATTGCTCGATTAGGATGTTCAGGACATTTACCGTCGATTAAATCTTTTTCTGTCTTGTAAGCCTCGCACCCATAACAATAAAGTCCTTCATAATTTTTTTTGTAAATGTCGCCTTTCTCAAATGCTTTTTTTATAATTTCTTTTGAAACATCAACATGTCTTTTTTCTGTTGTTCGAATAAAATCGTCATTGCTTAAATTTAATTTTTCACAAAGTTCAATAAAAATTTTTGAATTCTTGTCAACAAATTCTTTTACTGGAATTTTTGCTTCTTTTGCTGCCAGAGAATTTTTCTGCGCATTCTCATCGGTGCCTGTTAAAAACCAAACTTTGTCTCCGATTAATCTGTGCCATCTCGCGATAGCGTCAGCTAAAGTTTTCTCAAATGCGTGCCCGATATGCGGCTTCGCATTTACATAATCAATTGCAGTTGTAATATAAAATTTTTTTGTCATATTTCTCTAAAGCGATTTCGTGAATATAAATTTTCCGCGAACGAAGTTCGCTCAGGGTGGGCGGGAGGGATAACGAAATCGTGAATTTATTTTATAATAATAAGAATCAAGTTTTTATTATTTTCTGCCTTGCAAAATCGAATTCAAATATCTATTCAAACTAATTTCATCTCTCTCAAATAAGTCTCTATCTAATTTAATTTTTTTAGACGCATAAATTTTATCCTCTTCTATTTTCCCAAACTCGCTTGTAATCCAAAAGCAATCATAATGCAATCCGTCAGAATCTGGGAGAATATCTTTCCCAAAACCTCCGTCACGAATTGGTTTTAATTGTCGAAAAATTCTCTCCCTTATTCGCTCAATTTCCGTCGGCGTGTTGATGACCATAAAAGTCCATTTATGCCTTTCAAATTCTTGTTCACCAGTATAAGTATGAATGTTGTATCTAACTTGTCGTTCTATCATAAAGAAAAAAATCATAACAATCTTTAAATTAATTATTGTATTAGAGAAAATACGCGCAGTTAGTTTATCGGTAGAATTCAAGCTTCCCACGAACGACAACGCTCGGCGTTCGTCCAACGGAATAAGCTTGTGAGCCGGGTTCAATTCCCGGACTGCGCATATTTCTATTTACTAAAAAGTAGTAACAAATGATAAGTTTTATAAAACCCCATTCATTATTCTCTTTATGTCATTAGAAAAACTTGTAAATAAAACAACAGAAAAAATAGGCTCAAATACTTTGGAGTATGGATTTGACGATTATGTTTCAAGAGGAGTAAGTTATGTCGGAAATCTCCCAGCAAAATTAATTTTATTCAGCAAAGATGTTGGAAATTACCCAAGAGAAAACACACAAAAATATATTTCAAAATATGTTGCAGAATCTGGACTGGAAAATACAACAGTAAGAATAGGACACAACAGCGTCGTGAAAGATGTTGTAAGACTTTTCAAAGATGAAAAATTAAAAGATATTTCTTTGCTCGGTAAAATTTTCTTAGGAATTCCAACAACGTTAATCGGCGGATTATACAGCAAATTAACAAGAGCAGATTATTACAATCCATTTACAAAAACAGCAGTAATTTATTCCGACATTCCTGCCGTTGCTGTCCATGAATTAGCACACGCAAAAGATTACCAAAATGTCGGAAAACCAACATTATATTCTTTATTTAGAGCAACAGGAATCGGAGCATTATATCAAGAAATCCAAGCTTCAGTGATGGCTCATAAATACATAAAAGAAAAAGACAAAAACGAAAAAACAGGGAGATATTTAATTCCCGCTTTTATAACTCACGTTTTGAATTTCTTATTCTCCTAATCAAAGGATTTCAAATCTAAAATTATTTAAACAAAAAAAGGGTATATTCTAATATGTTCAGCAAAGAAAAATGTAGAAAATGTAAAAAGAAAATCAGCGAAAATTATAGCTTCTGCCCTTACTGTGGAACAAGTTTAGATGAAAACGAAGAAGAATGGGGAATGCTCGGAAAAAACGATTTCGAATCTTTCGCAAAAGAAATGAAACTCCCATTAGGATTTAACACAATTTTTAATTCATTAATGAAAAATTTAAGCAAAGAATTCGACGCGCAAATCAGAAATTCAGAACCGCAAAAAAAGACAATGAAAAAAGACGGAATAAGCATTAGCATTTCAACATTTGGAAACGGCGCTCCAAAAATAAAAGTTTCTGAAATGGGGCAAAAACCAACAGCAAAAAAAGAAACTCCAAAATTCCAGCAAAATTTTTTCACAAAAGAAAAAGCAAAAGAATTTGTTGAATCACCGAAGACAGAACCAAAAACAAATATTAGAAGATTATCAAATAAAGTAGTTTACGAACTCGAAATGCCCGACGTTTCAGGAATGGAAGACGTTTCAATAATTAAATTAGAAAACAGCATCGAAATAAAAGCAATCGGAAAGAAAAAATCTTACTCAAAAGTTATCCCAATAAATCTCCCAATAACAGGTTACGATTTGTCAGAAGGGAAATTAATTCTTGAATTAGGCACGAAGTGACGAATTCTACGAGGACGAATGGAATGAGTTCGAGTAAGAACTGAAGGTTCTGCTTTCGAATTGGGGGTAAAAGGATAAACAGAAAACTTTTAAATAAACTTTGTTCTTGAAATTATATGGAGCTGTAGCTCATGGGTTTCTTAAAAGAAACTACAATGGTAGAAATGCTTAAAACGCATTGCTCGCTACAACTCAAACACAATGAGGCTGTAGCTCAGTCTGGTTAGAGCACCGTCCTGATACGGCGGGGGTCCAAGGTTCAAATCCTTGCAGCCTCATTTTATTTTTTTATCTGATTGAAAACCAGATTTATATTAGGGTTTGAACCGTAGGTTTCAAATCCCGAGAATTTTCGCGAGCATATAATTTTGATTTGATTTAAGTCGAGCGAGGGTTCGAGCGAGCGTTTGCAAAAATGCCGAAAATATTTATTGCAATTTTTGCGGGCGCGAGTTGTGCAGCCTCATTTATTTTTTATTTATTCAATCGTAGATTGAATTTTATTCTTAAGATTTCTGGGTAATTTCTTCCCGAAAAGATTTTTAAACCAACTTTTTCTAAGTAATTAATGGTAAACGGATTTTATCATTTCATAAGAGAAGCCTGGAAAAAACCAGACAAGAAAATTCTTAGAGAAAGAATGATTGAATGGCGACACAGCGACGTATTCACGAAAGTTGACAAACCATTAAGATTAGACAGAGCAAGAGCATTAGGTTACAAAGATAAAAAAGGAATTATCGTCGTAAGAGTTAGAATTGCAAGAGGCGGACACAAAAGACCGCGCCCAGCAAAAGGAAGAAGAAGTAAGAGAATGCACACAAACAAAAATCTTATGATGAATTACAAATGGATTGCAGAACAGAGAACAGGAAACAAATTCAAAAATTTAGAAGTTCTAAATTCTTATCAAATCGGAAAAGACGGAATGAATTATTTTTACGAAGTAATTTTAGTTGACCCGTCGAAACCAGAAATCCAATCAGATAAAAACTTAAACTGGGTTTCAGAAAACAAAAAAAGAGCAGCAAGAGGATTGACTTCTGCAGCAATCAAATCTCGTGGATTAAGAAATTAAAAATGGATTTTGAAATTACAGAAATTATTTCTGAGATAAAAGAAGATTATAAAAATTCTATTAAACCTTTAGTCGAAAAAGGATTATACAAACTTGCAGGAGTTAAATTAGCAAATATAAATTTAGCTTACATTAAACCAAACATAAATTCATTAATAGCATACTCTCATTTTGGATTAAATTTTGTTGGTGCTAGTCTTGGATTAGAAGAAAGATTAAGAGAAAAAGGAGATATTGAAGAACTGATAACATTTTTTGAAGCTTCTCTCGCTCAAATAGAATTATCTCAAAAAACGAGAGAGTTATTTCCAGAATAAAACTATACTTGATAAAATTTTAGCAAGAAATTAATTTTTAACAAAACCGAATCGTTTATTTTTCGCAGTCATTTTTATAAAATAATTCAATCTTTTTTCAAATTCTTCTTTATTTTCCCGTTGGTGTCCGATATACGCAATACGAATTCTTTTGTAACTTTCAGGAAATTTCTGAAAATTTTCCCACGCTTCTTTATTTTTTTTAATCGCATTCAAAATATCTGAAGAAATTTTAAAATCATCAGGCGCATCTGTTTTAGAATCAAACGCGTGAGCAATCGCATCAAGCCCAAATTTCGTCATTCTCTTTTCTGAAATTAATTTTCTAACTCTTTCTTTATTCAATTGCGAAAGAAGACTTCCTTTTCTTCGCGGAGTAAATCTCTGCGCATATTTCTCGTCGTCAATTGATTTCGCAGTGCTATCAATCCAGCCAAAACACAACGCTTCATCGACGGCATCATTATAACTAATTCTAGGTTTCCCCGAAGATTTTTTGTAATAAATTAACCAAATTTCTTTTTCCAGATTATGATTTTTAGAAAGCCACGCACGCCAATCTTTTTTATTTATCACATACAAAGTTTTTTTCAATTCCATAAAAGAACAAGTAATTAGAAATTTTTAAAAGTAAGTTATTTAAATCGCTTATTCGTTAATTTAATATGCTTTCACAGGAACCAATTGATTTAAGCAAAGTAAAAGAGGAAGACGTCGATAAAGAAATTCTTAGATTAGGAATGATTGCCGAGCTCGACGCTGTGAGTTTGTATGAACAATTATCAGCGAAGACAAAAAATAAAAAAATAAAAGAAGTTCTTCTCGACATCGCGAAAGAAGAGAAAACTCACGTCGGAGAATTCCAAACTTTGCTTCTTGGATTGGACAAAGAACAAGTCCGCGAATTAGAAAATGGAAGAAAAGAAGTAATGAAAAAATAAAATGAAAAAAAATAAAATCTGGTTCAGGAAAAGAAAAGGAATTTTTTCAAAAGATTTAGGTTACGGATGGGTTCCAGTTTCGTGGGAAGGAAACATTATGATTTTATTATTTATTTTAGTAAACGTCGTCGGAGATATTTATTTCGGATTTCCTTACAAAGAAAATTCTATCATTAACTTTATGATAACTCTCGTTGCTTCAATAATTATTTTTTCAATAATTGCGAAATATAAAACAAAAAAATGAAAATACTTGTAGCTTATTATTCTCGAAGCGGAAAAACAGAAGACGTTGCAAAAGAGATTGCGCAAACTTTAGGCGCAGATTTGGATAAAGTAATCGATAAAAAAAATAGAAAAGGAATTTTTGGATTTCTTAGAGCAGGAAGAGATGCACTTAAAGAAAATAAAACAGAAATAGAGCATAAAAAAAATCCACAAGATTATAATTTGGTAATTGTCGGAACACCGACGTGGGCGTCAACAATAACTCCCGCAATAAGAACTTATTTAATGAAACACAAATTCAAAAAAATTGCGTTCTTCACAACCGCAAGTGGACTCGACGGAACAGAAACATTTAATAAAATGAAAGCGCTTTCTAAAGAACCAGTAGCTGTCCTTGAAATGGAAAGCAAAGATTTCAAAAATAAAAAAATAAAAATCTGGGAAATAAAAAAAGTAAAAAACTTTTGCGATAAAATAAAAAATGAAAAATAAAATTAAAAAACAAATTATTTGGATTCCAAGAACTTTAATTGTAATGTATATCCTTTTTATCAGCATGTTTGCCCTCGACACAGAATTCGGACTTGGGTTTTTTATGCACTTAATTCCTTCATTTATTCTTTTAGCAATTTTAATTTTCACTTGGAAAAAACCAAAAATTGCAGGAATCTTTTTTGGATTATTCGGAATCGCAACAATTTTTTATTACGGAACTTATTCTGATTGGAGAATATTTTTGATGATCTCACTTCCACCAATTTTAGCAGGAATTTTATTTTACTTTTTAAAAAATCCAAAACATTAAAAACTTCTTTCTCTAATAATTTTTATAAAAGAAAAAAGATGAGATACAAAAAACTTGCAGAATTATATGAATCGCTTTCATCGACGACAAAACGACTTGAAAAAACAGAAATTCTCGCAGATTTTTTAAAAGATATTTCTGAAGCAGACAAAGATATTTTGTATTTATTATTAGGAGATATTTATCCAGAATACGACGAAAGAAAAATCGGAATTTCAAGTCAGCTCGCAATAAAAGCAATTTCAAAAGCAACAGGAACTGAAAAAGAAAAAGTTGTAAAAGAATGGAAAACCGTCGGTGATTTGGGAAAAGTCGCAGAAAAATTAACGCAGGGAAAAAAACAATCTACATTAATGCAAAGCAAAATTTTAACAACAGAAAAAGTTTTGGAAAATTTAAGAAAACTTCCAGCACTTGAAGGCAAGGGAACAGTTGATAAAAAAATTTCTTTAATTACAGAATTGCTGACATCAGCGTCGCCAATTGAATCACTGTATCTTGTGAGAACTTTGATTGGAGATTTAAGAATTGGAATTCAGGAAAGCACAATTCGTGAAGCAATGACAAGCGCATTTTTTAAAGGAGACAAAGAATCCGCATTGAAAGTTCAGGACGCAATTAACAAGGCAAATGATTTAGCAGAAGTTTTCGAAATGGCGAAGACAGGAAAAGAAAAAGAATTAGGAAAAATAAAAATTGAAGTCGGCAAGCCGATAAAAGCAATGCTCGCAGAAAAAGTAAAAACAATAAAAGACGGATTCACTGCCGTCGGCAAACCGTGCGCTGTCGAATACAAATATGACGGATTCAGATTAATAATTCACAAAAAAGGAGAAAAAGTTTCGCTGTTCACACGAACATTAGAAAATGTTACAAAACAATTCCCAGAAGTTGCAGATTACATTAAAAAATTTGTCGACGGAGATTCATTTATCTTGGATTCAGAAGCAGTGGGTTTTGATAAAAAAACAAAAGAATACAAACCATTCCAAAGCATCAGCCAGAGAATAAAAAGAAAATATGACATTGAAAAAATACAAAACGAACTTCCCGTAGAAGTAAATGTATTCGACGTTTTATTCTACGAAGGAAAATCAATGCTAAACGAACCCTTCAAAAAAAGAACAGAACTTGTTAGAAAAATAATTCACGAGCATCCTTACAAAATAATTCATTCAAAACAAATCATAACCGACGACGAAGAAAAAGCAAAAGAATTTTACAAAAAAGCATTGAAAGATAATCAGGAAGGTGTAATGATGAAAAACCTAGACGCTGATTACAGTCCAGGAAGAAGAGTAGGGAATATGGTAAAAATGAAACCAGAAGAAAGAGATTTCGATTTGGTAATCACGGGCGGAGAATACGGAACAGGAAAACGTTCTGGCTGGATTTCAAGTTTTATTTTATCTTGCAGAGACGGAGACGAATATTTAGAAATTGGAAAAGTCGGAACAGGTTTCAAAGAAAAAAGCACAGCTGAAACGCAAGAAGCGAGCGATTTCGCGGAGAAGGGCACGAGAAGTGCAAGCGAAGTCGGGAGTAAAATTTCATTTGAAGAATTAACAGAAAAAGTCAAACCGTTGATTACTAAAGAAGAAGGAAAAATTGTAAAAATAAAACCGAAAATTATTGTCTCTGTAACTTATCAGGAAATTCAAAAATCACCGACGTATTCTTCTGGTTTCGCATTAAGATTTCCGCGATTCATGAATCTTCGTCCAGACAAACCACTGTCAGAAATAACTTCGCTGAAAGAAATTGAAAAAGATTTCGAGAAGCAAAAAAGAAATTGGCAGTATGGATAATAAAAAACCTTTATAAAGGAATTTTCTCTTAATATATCAATGACGAGCAAGGCGAGTGAATTCCCGCCAAGTTTTTTCGTGAAACGAAAAATTTTCTCGTCGAAAATATGACACGAAAATGACATCAGACAGCACGTATAAAATTCAAAACATCGTCGCAACTGCTTCTTTAGGAAAACCAGTGCCGTTAACAAAATTAGCAAGAACACAACCAAATACAGAATATAATCCAGAAACTTTTCCAGGTTTAGTTTTAAGAATTAAAGAACCAAAATCAGCAGTTTTAGTTTTCTCGTCGGGAAATTTAGTTTGCACAGGAACAAAATCAACAACGCAAGTAAGACAAGTTATCGACGCTGTGATAAAACAATTAAAAAAAATCAGCGTTAACATTACAACAAAACCAAAAATCACAGTTCAAAACATCGTCGCATCAGGAACAATAAATTTGAAATTAAATTTAAATTTCCTCGCGCTCGAAATGGAAAACACAGAATACGAACCAGAACAATTCCCTGGATTAGTTTACAAATTAATAGAACCAAACGCAACATTTCTTTTATTCAGCAACGGAAAACTCGTTTGCACAGGAACAAAAAATAAAGAACAGCTTGAAGCGAGCATGGTTCAATTATTGAAGAATGTTAAAGAGGCACTAAAAAACTATAAATAATTTTTTAGGTAATTTGCCCACGCGTAGTCAAATTAAGGAAGCGTTGAAAAATTACAAATAATTTTACAAAATATTTAAAAACTATTATTTCCTAAATTGATTATGAAAAAGGGGAAACAGATAGACGTTAAACTAAATCTTTCAGTTCGCACATTTTACATTTTTATCGCATTAGGAATTTTAGCAATTGCAGGTGTCGGAGTTTACGCAGCGTCTTATTCCGCAGCAGGAGCAGGACACCCCTATTCTGAAATCACAACTTGCGGAGAAGGACAATTCTTAGAAGTAATCGGCGGAGTCTGGACTTGCGCAACATATCCATCTACAACTTCAAATTGTGCGTGGATAAATTATGATGCAAAAAGCGATTCTTATAACCCATTTAGCGACGAAGTTACTCCATTAACTTGTCCACCGGGAAAAGCTTTAAGGGCAATAAGAGAAAACTCAGGATATGTCGAAGATAATAATCCATCTATTAGTACAAGCAATGTAGATGTAGTCAGTGAAATATTGTGCTGTTAATATTCACAGATAATTAATTCTAAAAATTTATTAAAATATTTTTACAAACTCCGAAGATAATTTAAAAATTATTAAATAAATTTCAAGATTGCAAATACATTTACAAAATATTTAAAAACTATTATTTCCTAAATTGATTATGAAAAAGGGGAAAAGAGTTCAAATTAAAATAAGATTCTCAAATCGTTGGCTGTATACTTTTATTGCTTTTGGAATTTTAATCCTTGCGGGAATTGGAGTTTATGCAACATCTTATACTAATTCAAACACAGGACATCCTTACACAGAAATCACAACTTGTGCAGAAGGACAATTCTTAAAAGTAATAAATGGTGTTTGGACATGCGAAACATATTTTGCTTCAAAAGATGAAAATAGATGTCAAACGATTGGATTTGGCGAGGGATTTGGCAGTCGCAGATCGGATAGTCGAACTTTTTGGCTATATGGGGCTTATTCAAATATACCTTATTATGAAGATTATTCCGCTCAATGTTCTACTGAACACCGATGGTTCATTTGTCCAGTTGGGACAGTTTTATCTGGAGTAATATCAGAACCCGATTCATACTCGGCTTATAATCCCGGAAATTATGGTCCAAGTCCATCCTATCACACAGATGAAGTTGAAAGGATAATATGCTGTTAATATTAAAAATTAATTTTTCTATAAATTTATTTCACCATTACAAATAATTAATTATTAAAAATTACCGACGATATTTCTAAATATAAATAAAATTTATTAAATAAATTCAAGATTGCAGACACATTTACAAAATATTTAAAAACTATTATTTCCTAAATTGATTATGAAAAAGGGGAAACAGTTAGATATTAAACTAAATCTTTCAAATCGCGGACTTTATATTTTTATTATTTTAGGAATTTTAATCGTCGCTGGAATTGGAGTTTACGCAGCATCTTACACAAATTCAGGTGCAGGACATCCTTACACAGAAATCACAACTTGTGCAGAAGGACAATTCTTAAAAGTAGTAAGCGGGGTTTGGACTTGTGCAACATATCCAACTACAAATTCAGATAATTGTCAATGGGTAGAGCAAGACCCTCCTTGGTGGAATAGTTGGAGTGGTGAAGACAGTGGTTCTTTTGATTGTCCTCCAGGAAAAGTAATGGTGGGTTTACGGGCAGATACTCAAAATCATCGTAATTATCGTGGTGAATGCGGAAGTGAATCAGATTATATTTACGAAGTTCTTTGTTGCTAATTCTAATTAATATTTTTCTATAGAAATCCATATAAATAATCCTCTCATTTTTTTAAAATGGTTGAGGAAGAAAGTTACGAAACTCCTTACACTCCAGAAAAGGGTAAAGAGGACAGAGCAAAAACAGATGATTTAATTATCGAGGCAAAGAAATTCTTTGATTTCTACAAGAAAGAACTCGGAAAATCAATAAGAAAAGGTAACAACGTAGTTTTCCTTGACTTCATGAAACTAACAGAATTCTCTAATCGATTAACAGATGAGATTTTAGCAAACCCAGAAGACACTTTAAGAATTATCGAACAAAGTTTTGAAGAATCGGGTTTGATAAAAAACGCAAGAGTCCGTTTAATTAACACCCCCAAAAGTCAAGAAATAAAAGTCAGAAATATTCGTTCAAAACATTTGAATGAAATGATTGTAATCGAAGGAATTATCAGACAAGCATCAGATGTTCGTCCACAAGTTGTTAATGCGAAATTCGAATGTCCAAGTTGTGGGACAATAATGTCGGTTTTGCAAATTGAAAAAAAATTTCGCGAGCCACCAAGATGTTCTTGTGGTAGACGCGGAGGATTCAAATTAATTTCTAAAGAAATGGTTGACACGCAAAGATTAGTCGTCGAAGAAGCGCCAGAATCTCTTTCAGGTGGAGAACAGCCAAAGCGAATAAATATTTTCGTAAAAGAAGATTTAGTTGAACCAAAAATGGAAGAGAAGACAACTCCAGGAAGCAGAATAAAAATTATTGGTGTTCTAAAAGAAGTTCCGATTCCTTTGCAGACAGGCGGTTTGTCGACGAGGTTTGAATTAGCAGTTGAAGCAAATAATGTAATTCCTATGGAAGAAACTTTTGAAGAATTAGATATCAGCGAAGAAGATGAAAGACAAATTTTAGAAATGGCAGAAGACCCAATGATTTTCGAAAATCTCGCACGAAGTATCACGCCAAGTATTTGGGGCTACGAAGAAATAAAAAAATCTTTAGTCCTGCAATTATTTAGCGGAGTTCAAAAAGTTCACGAGGACGGACAAAAAAGCAGAGGAGACATTCACATTTTATTAATCGGTGACCCAGGAGTTGCAAAATCAGTAACGTTAGGATTCATGGCAAACATTTCTCCAAAAGGAAGATATGTCGTCGGAAAATCAGCATCAGGTGCAGGATTAACTGCAACAGTTGTGCGTGATGAATATTTGCGTGGTTGGAGTTTGGAAGCAGGAGCAATGGTTCTTGCAAATAAAGGTTTAGTCTGTATTGATGAATTAGAAAAAATGGATCCCAACGATAGAAGTGCGATGCACGAAGCAATGGAACAGCAAACAATTACAGTTTCAAAAGCGAACGTTCAAGCAACATTGCGAGCAGAAACTTCTGTTCTCGCAGCAGCAAATCCCAAGTTCGGAAGATTCGACCCAAACCAACCAATCGCACAGCAAATTGATTTACCACCGACGCTGATTAACAGATTTGATATTATTTTCACATTGCGAGATATTCCTGATCGAGATAAAGATGAAAGAATTGCAGACCACGTTTTGCACGAGCATATGAAACAAGGAGAAGGAATGTTAATCCCGAGAGAACTTTTCAGAAAATATGTCGCATACGCAAAACAAAGAATCCGCCCAGAATTATCTGACGACGCAGTAAAAGAAATAAAAGAATTCTATATTGAATTAAGAAATAAACCCGTCGCTGTTGAGTCAGGACTTCGTCCAATTCCAATTTCAGCAAGACAGTTGCAGGCATTAATTAGAATGGCAGAAGCATCTGCAAAAATCCGATTGAGCAAATATGTTACAAAAAAAGATGCAATAAATGCAATCGATATTATGAAATATTATTTGATGCAAGTAGGTTACGATTACGAATCAAAAACTTTCGACATCGATAGAATTTCAGGAAGGGTTTCAAGTTCGCAGAGAGGAAAAATATTTTTGGTAAGAGACACAATAATTGAATTAGAAAATAGAATAGGAAAAATGATTCCCGTAGAAGAAGTTGAGAAAGAACTTGAGGGAAAAATCACAAACTCTGAACTTGACCAAGCGATAGAAAAACTCCGTTCTTCTGGTGAAGTTTTCAGTCCAAAAAGAGGATATCTTCAGAGGACAAATTAATCCCACAAATCTTTAAAAATAAACTTTTACTTTTCAAAATATGTCAGAGCAATTTAAAAGAAATGTTGCATACAAATATAGGATTGGTGATGTTCTTCTTGGAAAACCCATGTTTGACGGCGAAAGATTTTCTTTCCTTGAATTAGGAAACAGAAAAATTGTAAGAATAAATGTCGTCGGGAATATAATCGATAAATACGAAAGCGACGGCGAAAGAAAATATATTTTTTTCACGCTCGACGACGGAAGCGGACAAATAAAAATAAAATGTTTCGGAGATGAAGCGCTAAGATTCAAAGATGTTTTCCAAGGACAAACAGTTTTAGTTATCGGAGTTTTAAGAAATTTCAATAATGAAACTTATTTATCTCCTGAAATAATTCGAGAACAGGATACAAAATATTTGTTAATAAGAAAACTCGAAACTGAAAAAGACAAAAGCAAAAACGCACAGCCAATGGAAAGAAACCAAATCGTTGCAGTGCGAGATAAAATTCTTGATATAATTAAAGATTCAGAAAAAAACGGCGGAATTGAAATGGATAAAGTAATTATGGATTTGCGGGATATTTCTCCGTCGATAATTCATCAAGAAATAAAAAAACTTCTTGAAGAAGGAATTATATTTGAACCACAGCCAGGAAAAATTAGATGGCTTGGATGATACAAATTCTTAAAAATCATTTTAGTAAAAGAGATTAATGAAAGGTAGAAAATTTAACTCTTTAATGCCAAAATATAATGAAAATTGGTCTGCAAAAATTTTAGGAATGGAGGTTAATTCCTCAGCAGGCCCAGATTTAATTGACAATGAAAAAGCAGTAGAAATAAAATTTAAAATTATTTACGAAAAAAGATACGCCCATAAAAGTTGGAGAACTTTAAAACATCAACTTGAATATGATAAAGATTTTCCTGAAATATACTGGGGACTCGGTTTTTATAAGATAGATAAAAAAGTTGAAGAAATGGATTTAGAAGAGATTAATGAAGAAAGAATCCTAGAAAGAGAATTATATATTGTTAAATGGGATTGGATGAGACAATTTCCAATTTATCATGAAACAGGAAGAACTGCAAATTCAGAATGGAATAATTATTTATTATTTCCAAAATTTAATCTTCTTCCAAAGACAATCTATGAATGTAATTTAGAAAGCGGAAAATTATTTTTTACTGAAGGAGTCAATCCAAAAAGATTCGATATTAATACAAAATCCTTATAAATCAATCTCATCTTTAATTTTTATGGAAAACTATGAAGAATTATTGAATGACGCCTATTCAAAAATAAAAAAATCCGAAGAGAAAGACAGATTTGAAATCCCAAAAATTGAAGGACATTTTGAAGGAAAGAAAACTATTCTAACTAACTTTTTCCAAATCGCATCTTACATTCGAAGAAACCCAGAACATTTTCAAAAATTTATTTTAAGAGGACTTGCAGCGTCTGGACAAAAAGACGGCGACAGATTAGTTTTGAATATGACTGTTCCGAGCGCTAAGATAAATCAGAAAGTCGAGCAATATGTTAAAGAATTTGTTCTCTGCAAAGAATGCGGAAAACCAGATACAGAATTATCTAAAGAAGATAGAATGTCATTCGTGAAATGTTTAGCATGCGGAGCAAAGCACAGCGTTAGAAATAAAATCTAGTTTTTGCGACGAGGAATTTCGCGGAGGAGTTGACGGTGCCGAACAAGCGAGATTACGAGCAGTTGCGGAGCCGAGAATTTTCACGACGGAAGAAAACGTGAAGTTAGAGTGAAAGTTCGAGTAAAAACATTCTGTTAGAAATAAGATCTAATTTTCTAAATTAATTAACAATTGGGATAAAGAGTTTCTTCATATCTATTTTTTAATTCTTTAAGTTGGACAATTTCAGGATTAAAAGCATTTTTAGGAAGAATATCTTTATATTTAACTTGCATAACTTGTAGACTAACAATTGCATTGTCAACTTTCTTTAATTCTTCTTGGACATCTTCTTCAAGCATAAATAAATAAGAATTATTTAATTTAAAAGAATTGTTGTAATTAAAGGTAATCAAGAATTATGCAGATATGCCTCGAAGATATTCTATTTGTTGTTTTAATTGTTCTTTCTTTGAATCAACAAAAACAGAATAATCTTCATAAATTCCTTTTGCAATTTGCGTCAATACTTCAGGAGCCAAATCTCTTTGAGAATGTTCTGGCTCAGAAAAATATTCTTTCATCATTTGTTCAATAACTTTATTTTTTTCTTCGTCGGTTTTTGGAAGTGAATCTAAAAGTCCTTCCAAATCAGCAATAGATTGTTTTATCACATTCATTTTTATAATAATTAATTCCACTTTAAAAGAATTATTGCAATTCTATATCATTTTCCAAAAAAACCAAACATCTAAACATTTAAAAGTAATATTAAATTTTAAGTTTTACAGATTCACAGAATTTGTAATTAAATAACAAGGAGGAAAAATGGTTGAAGCTTATTGTGTAAAATGTAAGGCAAAAGTGCAGATGAAAGACGGAAAAGAAACTAAGACTGCAAGAGGCACAAATATGATGAAGGGAAAATGTGCTAAATGTGGAACTACTGTCTGCAGAATGATGGGAAAGAAATAAATCTTTTTTATTTTTATTTTTTTATTTAAATTGTATTAGAAAATATGTTTGTAAATATTATAAAATCATGTAGAGATGTCGTAGCAGTTTGCGACAAAGAATTAATCGGAAAGAAATTTGAAGAAGGAGAATATCAGCTCGACGCAAAAGCGAACTTTTTCTGCGGAAAAGAATTAGCTGAAAAGCAAGTTATCGAAGTAATGCAAAGGATGTCAGACGAGGACGCAACATTCAATATTATCGGGGAAAAATCAATCGCAGCAGCTTTGAAAGCAGGAATTATCGTCGAAGAAGGAATCAAAGAAATTCAAGGTATTCCTTTCGCACTCGTTCTTTTATAGAGTGCGATTGTAAAATTTCCTGTTTTACTTTCGCTTTAGTTTTATTGTAAAAAATTATTTTCTTATACAATACGGGCAAGCAGGAGCAGAAACTGGAGAACAATAAGCAGTACAGTAATCTTTGATATCTTTAGGATGATTTGGACAAATTATATTTGCAGAACCACCATTAAAAATTTGCGCAATTACTGGATACTCTAAAGTTTGATCCCATGCGTAAGAATCACCCTTGTCCATACCCTTACACAAAAAATGATGCGACGTAACAACTTCGGGTTTTGATTCATCTTTTATTCCAAATAATTTTTTTATTAACCCATTCATAGTTTTAATATTAATAAACGATTTTTAAGCATTTATTCAATTCAAAATATATTCCATACGTTTATATAACGTCATTTTCTTCGACTATTATCGGACACCGATGGTGATATCTAAATGAAAAAAATTCAGAAAACTTCATCAAATAAACGAACTAAAAAAGAACTGGAAGAACCCGATTCCGGTTTGACACAAAATGATAAACGAAATAATAATAGTTTTTGCACTTGGAATAGCAAGCGATTTCTTAGCAGCGCTTTACTATCTTTTCGTTGGAAGATTACAGGCAATATCAGCGTCATTGACGACGATTTTGATAACTTTGTTGAGCTTCTTCGTAATTAAAACAGCAGTCGTCGACTTGAACTGGACACTCGTAATGACTTACGCAATGGGCTGCGCGCTCGGTTCTTTCGTGATAATCACTTCACAAAAAATGAAACTCAAGAAAAAGAATTCTAAAAAGGAAATATTATAAACCGACTTTCAATTAAATTAATATGGTAGAAGACGAAGCATTTGGAGAAGAAGAAACAGAAGAATTTGAAGATTCTGGAAATGAACAGCAAGTTGTAACACGAGCTCCGCTTCCAAAAGGAGAAGAAGTTCTTGGAATTGTTGAACAGCGACTCGGCGGAAATAAAATGTTTGTAAACTGCGTCGACGGAAAAAGACGAAATTGCAGAGTCCCTGGAAGATTGAAAAGAAAACTTTGGCTTCGCCCTAACGACGTCGTTATCGTCGAACCTTGGGAACTTGATAAAGAAAAAGGCGACATAATTTTAAAATATAAACCAAACCAAGTCGAGTGGCTGAAAAGAAAAGGTTATCTCGAAACAGAAAAAAACGAATTCTAAAATGAAAAGCATAGAAGATAAAACAAAAAATAAAGAAAGCATCTTTGAAAGAATAAGTTTTTTCTTTATGTATGGACGACCCATAAACAGCAATGTTCCAATTTATAGTCCATTAGTTTACGGAAAAATTAAACCAAATAGAAATTATCAAAAATAAAATGAAAAGCATAGAAGATAAAACAAAATTTATTTCAATCGGCAAACAGCAAGGAATTAAAGGTTACATAAAAAAATTAGGCTATTATTTTAGGTTAGGAATTAAACCAGATGAAAACGTTTCAGCAAATAATTCTGCAAGTTATTCTCCAAAATATCTTGGACGAAACAATTAAAACCTTTTTTTAATTAAATAAAATATGAAAACAATTTTTTTAGACGACACATTGAAGTTAAAGAAAAACAGAAGAAAAATCGAGAATGAATTGGATTTGAAAATTACAGTAAGCGGAAATGAAGTCACTATCGACGGAAAACCAGAAGACGAATTCTTCGCTGAAAAAATAATTAACGCGTTGGATTTTGATTTCCCGATTGCTGTCGCATTATTAATTCAAAAAGAAGAAGCTTTATTCGAAATCTTGAACATAAAAGATTACACAACAAAAAAAGATTACAAGTCAATTCGAGCAAGAATAATCGGCAGCGGCGGAAAAACTTTGAAAACTCTCGCGACACTTACAGGATGTTATTTTGAAATTAAAGAAAACAACGTCGGAATAATCGGCTCTCCCGAAAATATCGAAAACGCGCAAAACTCAATAATTTCAATAATTCGTGGAAGCAAACAAGCAAACGTTTACAGTTATTTAGAAAAGCACAGAACCAAGCCAGTATTGGATTTAGGGCTAAAAAAGGGAAATAAAAATCTTTAAATAACCATTCCAATTTTCTTTTGTATGTCCTCGTAGCTCACGGGTTTCTTAGAAAGAAACTACGATGGTAGAAATGCTTAAAACGCATTGCTCGCTACAAGGAGAGAATGTCCTCGTAGCTCAGTTGGTAGAGCACATGACTGTTAATCATGGGGTCGTAGGTTCGAGTCCTGCCGAGGACGTATTTAATTTATGAAATAGATTACTAATTATTTTTATGCCAAGGACGTTTATTTTATAAATTTCCATATCTAAATTATTTTATGACACGTTCACCAAAACAACCAATTATTTACGAAAATAAATTAAAAATTCCAGAAAAATTTTTAAGATTCGCAACTCCTGAAGTCGTTGCTCTCTACCGCGCTGAAAAATTAAAATGTGAAAAATTAGTTGAAATCGGCGCAGGAATCGGCGGACAAACTTTAGCATTTTCAAAATTCTGCAAAAAAGTTTTAGCAATAGAATTAGACAAAAGCAAAGCAAATATTTTGATTCAAAATTTAAAAAAATTAAACATAAAAAATGTTGAGGTTCTCGTCGCTGACACTTTGTTAAAAAACGCAGTTGAAAAAATAAAAGAATTTTCTCCAGAAATAATTTTCTGTGACACAGAACGTCCTGAAAAAGCAGAAAGAACAATTGAAGCAATAAAACCGTCAATAAAAAAAATTCTTGAAACTTTCTCAAAAATAACTTCCAAAATAGCAATTGAAATTCCACCATTTACAGACACAGAAAAATTAAAAGAAAATTATGAAAAAGAATTTATTTCTCTGAATAAGCAATTAAACAGATTAACATTATATTTCAACGAATTAAAAGATTCAGAAGTTTCTACAATCTCGCTTCCAAGTCAAGAAAAAATAATTTACAAAAAAACAAAATCTGAAAAAACAACTTCAGCAAAAAATTACAAATATCTTTACACAATTGACCCAACAATAATTATTTCAGATTTGATTTCAGAATTAGCAGAAAAATCAGATGCAAAAATTCTTGAATTAAACAAGCCAGTTCTCGTAGGAAATGAAAAAATTAAATCCAATTTTTTAGAAGGTTATGAAATAATTTCAATATGCAAAAATAATCAAGAAGAAATTTTAGAAAATTTAAAAAAAATTAATGCAAAAAAAGTTGAACTTCGTTTTAATGTTGAGCCAAAAGATTATTGGAAGGTCAGAAATTTTTACGAAAACCAATTAAATGGAATTAAAGAAATTTCATTATTCATAAATGAATCCAAAGACGAAGCGATTTTATGCGAAAAATTAAATTTGTCCAGTTTGGTTAAACTTAGCCATTAATTTCTCAACGATAATTTGTGGAGCAAATCCTTTTCTGCTGCAAGCTTTTACAAAATCGTCGTAAATTTTTCTATCGATATTATAATCGATTCTCATTTTTTGCGCGCCTGGTGGTGTTGATGCCATAATTAATTCAAGAAATTTTAATTTATAAATTTAATCAATTATTTTTTCCGAGTAAATTTGTAAATAGAATAAACAATCAAACCAGCAATAGCAATCACCGCCGAGGACATCGCATCAATCATTGCAGTAACAAGAACAATCAGCGCAGCGAAAATTGCAATAACTCCGTCAATACGATTTTCCCTCTTCACCTCTGCATTCATATAATAATTTAATTTCTGAAATATATAAATCTAACGAGGAAACATTTTTATAATTCTTAATTAGATTATCTTAATGAAAATAAGAAGTGCAACACTTCAAGATATTGACGAAATAATCAAGATGGGAAATTTAGTAGACAAATTTCAAGTTAGTAAAGAAGTTGTAACATTCTGGCCAAAATCCATCTTAATTAAATGCATGAAAAGTAAAACCAATCCAATTTTAGTCGCTGAAGAAAACGAAAAAATAATTGGCTTTATTATCGCAAATTATAATCCGAATTTTAAAAAAGCAGTTCTTGAAAATATTTTTATAAGAAAAGAATATCGCAGAAAAGATACTGGAAAATTATTGTTAAAATTTGCACTTGAAGAATTATCGAAATTAGGATGTGAATATGTCTGTGCACTTTGCGAAGAAAAAAATAATGTTGCAATTGATTTTTGCATCAAAAACGGATTTAATAGAGGAATAAATTGTGTATGGGTAGATTTAATATTGAATAATTCGTTTAAAAAATAAATAACTAATTTTATAAATATCTTCTGCTTATTCTGAATATGGATTTAGATAAAGCAATTCAAAGCAGGCATTCTGTAAGAAAATTCTCAAGCAAAAAACCAGACTGGCGAAATATTATCGAATGCATCGACGCTGCAAGATACGCACCAATGGCAGGAAATAATTTCACATTAAAATTTATTTTAATTGACGATGAAGAAAAAATAAATAAAATTGCAGAAGCAGCCCAGCAGGATTTTATTTCAGAAGCAAAATATTTAGTTGTCGTATGTTCAAATCCTTCGCGTCCAAAAAATCTTTATGAAGAGGAAAATGGAAAAAAATGGAACAAACAACAAGCAGGCGCAGCAATAGAAAATTTCCTTTTGAAAATTGAAGAATTCAAATTAGCAACTTGTTGGGTAGGATTATTTGATGAAGCAGAAATAAAAAGAGCATTAAAAATTTCAGAAAACATCGACGTTGAAGCAGTTTTCCCAATCGGCTACGAATTTCAAAAACCAAAAACAAAAAAAGCAAGAATAGATTTGGACAGAGTTTTATATTTCAATTCTTACGGAAATTCTAAAATGAAATCTCCAGCAAAAAACGTTCGGTAATTTTTCTAAAAACTATAAGCCCTATTTATAAAACTTAATTTTCAAAAGATGAATATGATTAATCATTTCAGGCAGGTGAGAAAAACACATGAATAAAATAATAGAGATTATTCTAACTCTCGCATTGATAGTTGGAATTTTAGAAAGATTGTAAAAAAGAAATACGCATTAATTTATTTTTTCAGAAATTTCGCCTCGTCGAAAGACTGGCGAAATTTCATTTATTCATTCGCGTTAGCGAATGCTATTTTCTAAAATAATAAAATTTAATTTTCTAAATAATTAATTTCTATAAAAAAATAAAAAGGAAAAATAAAAATAAAATAAGTTCCTTTCTAATTATCTCCAGACCTCAATTCCTAAGTCAGACATTTCTTTTGTTGGAGCTCTTCCTGATGAAGATTTTTCTTCAAAATCTCTTCCTAAAACATATGGAGATTTAACTCCAGTCATTATTGTAATTACCCTAACTTTACCAGTAAATTCTTTACTGATTCTTGCACCAATAATAACATTAGCTTCGGGATTCAAATTTTCAGAAACAACTCTACCAATCAAATCGAACTCTTCCAATTTCAAATCAGGTCCACATGTAACGTGTATCAAAGCACCAGTAGCTCCCTTATAATCCACATCAAGTAGAGGATGAGTAAGTGCTTGCTGACATGCTTCCATAACTTTATTCTGTGTATCTGCTTCTCCAATACCAATAACAGCGACGCCACCGTCTTTCATTATTGCTGAAACGTCTGCGTAATCTAAGTTGATTAATGAAGGAAGTGTAATTGTTTCAACAATACCCTTGACCATTGTACTGACAAGTTCATTAGCAACAGCGAATGCCTGTTCAATTGGCAACTGCCCTGCAATATCTACAAGTCTGTTATTATCAAGAACAATTGCTGTATCTGTAACTTCTCTTAATTCCTGTAAACCGAATTCTGCTTTGTCAATTCTTGCTCTTTCAGCTTCGAAAGGCATTGTGACAACTGCAATTACAACAGCTCCAGATTCCTTCGCAATTTGAGAAACAACTGGTGCTGCTCCTGTTCCTGTTCCCCCGCCCATTCCAGCGATGACAAAAACCATATCAGCACTTCCTACTGCTTTTTTTAATTCAGCCAAAGATTCTTTTGCAGCTTCTCTACCTCTTTGAGGCATACCTCCGCATCCAAGTCCACGAGTCAATTCTTTCCCTATTAAAATTTTCTCATCAGATTTAGAAACACTAAGGTGAAGTGCATCAGTATTTGCTGTATAAACAGTAGCACCGTTGATTCCTTTATTGAAAAGCCAAGTTACTGCATTACATCCCATACCACCAACACCGATAACTTTAATGTTAGCTTTTCCAGCTCTCAATTCATCAAAGTTAATACTGTGTGTTGCTGCATTATCAACTGCTTCTTTTGCAAAATCTAATACCATCTTTATTTTTTATTTCCTCCTTTCATATCATATGTTGTTCTGCTAAGCAGAATCGGAAATGCATTTTATTTTAACGAAATGTTTAAATAATTATTACATTTCCATTTATTATTAGAATAGTGCCTCGTAAACTAGAATGTTAATTTAATCTACTTGATGTTTAAATTAATATTAAAAGAACGAGGCATCTTTTATTTTTAAATTAATAGCATTCTCCGAGAGTAGTTAAATTATTTTTATTATATTTTTGAAAATATAAATTCTTATAAATGAATTAAAATGAAAAAGAATATGGAAGGAAAAAAATATAATTCTCAAAAACAAACATTAAGTTTTATAAAAAAATATTGGAAGCAGATAATTTTTATTATATTCTTATGTGCACTTGGTTTCGGGCTTTATTTCTTAGGTAAATATTTTTTAGGAAAACCTTTCTTCCCTTAAAAACAATCTACTATTCTTTAGAAAAGTTTAAAGGGTAAAATTTCTTTAAAGTAGAATGGAAGAAACTAAATCAGAAATAAGTAAAAAAATAGAATTAAAAATTAAAAAGAAATTCGGATTAAAATTTAATGAAGCAAGACCATATCCTCTTTTATTACTTTTTGGAATAGTCATTTTTGGACTAGGTTTATTTGTATTATTTCGTGGAGATTATTTTCTATATCCTTTGGGCTGTTTTGCTGGTTCAATTCTTATAATTTTACTTTCCTTTAGGGCAGACATACAAGGAAGGATAACTAAATTTCAAATAATTTGGGAAATTATGCATAAAGGATTATATTTAATTATTGGATTAATATTAATTATGGGAGGGGTATCTTCCTTAAAGGATCAAGAAAATATTCCAATCTGGATTACATTGATTATGTTACTTCTTGGAATAACTATTTCTATTCAAACGGCAATAAAAATTGTTGATATGATCAAACACCCTGAAATAATCTCAGGTAAAGACAAGGAATGGTTCATTGGAGATTTAAATTGGTTTAATAAAAATAATTAAATTTCTCTCTCCAACTTCCTAATTCTCATCCAACTTTTTTCTAATTTTCTATTTGCTTCATCGACGGCAATTTTCAAAAATTTGTCATCAACTAAAATTTTTTTATTTTGTATTATTGGAAATTCTAATTTCTCTGAGCTATTTAATTCAAATGTAAATCCGTGAGAAGTTCCAATAATTCCAAGTCGTTTGAATCCCGCATTTTTTCCAATTTCAAAAAGTTTTTCAGCGTCTTCCAAACTCTCACAAGCAATATGCAAAATGCAAGGTTCCATTTTGAATTTTACATTTTTCTTTATTTTCAAAGCAGAATTCAATTCATCTTTTAATTTCTTGAAAGAAACTTTATCGTGTGAAACAAACAAAAATAAATTCTCTGCTTTTTTTTCTTGGTCAATCATTAAAAGAATTCTTCCAGAGCACGACGAAGTCGTGTAATAATTTTCCAAAGAATTTATTTTATCACAAAGCGAAATAATTTTCTCGTCCCATTTTCCAATAGAAGATTTATCTAACTTAGAAAGAACATCTTTTTTTCTTTGTTGAAAATTCATTTACTCTTTCTCCAAAATAGTTGCGTCAATTCCTTCTTTTTTACAGAGAGAAACAAATTCTTGAGCGTCTTCAGGAGTTCCTATAATCGCACCGTAATGCATTGGAATCGCAAGTGAAGGTTGAATTAATTTCGCAGCTTCGACAGCTTCTTCGACATTCATAGTAAATCTCCCCCCAATAGGAAGAATCGCAACAAAAGTTTTATCCGGTTGTTTATGTCCTGTAAGTTTTTGCATTTCAGGAATTAAATCAGTATCCCCCGCAATATAAATTATAAGTCCGTTAATTTTAATCAAATAACCAACCCAGCCTTCATCTTTTCTATGAAACGGCTTGTCAATATTATAAGAAGGAAAAGTCGAAATCTTAATTTCCCCAAGATTAAATTCCTGATTTGGTTCTACAATCTGGACATCAATAGGAATATCAAACCGGGTTATTTTGCTTTGGCTATCTGCAGTAAGGAAAATTTTCGTTCCATCTTTTATCAAATTTTTTATATCAGCGACGCTGCAATGGTCATAATGCCCGTGAGTTATCAAAATAATATCCGCCTTTTCTGACTCGGGTTTTACGTTGTAAGGGTCAATGTAAATCGTCTTGTGATTCTTTATCATGAACCCAGAATGCCCCAACCACTTAACTTCCAGTCCGCTAATATTCATATTTCAAGGAACAAAAAATAGTTTAAAACCTTTTGGATGATAAAAAACACGAGATTTAAGCCAGAATATTCTGTTTGAACTTTTCCAAATCTTTTTTCATAAATTTCGCCGCAGAAGCCATAATATGCCCGCCAGCACTCGCATTCTCCAAACCAACAATTCCCTTTTTCATAAGTTCATTAAGATTAACATTCCCGCTCTGATTTCTTGAAGAAACTTTCACAAAATCTTTTTCATTTTTAACATCAGAAGCAATAATAATAGTTTTATCAGGGAATTCCAAAGAAAGAATTGTCGCAACAGCAGAAGTCAAACTAAATTTCGGACTAGCATAATAAAAATACAAATTCTTTTCAGAATAAAACTCCGCCTTTTTATGAAACTCGTCAATTAAATTCTGAATTTCTTTCTGGATAATCTTGTGATACTTTTCAAGTTTCTTTGTCTTACCTTTCAAAACCAAATCAAAAATCTTTCTTTCATCTCCCTTAAAATAAGTAATTCCAGCATTTATTGTTTCAGAAAGATTTCCAGGTTCAGAATCCATCAAATTATCTTTAGTCAAATCAGGAAAATTCTGTTTCAAAAAATTAAAATTATTTTCATTATTGTAAGAAAATTCAGTAATCATCGTAGCACAAACCAAAGTTTTCAATTTCTCAAGATTAGTTATCTTGCTTCCTAAATTGTAAATTATCCAAGCCGCGCAATGTTCGGATTTTGTTTTCAAGACGTTATCTTTAGTTTTATTTTCTGACGGATGATGATCAATTAAAAAAACTTCAAATTCATTTTTTAATTTTTCAAAGTTTTCATAATCAGATTCTTCATTAATATCAGACATAAAAATTTTTGTAATTTTTTTCTTTTTGAATTTCTTAGGTAATTTTGAAAATGCTCCTGAACCTACTTCTGTAAATTCCAAAACTTTTGTTTTAATTCCTTTTGATTTTAAAATTTCTTGAAGAAAAAGTGCAGAAGAAATTCCATCCAAGTCAATATGAGAAATAATCGCAACCTTATCTTTTTTAGTTATTCCGTCGAGAAAATCATAAAAATCCTGTTCTTTTCCAATTAAATATTCAATTTTATTTTCCAAGTTTTTCAAAACTCCTTGCAATTTGAAATAATTTTTGCTCTTTGAATTTATCACAAATAATTTGCATTCCGACGGGAATTGTTCCAATTTCTCCAACAGGCAAACTCATCGCGCAATCTCCAGAAAGATTTATCGGACAAGTCAAAGCATCATACTGAAACATTTCGTCAATAGAAATTTTCTCCCCAATCTTGTGAGGCAGTCGAGGAACAGTCGGACAAATTATGCAATCAAATTTTTGAAATGCTTTTTTGAAATCTTCTTCAATTAGTTTTCTTGCTTTCAGCGCTTGATGATAATATCTTCCAGCGTGTTCTGCCTTTGAAATCTCGCTTCCGCCAATAATTCTTCGTAAAACTTCTGAACCGCAAACTTCTTCAATTCTTTTTCCAAATCTTCTTCCGTCAAATTTTCTCGTCGCTGAAAAGAACTCCACATAAACAATCGGAAAATAAGTTGCAACAGCAAAATCAAGATAATCCATTTTTATTTTTTCAATTTTCCAGCCGTATTTTTTCTTCGCAGTTTCAATTTTCTCATCAACTAATTTTTGAATTCTTGAATCATTTATTTTAAAATCTAAAATTCCAACTTTCAAATTCTTCGGAACTTTTTCAATTTCATTTAAATCAATTTTGCTTCCAACACAAATAGCATCTCTTTCATCTTTTTCAGAAATTATATCAAATAGTAAAGCAGCGTCGGAAACTGTTTTTGCAATCGGTCCGATTTGGTCTAAACTCATGCTCATATCAATTAATCCATAACGTGAAACACTTCCATAACTTGGTTTTAATCCGACGACACCACAATGGGAAGATGGAACTCTTATACTTCCGCCAGTATCTGAACCTAAAGCAATATCACAAAAATTTGCAGAAACACTTGCGCAACTTCCCGACGACGAACCACCAGCAACATAACCAATTGCCTGCGGATTATTTGTCGCACCAAAAGCAGAAGTTTCTCCACTCCAACCGCACGCGAACTCGTCCATATTTGCAAAACCAATTATCAAACCATCTTCATTTTTTATTTTCTGAATTACACTCGCATCATAAGGGCATTTGTAATCTTCCAAAACTTTACTTCCGCACGACGCATTCATTCCAAGAACATTTATATTAGCTTTCACAGCAATTATTTTTCCATAAAGTTTCCCGTGTTTTTTCTTCGCGTCAATTTCCTTCGCTTCTTTCACAGCGTCGGGATTTAACTGCAAAATCGCATTTATCTTATTTCCGTTTTTATTATTTTTTTCAATCTCTTTCAAATAAATTTTTAATTTTTCTGAAACGTTCATTTTTTCTTTAATACCTCTTCATTCTTAGCAATAATAATTAATTTTTTAAATCGAGGCAAATATTCATTAGCATAAATTATTTGTCCAATAAAAATAAATAAAAGTCCAGCAAAGAGGCTAATAATTTGAACATTTTCAAAAGAAAAAGAAGGAGAGATAGCAAATAAAATTAAAGCTAATGCAAACCCCCAAAGAGCCCAAATAATAGAAAGAGATTGGTTCATATTTAAGTTTAAAATTTTTTCATTGTCTTCGGGTTCTCTTTCCCACGCGAAACGGTTATACAAAAAACCATAAATATGCATAACAATTAAAATTAATAAAAATGAGATAACAACAATTATTGGAGAATATTTAATTACCCATTCTTGCCCTAAAAAATAAAATAAAATTCCAAAAATTATTAATCCAATAAATATTCCAACAAGAGTAGATTTTCTTAGATTTACCATTTTCCCCTCTCCCCGACGATAAAATCTTTATTTTTATCAGGCGCATTTTCAAACATAATTTCTCTGTCAATTTCACAAGGTTTTTCATTTCCTTCTTTTCTTTCAAAATCGTCTCTCTCAATAAATGATTCATCAACTTTTTCTTTCAACTGCGAAAGTTTTTTAGAAAACGAATCAAGAATAGAATCAACTTGTTTCTTCACGTCTTCCTTGTCTTTATCCGACAATTTCCTAAATAAAAAATCCATATTTATCTAAAATAGCAGAGGTATAAAAATTTAGTTATTAAGCAGATTTCTTAAATTTCCAATAGTCATCTTCTGTATGTTGTTTTTTAAAACCAAACATTAATTCAAATAATTCATCATTTTTCATACCTGGTTTATAAATTTCTGCAAATTTTTTAGTATATCCTTTAAGTGAAAAATCCATGAAAGCAAAATCTTTACCGACATCTGTTCCATCATCTTTCTCTCGTGATAAGAGATATTTATAATCATACATTAATCTTACTTGTTCTGCCATTCTGTCATCAAGTCCCCCAGAGAGAACCCAATCTCTAAAAAAACACCAAGCATTTAGATTACATGGGCAATCTTTTGCTAAATCTTCTAATATTTCTTTTGATAACATATTATAATTAATCTCTAAATCTATTTAAACATTGTTGTTATTACTATTCTAAAATGACAATAATTACGGAGTGAGTCTATCGCGGTCTCGAGGGAACATTGTCGCTTCCTTGATATTATCCAATCCGCAAATTATTTGTGTAATTCTTTCAAGCCCGATTGCCCAGCCAGCATGAGGTGGAGCCCCGTATCTGAACGAGTCAATATAAGATTCAAAACTTTTCGGATTCAAACCTTTCACTTTAATTCTTTCAGTTAATAATTCTGGAATATGAATACGCTGTCCGCCTGAAGAAATTTCAACACCGCCATATAAAGCGTCAAACCCGCAACTTTCTTTTGCTTTCGGATTTTCATCTTTCGGCATAATGTAAAAAGGTTTTATCGACGTCGGCCACGAATGTGTGAAAACAATATCTCCAGGATACAACTCGCAAAGTTTCTTTTCCTGTTCAGGTGTAAAGTCCTCGCCAACTTTCCCGCCAGCTTTTTTTATCGCATCTTCATAATGTAAATAAATTCCCTTCGGAACTTTCAAATTATTGATTTCCAAAACTTCAAGTTCTGCTTTGCAATTTTTTAAAACTCTCTCAACAACATAACGAACAGCAGACTCAAGTTCTTTCATCGCGAGTTCCTGATTATAAAACGCAGCCTCAATATCAATCATCCTAATCTCGTTAATATGTCTCGTCGTATTATGTTTCTCTGCTCTCCAACTCGGTCCAAGCATAAACGCTTTTTCCATCGAGCACGCAAGCATTTGTTTATACAACTGAGGCGACTGAGCAAGATAAGCTTTCTTTTCAAAATATTGAACAGGGAATAATTCAGTCCCGCCTTCTGACGCTGCAGAAATAATTCCTGGCGATTGCAATTCAATAAATTTCTTTTCATAAAAATAATTTCTAAACGCTTGCGCAATTTCATTTTGAATTTTAAAAATCGCCTGAACTTTTTTTCTATGAAAATCCAAGAATCTGTAATCCAACCTCTTCGGCAATTCTGTCTTTGAATTATCAGAAACATCAATCGGCAAAATTTCTTCTGCTTTATTTAAAACTTCAATTTTGCTAGGAATAATTTCTTTTCCGCCAGGCGCCTGTTTCGATTCTTTGACTTCACCGACAACAACAACAACAGATTCTCTCGGAATTTTATCAACTAATTCAAATGTTTTTTTATCGACGCTATCGCCCAAAGCAGTAACTTGAACTTCTCCAGACATATCTCTAAGAACTAAAAATTTTATTTTTCCCAAAGCACGCGAATTTTTTACCCAGCCAGCAATTTCTACTTTTTTGCTTTTACCTTCAAAAACTTCTGAAATTGGAATTCTTTTTTCCATATTTTTTAGATAACTTTTGAGTTTAATAAGATTTTGGAGTTAGAAATTTAATTAGAAGAAAAAAATGCACACAAAGGGGCGCACACACCTGATAAAAGTCTTAACCGATTATAATTTTTAAATGGACACCAAGTATATAAACATTTTCTTTTTATTTATCTCGCAGAAGATGCCGTGGACGCGCAAAGGTAGCGCACTCATCCGATAAATGAGGTCTTAACCGACATCTGGGTTCAATTCCCAGCCACGGCGCCTTCTGCAATCTTTAGTTTTTAGAAATTATAATTAATTTATTTCACAAACTTAACATTTCTAATTTTTCCCTCTTCATCGTCAAAATCAATTAATGCTGCTTTTCCGTCGACGGCTGCACCAGGATTTATAACAGGAATTCCATAAAGTTTTTTCATTCCTTGATATTCATGCATATGCCCGCATAACACAAAAAGCGGTTTATGTTTTTTTATTGCTTCTGCAAAAAATTTAATTCCCGCACTCTTGCCGTTCATCGGATTATCTTTCTTATCATGAATAATGTCAAAGACACCAGCAGGAGGATAATGAAAAACAAAAATCTTTTTTCCTTTTAATTTACTAAGCAAACTCAATAATTTCTTTTTGCTCTTTTCTCTTCGTCTAATTATTCTAAGCTGTCTTTCCTTGCTAATTTTTTTCATAGCTTTCTTTTCAAAATAGGAATCAGCATCCAAATAACCGCCAAATCCGAGAAAATTTATTTTATTAAGTTTAGTATAAGAATAATTAATTATCTTAATATTCTTAAGAGACTTAAGGACTGTCTGCGTTCTTTTTGTAAATGAATCAACTTTCTCATCAAAAGCATATTTATACCATTCATCATCGGAGTTTCCAAAAATTAGAATTACTTTCTTTTTTAATTTATCAAGTTCTTTCAAAACAAATTTTCCCTTCTCAAAATCTTTTTGCAATAATTCTTTAAATTTCTTCTTGCCTAAAACCTCTTCTGCTTTAGGAGGAGTTTTTCCAACAG
>Ga0265297_10000915_pt1 | contig 77400 bp, 72 predicted proteins | sample Munlanlwell13791_FD_192502 | JGI IMG/M metagenome (GOLD analysis project Ga0265297, IMG submission 192502) | Leachate microbial communities from a municipal landfill in Southern Ontario, Canada - Leachate well 137-91 | ecosystem: Engineered > Solid waste > Landfill > Unclassified | place...
ACAGGGCCGTCAAGGCGGAGCAGGCCATAACCGGCCGTGTCCTCGACGAGGCGGCCGCGGAGGAGGCCGGCGCGGCTGCCGTGGCAGAGGCCAAACCGCTCGAGCACAATAAATACATGGTGGCGGTAGCCAGGACGCTGGTCAAAAGAGCGCTCCTGGCCTGTGCGAAAAAATAATGGTAAACAAGCCAGGAAATAATATACCCGCTATATATCTAACAATGCTGGAGGTGATCCTGAAATGTTGTTTCAGATACTACTGAATATATTAAGCTTCATGATGGGCATGACCGTTAAACGCAATAAATCATTAAGGGAACTTATCACCCCCCGCAATCTCGTTTATGTTATGGTAACTGAAGACGGTAAGTATGGAAGAAGATTTACTTTTAAAAACGGGATTTATTCCACGGATAAAGTATTTAATAAATACGACCTGGCATTCGTATGGAAAGATGCTAACATCGCGTTTAAAGCCCTTGCGCTGGGAGGAGATACAGGCCTGCAGGACGCAATGAACAACTGGGATTTGAAGCTATTAGGAGATCCTCAACTGGCGAACTATTTCGCCATAATATTGATGACATCACTCGGCAAGATGAAAAGGTAACAGGGGTAGATGCATGAAAATCAATCTAAACTATCACAAGCTTCTCGGCAAATATATCAATACGGAAAAATATCCAAGTGATTCGTCAATCGAAGTACCGGCAAATTGTACTGTAAATGACCTGATTGTATTATTAGGAATACCCAAAGACCGTCAGAAATCTATTGTCGTCCATGTCAATAACGAACCCACTTGGAATACTACCAGATTAAGTGAAAACGATTCAGTGAAACTTGTTACCGCGATCGGTGGTGGCTGAATGACGTTGGGAGGCAATCTCAGAGAGGCAATGCATTAGGTCAGGCAATGGATCGTGACTGACTCACACAAATGCAAAGTACTGAGTACCTATTTGTTGAGCTTTTTTAGCAGACTTTTAGCCTGTGACATCATCTGTTCTACCACATCTCCGGCGCTCATTAATTCGCTAATAGATCCAACTGCACCACTGACAGAAACCGAGCCCTGAACTACATCGCCGAGGCAAAACGTGACATACATGCGACTAACCAGATAACCGGGCTTTGTCATTACGTGGGATTCCATGAGGGCTAAGAGTTCCTCCAGGGATGCGCCCGCGATCTCCTTCTCGTAAAACTTGTTACTCCAGTCATTTTTTAGCACTCGCGACATGCCGACACCTCTATTCTTACACAACACCACGAGATCTGAATCCTTTGCCTTAAGTACAGCTTCTTTCACATTGGGATGTGCATCACTTTCATATGTAGCCAAAAACCTCGTACCCATGTATGCAGCCTGTGCACCCAGCGCAAGCACCGCCACCAAACCCCTGGCATCTGTAATCCCTCCCGCCGCAATAACCGGTATATGCACAGCATCAACCACTTGTGGAACAAGACACAAAGTAGTTTGATCTTCAATTCCCAGATGGCCACCGCTTTCATAGCCACCAGCAACAACAGCATCGACACCTTCGGCTTCAGCCCGTTTGCCATGTCTCACAGTTGATATGGTTTGTATAACTTTCACCCCGGCATTTTTTAGTTCCCTGGTATAAACTTGCGGACCACCCATGGTTACAATCGCAACAGGCACATTCTCATCAATAACTGTCCTTACAAACGCATCACTGAATTTCTTCGCGTCTCCGGATGCAACGGCAATATTTACTGCAAAAGGTTTGTCGGTAAGGCTCCTGACTTTGTTAATCTGACCGCGCAGTCGCTCTGCCACTTCCTTCTCGTCATTGCATGGTGTCTTTTGCCCTGCATTAGGCCCAAGTGTACCCATGCCCCCTGCCTTGCTGACAGCGGCCACCAGATCAGCGCCACTGATCCAGTTCATAGGCGCCTGTATGATAGGATATTCAATATTCAATAGTCTGCAAATATTTGTTTCTAACATATTTATATTCATTAATAAGTTACTTGATATCGTGCCAGAGCTTCATATGATTTCGATGCTCCTGCGTAATCATTTCTTTAGGGAAATATTTATCATAAAATTCAGTCTCAATATGATGGACCTGCAGCCATACAGGAAGAAGCATTGTATCTAAGGTTGCCGGAACCCTCCCATACTGTTCGTATAAATAATTAAAGTAAGCTTTGACTTGTCGCAAAGACAAATCCGACGGCCTGTTAAAATCTGGTTGAATGCTTTTCCAGTTATTGAAGGGCGTCATCCCACTATATTCGGCAGAATAGATGCCGTTTGAACCATATTTTTTGTCGCAAAATGCATCCACAGCCTCATCCATATTCTTATAGTAGGGCGGACAATATGCTTCAAATACGCCATCAAGTCCAACCGGATTGAGTTTTCCATCCTTGGTCGTAGAGGCACGGAAGCCGAGACCTTTGCTGAACGGAGTTACTCCCAGTACTATCTGTCCAACATATCCGCTGAACATGATAGCTCCCAGCCCCATGGCCTCGGCGATAAGGTGGATATTTTCAAGCATCAGATAGGCCGGGGCTATGTTGCCATATTGAACATTAGTCTCCGTTGACGATACCGGTATATCCGGCCCTTTCAATTGTCCATTATCGATGAATTGCTGTAATCCGGCTGATTGATTCTTAATATCATCGACCATCCTGTATCCACGGCCTTCCCGGTCGTAAACGGACAATATGAAATTAATATATTCTGCAGTTTGGTCAACAACCGGTATGAATATGGTGGTGCCTGGTTTATTGATGTTCCAGTTCATCGTGTTGCCCAGCAGTTTAGGAATAAACTCCACACGTTCGTCTAATATTTTTATACAGTGCCCCTTATACTGTGCGATTATTCTGTCCCAATCATTAACACCCTCAATTTCTACATGTTTGCCAGCTAGATCCGGATTGTATAAATAAGTACCGCTGTCATTAGTGAAAAATAGTCCGGTATTGTGAACATTGCACGGATAGGGAGTAGCTTTTCCTACCCAGCTACCAAAAATGTTGCCGAAATACCTTGTCGGCAGGTCTCCGGTAATCGTGCCGGTTACACCTGCGCCTGCCCAGCACAATAAAGCTAACTCTTCATCGTTGAGAGGAAATGGACTCAATTTGGATTCATGATGCATTACTCCTTCAGGAGATGTACATCCCTGCGGAAACCTGCGTCCCCGGCGCCGGGCAATCGCCTGGAGAACAGGATATTGAAATACTTTCTTAATTTCATCATTAATTGGTGGCATATCTTATTATTACTTTCTCCTATCGTAAAATTAAGCAACTCATATGAAACAATCAGGCGACTATCTTGTTTTTCTTTAGCCTGGAAATCTCCTTCTCGTCATAACCCAGACCGCCCAGTATCTCAACTGTATGCTGACCAAGTGTGGGAGACGGGGACTTGATCTGTGAGGGTGTGTCAGGCATGGTCCATGGCATGGCAAGTACCTTTGTCTTGCCTGCAACAGGATGTTCCACCTGCTTAATCATATCTATTGCCTGTATCTGAGGATGCATAGACCCGCCGAACAGTGTCTCATAGTCATATATTGCAGAACCCATACCCCCCAGTTCATCGATCATGCTTATCATTTCTTCGCTTGTCTTCTCAGCAATATACGTTTCGAAAAGCGGCTTCATTTCCTGGGCATCCCTTCCTATCCCGACGGCTCTCAGCCCCTTATATCTAAACCACGGATCTTCCAGCAGTTCACCAAGGCCGAGTCTCTTTAAAAATTCAACCCAAATGTCTAAAGCTTTTTCTATGCCCCCGCCGGCCCGTCCGAGGACTGAGAATACTATCGGTCTGTCCTTAGTAGCATAACCATGCTCAGCATGGTCATAAGGACCGGTAAGGAAAAATCCGCCGAATGTATCAGGATTGCAAAACGCCTGTATCCACCATGCACCAGTCTGGAATATAGAACGCCACATAGAGATTTCCACTTTCTGTCCCACGCCGGTCTTCCGTTTGTAGTATAAAGCCGCCAGGATACCCTGCATTGCATGCAGGCCACTTGCAGTTGCCACTACGTCAGCCCCGATCCGCACCGGCTCCTCACCAGTTTCACCAAGGTACTGCAAATACCCGGAAAGTCCCTGCAATTCGAGTTCGGATGCAGGCCTATTCTTATAGGGACCCGTCTCGCCGAAGCTGGATATCGAGCAATAAATTATCTGAGGTTTTACTGGGACTATATCTTCGTACCCCAGACTGAGTTTACTCGCATAACCCGTATCGAAGCTCTCCATAAATACGTCGGCGCTGCGAGCCAGTTGATATACAATCTCCTTACCCTCAGTCTTATTAAGATCTACAGCGATACTCTTCTTATTGCGGTTCAAGCACATAAAAAGAGAGCTTTCACCATTCATGAAAGGACCAAGCTGCCTGGTGGTGTCACCCTCAATACTCTCCACCTTAATCACTTCAGCGCCGAGATCACTCAGAAGCATCGAACAATAAGGACCGGCCGTGTCCTCACTTAAATCAACTATTTTTATTCCTCCAAGAACCGCGGGATTAGTTACATCTGCCATTTCCTTCTCCTTTCCAAGTTATTCACTATTGACCATATCGCTTATGCATCCAGCATTTTCAGTATCTCATCACGATTCTGATCAGGTTTCACCGTAGGCGTCATTTTTTCTGTCTGGATTTTACTGAAGTTCCAGGGAGAGGCATAACCCTTGATGACTCCAAACATACTGTCCATATCGAACAGCCATTGGTTTGCCTGCACATGGGGATCACTTGAGAGGTTTTCGTAGTCATAGTTTGTCCCGAACGGTACATCGCATCTCCGCAAATGGAGTTTCCACCAGTATGCAGGCTTGTCCGCTACCTTTTCCTGTATAAGCGGTATTAGTTCAGCACGATTCTTAACCCTTTGAGCATTTGTCTTGAACCTGGGATCGTTCTGCAGGCTCTGTAATTCCAGGGCTTTACACAACTTTGGCCAGTATCGCTCTTTATGCACGCTTATATTTATGTATTTGTTATCCCAGGTTTTGAATGCCTGCGAGGGAACGATATGTACATTGGCGCTTCCCAGCAAGGCTGGAGTTTTTTCGGTTACGAAAAATTCAGACAGCCGGTTAACCTGCATGGACATGGTTGACTGCAGATGTGAAGTCTCAATTTTTTGTCCCTTGCCAGTTATTTCCCTGGCCATCAGTCCGCTCAATGCCGCCGATACAATTACCAGTGACGCATTTATGTCTGCATGCGCTGCGTATCTGAGTATCTCCACTTCACCACCTTCTTTCCCGTTTATACTGGCGAAGCCGGATGCAGCCTGTACAAAGTGGTCGGCGGCAGCATACTTGGACCATGGGCCCGAAGTTCCATAGGATGTGCTTTCTATGTAGATTACCCTGGGATTGATATTGCTCAGTTCGTCATAGCCGTATCCCATTTTTTCCAGGGCCCCAAGCCGCCTGTTGTTTATTATTATGTCAGCCCATTTGATCAGTTTTTTACACAGTTCCTTCCCAGTCCCACTTCTGATGTCCAGGATTATGCTTTTCTTATTAAAATGACTGCTTATATAACTCTGTCCATGCTGCCCTACCATAACACCAACGAAAATAAGTCCGTCTAAATTTGGTGGTTCAATCCTGATCGCCTCAGCGCCCATAAGTCCCAGCAGGCTACAGGCGACCGGTCCCACAGAAAAAGCACCAATGTCGAGAACTTTGATTCCGGCTAATGGTCCTGTCATCCTTGATTTCCTCCTTAAAATAGTTGATATGCAATACTATTCAATCATGCCTTCTATTTTACGGCACTCGACTCTTCGCCAAATATTGTTTCCTATTGGATCAAGCTATAATGCATCTCCTAACCATCGAGCTTGGCAACGGCGGAATCACCCTGCGAATCTCTTGGTCTACCCCAAGGATTCCGCCGTTGCCATTTTCTACTGTCCAAACCATGGAATACCGTTATTTCTCAGCTAATACGTCATCAGTCACTTTCTGACTATCGCGTCGATAGTATATCCATTCGATGCCGTACAGGATCACAGCTATAAACGATGCGGGAAGCAGCCAGAGGAACCCCATGCGTATGCCAGGAGCTCCACCCCCGACCGCATCAGAAATGGCGCCCACAATCGACGGGCCTATTGCACCCCCCAGGAATACGATCGTCGCGAAAGCACCATAAGCAGAGAATCGGTGGGAGACCGGTGTAACATCCATTGTAACAGCGAAAATCATTGAGGTTGCACCACCAACTGCGAACATAGATACAAACAGAATGATAGTGATAGCAGATATCGGTATCGAGCCCATGAAGTATATTGCGGCACCCGTCATGCAGGCGAACACGAACTGGGCTAAAGTCATCATATAAATGCGGGCGTTTTTATTCTTTCTGTACCAGGCGTCTGTAGCGAAACCAAAGGCGAGCGCCCCCAGTATGCCCATCAAAGCGGCAGCTCCTACTATGCTGCCAGCCTGCGCGGCGCTAATATCATAAGAACGCATCATGAAAGCCGGAAGCCAGCCCGCCCACGTAAACGTCATCATACCGAAGCACATGTGTCCAAATGCAGTAAGTAAAAATGACGGTATTTTAAAAACCCCGAGCCAGCCTGTGAAGTATTCTTTGTTGAAAGCGCTCTCCCCTTCCTTTCTTACTGATCGAAAGTCCTTCAGGAAAAATGCCCAGATGCCGAAGATAATACCGGGAATCGCGAATATGAAAAACGGCATTTGCCACATTCCCGTCGCGGTAACAATCATTCCGCCCACTATCATACCGAGTGCAGTACCGGCAGTGCCGCCCAAGCCAAAGATGCCGGCCACCATTGATCTTTTAGCCTTGCTGAATGCTAATGACAGCCAGCCTCCACCGAGTGTTGTGAAGCCATCCTCTCCCAGGCCTACAGCCGCTCGTACAAAGAGCAGGCTGATGAAATTCTGGCACACGCCGGTAAGAAAGGTTGTCACACTCCACAACAGCGCCATTATGGCGGCAAGCTTGCGCCGGCTCCAACGGTCAATAAACCAGCCAAGAGGAATTGTAAGCAGGCCGACCATAATCTGGAATGATGTCTGTATTGCGCCCAGTTGCACATCGGTCAAAGCGAGGTCAACTTTGATCTGCTGCAATGTTACAGACAGGATCGCCCTGTCAGCATAATTGATCATGAGCAGGAACAGCATAACTATTAGAATACTGGCCTTCTGACCATTAGTGATTGAATAGGTCTTCTGAGATTGTGTTGATTCAGTAGTTGATTCCATACATACCTCCTTCAAATTAATTTAATCCTGATCTGTCAACAGACTAGCAATCAATGGTCTATTAATGTTGCATGTAACCAATCGATCTACTTGTTCCTCTTTAGAGCCGGTTTTTTTAATCCATACCTCCTATAATATTTAATCGGGATTTTCTCAGGGTCCTTGTAGATGTGGTATTTACAGGGTCCCGCACCCACTTTTTCAGGGATATCGATCACCCATACAGGGTAACCGTTTTTTTCCATAGCAATGATCTCTTCCATTGCGCAGTGGGTACAAAAAACAGGAAAGTCACGCTTCCCAAATGTCAGTTTTTGCGGATTTTTAATCTTGGCAAAGTTAGTCGGGTTTTCATACCCTTTATTAGCTATAGATCTCCCGGCGCTGCCGCAAAGCGGCATCATAACGGTAAATTTGTCATCGTCCTCCTCTACCACTACTGATGTTAAATGCCCCCTGAATCCAGCAGCCAGCATCTCGGCCTGGCGTCCTACATCCACGCTCCGGTAGGTATCCATCACAGGAGAAAGCTGCTTAAAAGCTTCATGGAGAGCTTCATAAACACCCCTGTCTCCATTATTTCTATAGATATAGCTCAATAATGATGTAATCCAGTCCCTGTAACTTTCATGCAGAAAAAAAGCCTCGCGATACATCCTGCTTGCAAGCTTTTTGGTTTCCTCTTGTTTTCCTGCATCAACAGCCTGTTGAATAAGCTCCACTGTTTCAACACCCATTTGCTTGAGTTCAGCCTTAGTAAAGAACCTGTTTTTATTGTCAGGCATTTAATCCTTCCAATCCCTTAAGAGTTGTACTTAGTCGATTTCGGAGCCGGCTTTTTCAATCCAAACCTCTCATAAAAACGGACAGGTATATCGTCAGGGTTCTTATAAATATAAAATTTACAGGGCTCCACTCCAACGTTTCCAGGGTCCTCCATGACCCACAACGGGTATCCGCCGGTTTCCATCGGGATGATGTCCTGAAGAGCACAGTGTGCGCAGTAAATCGGGAAATCTTTCTTGCCAAATGTCATTTTCTGGGGCTTTTTAATCTTTGCGAACTTGCCTGTTTCGTATCCTTTGCTGGCAATGGCCCTGCCGCCGCTGCCGCAGGGAGTCATCATGATAGTAAATTTCTCATCATCCTCCTCTACAACAACGGGAGTGAGATGTCCTCTGAATCCTGCTGCCAGCAGCTTAGCCTTTTGCCCGGCGTCCTGGTTGCGATACGCATCCGCCAGCGCAGTCAGTGATTCAAAGGCACGATACATCGATCTGTAGACAGCTTCATCCCCGAGTTCTTCCTGGATGAAGCCGAGTGTTGAAATTAGCCAGTCCCAAAATATATTGTGCGTGGAAAGATATTCACTATACATTCTGTGTGCGAGTTTTTTCGCTTTTTCCAGGTCACCGGCATCGATTGCCTTCTCGATCAGTTTAACCGACTCCGCTCCCATCTCTTTCAACTCGCTTTCAGTGAAATACCGCTTTTTTGTCTCAGTCACCTTAACCTCCCAATATAAAATTATGCCGATTGGCCCCGGATAATCACGCTGACCTTCTGAATCTTGCCCACTTTGGGATGCTCTTTCTCTATGATCATTTCCCTACTTCTAAACTGGAGATCATTAACCCCCCGGCGGAGATTAGGCAGTTCAGTACCTTCAAGTGCGTAAGTCATGCCTAGCTCTATTTCCTTAGACTTATTGTATTTTTGTTATATGGATGATTTCGGAGCCGGTTTTTTTAACCCAAACCTCTCGTAATATCTGGCAGGGATTCTGTCAGGGTCTTTATATATATGTAATTTACAGGGGGTCTCCCCCAATTCTTCCGCCAGATCGGTTACCCAGATTGGGTAGCCTGTTTTTTCCATGGGGACGATGTTCTCAATGGCACAATTAGCACAATAAATAGGGAAGTCGCCCCTGCCGAAAGTAATTGCCTGCGGTTTCTTAATCCTGTCTAAGTTTTTCGAAGTTTCATATCTCTTATTGGATATGAGCTTTCCACCGCTGCCGCAGGGCGACATCATCACGGTAAATTTTTCGTCATCCTCTTCCACCACTACCGGGGTTAAGTGAGCCCTTAAACCGGCAGCCAGCATTTGAGCCTGTCGCATCGGGGCCTGACTGCGGTAAGCCTCGGTGGCAATGGACAACTCCTCCAAACATTCAGCTACCGCTTCAAAAACGGCTTCATCCCCATTATGTCTATAGATATAGCTCGATAATGTTGTGATCCAACTCACCCAAGCATCATGCTGAAAAGAAAACTCGCGGAACATCCTTCTTGCCAGCTTCTTAGCCTTTTCCAGTTCACCGGCGTCAATAGCCTGCTGGACTAAATCCACCGTCGGAGTACCCATTTCCTCCAGTTCAGCCCCGGTAAAGAACCGCTTCTTTCCTTCTTTCATTCATGTCTCCTTCTCGAACTGACCTCAGCCCATATTTTTCTATGCCAAATACGTTGCACTGACATGACGCGCCATACTTACCACACTTTATATACCGGCTGCCTATGGCACCAGACTACCTGCAACATGCCACTAAACGCCCGGCTTGAAATCAGTTCTAACAGGTGTCCTTAAAATTCCACCTGCCCAAAAAGCAAATATATCTGCGCATGAAAAGCACCGGAAATTAAATATTGACCGATCAATTAGGATACTACAATAACAGTTAGTAGTCATTTTGTCAATAGTCATTAAACATGTATTGACAAAACTTATACACATTGTTATTATACTATGGCAATTCGCCAAGCCAAGGCCGGGTTAATGGTTAAATAATCTCCAGGCATGAGATGGCGGAGACCAGGTTGATATTTGCCTCTGATTTTTAAGGAAAGGATCTTCGAATACCTGCTTGCTTTGATAGATACGAGTCAAAGATCTTACGGAGGATTTTACGATCATGCCAAACCAGACTGGCAAGAAATACATCTGCGCAAAATGTGGCTCAGAATTCATCGTAACCAAAGGCGGCAAAGGCGCTATTACCTGTTGCGACCAGCCCATGGAACAAAAGAAGTAAACACCGCTATTTAACAGGAGATATACATATGGCTAACCAGCTTGGCAAGAGATTCAAGTGCGAGTCCTGTGGGACCGAGGTCCTTTGTACCAAGGCTGGCGTGGGAACCGCGCAGTGCTGTGACAAGGATATGGAACTGCAGCAGCCAAAAGCCCTTCCTTCATCAGATTAGACAATATCTCAGACGTTAAGACGCCCTAAAAATGAATTACTCGCCATTGGTTGAAAGGAGAAAAAGATGCTGGCTTTAAACGGTATTAGAATTCTCGATCTTGGTCAATATGTGCCGAATTCCTTGTGTACCATGATCCTGGGTGATTTTGGAGCTGAAGTAATTAAAGTTGAGAACGCGGCTCCTGGTGCACTCAACTTCCAGGCTTCACCAAGGGGTGAAGAGCGAAGGCGGGATGCTGCTTTTGACGCTTTGAACCGTAATAAGAAGAGCATCGGGCTGAATTTAAAGGCTGAAATCGGTCGACAAATATTTCACAGATTGTCGAAAGAGGCCGATGTAATTATCGAGGGATTCAGGCCGGGCGTTGTCAAGCGTTTAACAATCGATTATGAAACTATTAAAGAAATAAATCCCCGGATTATCTATTGTTCTTTCAGCGGATATGGCCAGGATGGTCCATATAAAAATTTGCCTGGCCACGATGGTAATTACCTTGCGGTTGCCGGTGCTTACAGCCTCTTCGGCAATAGAGAAGGCCCGCCGGTTGCTCCCATGAATCTGTTGGGTGATTTTGCCGGAGCTTCGCTGCATGGAGTTATGGGGGTATTAATCGCTCTGCTCGCAAGAAACAATACAGGACAGGGCCAATATGTCGACATATCTTATACGGATGGGGTAATGACTTTTTTAACCAACCTATCCGTGGACTACTTCCGCGACGGAATCTTGCCCAAACGGGGCGAAACTGTCCTGCACAATGCATACCCCTATTCCAGGACATACAAAACCAAGGACGACACATATATTGTAATTTGCGCCATAGAGCCGGGGTTCTGGGAGAATCTCTGTCGCGCCGTGGGAAAGGAAGACTACATTACGTCTCATTGTATGCCGGACCACTTTTATAAAAAACCTGAGGGAGCCAAATGGGCGGAGATAGCTTCAAACCTGGAACAGATTTTTTTAACTAAGACAAGCGACGAATGGGTAAGCATTCTATCGGCAAAAGATGTCCCAATCTCTAAGATTAATACCTTTGATGAGGCTGTGCGTGATCCTCAGGTACTTCACCGTGACATGGTAATTGAGATTAAGGATCCTGCCCTGGGCAGTATTAAACAGCTGGGAATGGCTATCAAGCTTTCCGATACGCCGGGCCAGGTTAGAAGCCTTGCCCCTATTTTTGGTCAGCATACTAAAGAAATACTGATGTCGGCCGGTTATACCTCGGCAGAGATTGCAGAAATGCTTGAAAAAGGGATCGTGGCCTAGATACCGCTTTAATCTTTCGTAACTAGTGGAAACGACAACGACCTTAATTTAAGGACTGGCCTTTTATTAAAGTCTTCGTGCTGAATCTATACGGGTGTACAAAGGCAACTATAAATGATTAATAATTTTAAAGGAGGTAATCCGTTGTTAGCGCTTGAAGGAGTCAAGGTTTTAGATTTGACCATGGTGATACCGGGGCAGTTTTGCACAATGTTATTAGCTGATATGGGGGCAGAGGTAATAAAGGTCGAACGTTATATCCCGGAGGAATTTATACCTAAACCTATATTGGATCGTTTACGTGCAACGAGACGACTTGACCGCAACAAGAAAAGTATCGGGCTAAATTTAAAATCGAAGGAGGGATTACAGCTATTCCATAAGCTGGCAAAGGGAGCAGATGTGATTTTTGAAGGGTATCGGCCTCAAGTAACAAAGGGTATGGGAATAGACTACGATACTATAAAAGAAATGAATACCAGAATCGTTTATTGCTCCCTATCCGGATTCGGTCAGGACGGTCCTTACGTGAATCTCCCGGGATTCGATCTGTCATATATAGCAACAGCAGGAGTCCTGGACGTAATACAAGACAAGAATGGATTCCCCGTAATACCATCCAACTTTATAGGCGATATTGCCGGTGGAGGTTCCCTTGCGGCACTGGGTATTACAATGGCTTTACTCGCCAGAGAGCGTACAGGCAAGGGGCAATATATTGATATCGGTATAGCGGACGGTGCAGTTGCTATTATGTCGCAGGCCTTTGCAATGCACTGGTTCGATCGCGAAAACTCGATCACCAGCGATACTGTTCATATTGAAAAGCAGGCCGATTACGGCGTCTATGAGACCAAAGGGGGAGGATACGTATCCATAGCTGCCATTATTCCTCAGTTCTGGACCAGTTTATGTAAAGCTGTGGGACACGAGGAGCTGATATTTGATCAAGGTAATGTGGAGAAGCGTCAAGAGATACGCAAGGTGCTGGAAGAAGTTTTTCGTACGAAGACGAGAGATGAATGGTTCGATATATTGACACAATGCGATGTTCCCGTGGCAAAAGTCAACGACCTTGATGAAGCCGCTGAATGTCCACAGTACATACATCGCAAAATGATTGTTGAAATGGAAAATCCCGTTAGTAAGAAACGCGAAAAGCATGTAGGGATTCCAATAAAACTATCAGATACGCCGGGATCTCTGAGAACTTATCCCCCGTCTACGGGGCAACACACCGATGAGATATTGAGAAACATGGGACTCAGCGCCTCCGAAATCAGCAAGTTACGGGAGACAAAGGTTATTCATTGATTCAGGTTCGTTTAATTAGAGCGCAAATCATACTTCTTATCAAATCCTTAAGGAGACGTAAAATGGACTTATTGTTAAAGGATAAAGTAGTTCTCGTTACCGGCGCCGGCAGGCACATAGGGCGGGAAATTGCCTTGACCTTGTCACAGGAAGGCGCCAAGGTTGTTGTTAATGATTACTTCGCCGACCGTGCAAAAGCAGTCGTTGATGAGATTACAGCAATGGGCCGTGAGGCCATAGGTATACAGGCTGATGTACGAAAAGAGTCTGAAGTGACAGCTATGGCCCAAAAGGCCGTAGATCAATTCGGAAGAGTGGACATCCTGGTAAACAACGCCGGAGTGCTTCCCGAAGCAGTTCTTTCTGAAATGATCGAAGGCCTTGGCGCCACCTTTGCATCCACCGAAAAAAAACACTGGGATGGCACTATAGACGTTAACCTCTTCGGAGTTTTGAATTGCACCAGAGCAGTCATAAATTATATGATTCAGCAGAAATACGGGAAAATAGTGAATATCATATCTGATGCCGGCAGAGTAGGCGAGCCAAGACTGACTACATATTCCGCGGCTAAAGCGGGTATCGTCGGCTTCTCCAAAGCTCTGGCAAAGGAAGTTGCTCGCTATCGAGTAAATGTCAACTGTGTCTCCGTTGGTGCAACGCCCCAGAAAGGGACTATAACGGAGATTGCCGACGAGAAGTTGAAAGACTGGTTCCGTATGTATCCTCTGGCGCGGGGCTGGGATAGATTAGGGGTGCCTTCAGATATTGCCAACGCCGTAGCCTTCTTTGCTTCGGACATGTCCACCTGGGTTACTGGCCAGGTGCTCAGCGTTAACGGCGGCTACTCAATGGTCGATTAAATCCGGGGAGGTCTTAACATGCCATACGAAGCAGTGACTTATGAAAAAGAAGAGGGTGTAGCCCTGATTACACTCAATCGGCCTGACGATCTTAACGCTTTCAATTTACAAATGGCCCTCGAGCTCGAGCAGATTGTGGATGAGATAGCTGCCGATGATTCGATTAGAGCGGTGATTATTACCGGTGCCGGGCGTGCTTTCTCGGCCGGAGCAGATGTTAAAGAAGTATTATCCGGAGAGGGTATTGCACAGCATTTAGGAAAAGGTAACCCGCCGGTTCTTTTCGACAAGTTTGAAAACCTGGACAAACCGGTGATCGGGGCTGTCAACGGCTTGGCCATTGGCGGTGGTTTCGAGCTGGCCCTGGTATGTGATCTCATTATCGCATCAACCGAAGCCACATTCGGATTTGCTGAGATAAGGATAGGCCTTATTCCCAGCAGCGGTGGCACAGTCAGGGCACCGCGGATCATGAACAAAATGAAAGCCAAGGAACTGCTTCTCTTCGGTGATACAATTACTGCAGAAGAAGCGCTACGCCTCGGTGTGATTAATAAGGTTGTTACACCTGAGTCGCTTCTTTCGGAAGCTAAAAAGTGGGCGAAGAGGCTGTCTCAAAGGCCGCCTCTAGCTGTAAAGGCGATAAAGTCTTGTGTCAATTTGGGTATCCAGATGCCTGTTGAGGCAGCTGTGCATTTTGAAGCCAAGCAGGCTGCCATACTGTTCAACAGCGAAGACAAGCTCGAAGGGATTAATGCCTTTCTGGAAAAAAGACGCCCGGTATTCAAAGGTAAATAAAATCAGAAGGAACTCTCTTATTAACAAGTATCTTAAAGCTATGACTGTATAAAACAATGTTACCTCAACAGGAGTTAATTTATGAATGATGTTTATATTATTGGTTCGTACTCAACGCAGTTTAAGAAATGGCGAGATAAATCGATCAAAGACCTGACTAAAATGGCATATATCGGTGTGCTGGAAGATTCCAGGATCGATGCAAATGACATCGGGAGCGCTGCATTCTCCAACTGCGGTTGGGGGCACACGCTGCAGCCGGTCGGGGATGATCCAGGTATGCGCGGCCAGATGAATGTACGTGGTCAGGTTGCACTTGCTCCGCTGGTTATTGAAGGGATATTTCCCAAGAGAGTGCCGATCGTCAATGTCGAGGGCGCCTGCGCAAGCGGATCGCTCGCTTTTCACTGTGCCTGTAGAGAAATCCTTTCGGGAAATAGTGAGGTGTCAATTGCTATAGGTGCAGAAAAGACCGTTTATCCCAATCATTTACTGCAGGTCGTAGACATGTTCACCGGCGGTACCGATACTGCACGATTAAATGATCTATTCAATAGCTATCAAACCCTGGGCAAGGAAACGGGCAAGGAATGGGCCACAGATGCCAAACATACGCTTTTTATGGATATTTATGCCAGTCTGGCTGCCTGGCACATGAAACAACACGGGACTACCCAGCAGCAAATCGCCATTGCTGCATCGAAGAATCATCTGCATGGCTCAATGAACGAGCTCGCCCAGTATCAATTCGAAGTTCCCGTGGAAAAAGTGCTGTCAGACTATGTAGTCAGCTGGCCGTTGACCCGCGCAATGTGTGCGCCGCTGGGAGACGGCTCTGCGGCAGCAATACTCTGTTCCGGAAAATATCTGAAGAAGCTTCCGGATTCTATCAAGAGAAGAGCCGTCAGAGTACTTGCCTGCGTCCCCGCTTCAGGGTACGAGCATGAAATAGGCGGTGAATCGGTCACCGGCTGGGCTGCCGAGCGCGCTTACCGTCTGGCGGGGATAAAGCCTTCCGCCATCGATGTTGCCGAAGTTCATGATGCTACGGCCTTTGCTGAAATACATCAGGTTGAGCAGCTTGGTTTCTGTCCTGTAGGCGAGGGTGGAAAATTCATTGAATCAGGAGCTACCAGATACGATGGAAAGAAACCGGTTAATACATCCGGAGGCCTTGAGTCCAAAGGGCACCCTATCGGAGCAACGGGTTTATCCCAGGTCAGCGAGATAGTTATGCAAATTCGAGGTGAAGCCGGGAAACGGCAGATCAAGAATACCCGCATCGGTCTGGTCGAAAATGGCGGCGGTTTCATAGGCTTCGAAGAAGCTTGCTGCGTAATTACCATTCTCGGTAATAAATAAGCGGAGAGAGATATCAATATAAACAAAATAAGCGATACCCGAAGGAGGAAATATGGAAGAAGTCCTGACCAAATTTAGAACTATTGCAGATAAGCCGTATGAAATGCTGGCCAAGCGTAAAGAGGAAACCGGCATCAAGATAGTGGGCTGCCTTCCGATGTATGTTCCCGAGGAGATTATACATGCGGCCGGGGCCTTACCCATCGTATTGCAGGAAGGAGACGAACCCATAACGCTGGGACACAGCAAAATCCAGAGTTTCTTCTGCGGCATTGTGCGGAGCATCGTTGATCTGGCATTAAAAAGCAAGCTAAATTTTCTGGACGCGGTAGTTTCTCCGGAGATCGATCTTCCTATAGCCGGTCTCGCGAACATACTCAAGACAAACATGCGCGTTCCGGTTTACGCTATCTATCAGCCGCCATTTCCGCAGAAAAGTACCACGCCCGAATTGCTGCTGAGGGAAATAAAGAAATGCAAGTCCGAACTGGAAGGTCTTATCGGACAGGAAATAACCGATGAGCGTCTCGGGCGCAGTATCGAGATATACAACAAGAACCGCAGCCTGCTGCGCAAGTTGTATGAACTGCGCAAGAAGAAGCCCGGCATACTTAAATCAGTCGATGTAAGGGCGATAGTTATGGCAAGCATGCTGATGCTGAAAGAAGAGCATAACCAGTTACTGGAAGATCTGCTGTCCAAATTGAAGACTCAAAATCCCTCGTCAAAGAATAAAGTCAATTTAGTGCTCTCCGGGTCTGTGTGCGAGGCGCCTCCCGTTGACATGTTGAACATGCTTGAGGAAGAGGGCGCCGTCATAGTGAATGACGATATGTATACCGGCGCCCGATATTTCTGCGCCGATGTCCAGGCTGGCAACGGCTCATTGCTGGATGCCATCGTAAAACGGCAGCTCACGTGGCCTATTCCCTGCCCGACCAAAATCGATGAAGGTCTCGATTGGGGCAATTATCTTGTTGACCTGGCCAGTACGAGCGAGGCTAAGGGAGTCATACACATGGTGGTAAAATACTGCCAGCCCCATGAAATGTATTATCCCTATTTAAGCAAAAAGCTGGCCAAGGCCGGAATACCTGACCTGAAGCTGGAATTTGAGCATGAAACGATTTCCATGGGCTCTACCAAAACAAGGATACAGGCCTTCATGGAAATGATAAAGAAGCGCTAAGGAGGTTTTATCATGGCAGAGAAGAAAGAGTATCTGGTAAATCGTGTCAAGACTACTAAAGAAGTCCAGAACATGATGATTGAATACTACAGCGGGCTGCAGACAGCCCGCCAGGACGGTAAATTTCTTGCCTGGACATACGGGCCGATACCCTTTGAAATAATGAGGGCAATGGATATCCGCTTCGAGCACCTTGAAAGCTACGGCGCCTACCTGGCAGCGCGTTCCGGCCAGCAGAGGTTAAAAGAGCTCTCCGAGGCGGACGGCTATTCAAATGACGTCTGCTCGTATGCGCGTCTCCTCCGTGGAGTCACCTTGCTGCATGAAAGGAACGAAACAAATACCATTCCCAACGTCCTTATCGTCGATATGCCTGATTTCCTGGTGGCCATCAGGCACTGCCCTTTGCAGGGTTCAGTCTATGATTACCAGAAGCGTCTGCTCAATAAACCGGGATTCTGCCTGGATACAATGCCCATACATTCGGAAGATGACTACCAGGAGAGCATCCGGTACTGGAAACGCCAGCTTGTGGAATTTATCGTATTCCTCGAAGACCTGACAAAGACCAAGCTGAACATGGATCGTCTCAAGGAAATAATGGGCTATGTCAAAGAGGGTGCCGTTATCCGCAAACGCATGCTCAACCTTTGCAAAGCCAGACCGGCGCCGATTAATACCTTTGACCACTTTATCAGCCTGGGGCCTTCGCATACACTGCGCGGAAGAAAGGAGTCCGTTGAATTCTGGAAACGGATGGAGGCTGAAGTAGAGGAAAGGGTTAATAATAAGGTCGGCGTAATTAAAAATGAAAGGTTCCGCCTTTACTGGCACAACTTGCCCATCTGGTTCAGGGTAGGCCGTCTATCGGAAACGCTTGCCGGATACGGCGCGGTACTGGTTTCTGCAAGCTATACGCATGAAGGTTTTTACGCTCACGAGCCGGAGAAAATAGACCCGGAGGACCCACTCACTTCGATTGCCCGTGAGGAATCCTGGTTGAGCTGGCTTTCCAGCGATATCAATCAGGCTGCATATCTGCTGCAAAAAGAAATCGAGGACTACTCGATAGACGGCATGATTATGTGCTCGCACAGGACCTGCCAGTTCGTCGATGTCGGAGAATACGACCTGGCTGATCTGATAACACGCAAGACCGGTGTGCCCAACGTTGTTATTGATGCTGATCCGACAGATCCGGCTTTCTACTCTGATGCGCAAACAGAGACAAGGATACAGGCATTTATGGAGACTTTGGAATCGAGCAAAAGGCGATCCGCATCTAGCCTGCAGAAGTAAGTCTTTACCATTATGAGGTTTGTGTGCACGTCATTGGCATTGATATAGGTTCTTTAGCTTCAAAAGCTGTGTTGGTTGATGAAAAAAAATACATCATCAGCTACAGTATTGTTCCAACCGGAGCCAGAAGCGCCGCGGCCGGGCAAGATGCCTTTGAGAGGGTGCTGAAGCAGGCAGGTCTGCTACCGGGGGATGTTGCCTATGTACTGAGTACTGGCTATGGTCGCGCAAACGTTAGTGTCAGTAACGAACAACTCACAGAGATTACATGCCACGCACGCGGCGCATATACATTGAATCCTGAGGTACGGACTGTTATCGATATCGGCGGACAGGACAGCAAGGCAATAAGCCTCACTGATATGGGCGATGTTGCCAAATTTGCCATGAACGACAAGTGCGCTGCAGGCACGGGACGGTTTTTAGAAGTGATGGCACGTGCGCTGGAAATCGATCTTGCGGACATGGGTGATCTATCGTTGAAATCAACTACAATCGTCGAGGTCAGCAGCATGTGCACTGTCTTTGCTGAGACGGAAGTGGTTTCGCTGATCGCCGGTTCCTGTAACAAGGAAGATATCATTGCGGGCATCCATCGGGCTATTGCTCGCAGGGTAGGTACCATGGCGGAGAATACAGGCATCAGGCAGCAGGTGATGATGACGGGAGGAGTGGCCAAGAATATCGGCGTGGTACGGGCATTAGAGGAAAAGTTGGGTACCGCGCTTCTCGTCCCCGACGAGCCGCAGATAGTCGGGGCCCTGGGAGCCGCCATTTTTGCGCTGGAACGTGCACTCACAGCCAATATTAATAACGCTGGCTGACATCGGCAGCAGACATTTTGCTAATCACAGTGGGAGGTGAGAAGCGTAGTGAGAATATTGCTTATACACATTCAAAGGGATACCATTTGGAACTTCAATGGCTTGAGGAAAACGAGTGTTTTTCTCTTGATGCGTATGCAGTAGATTTACGCTGACTTACTATTAATGAGAGGCTTCAAATATAAATGGAGAGACGGAGAGGGATCAAATATGAATAAAGAGAAGTTGTTTACCGAAGAGGAGTTGAAAGAACTGGGCCAACAGAGGCCAGAGCTTATTCAGACAAATATCGATGCCGGTGAGAAAGAGAAAGCAAAGAAACTGACGCGACAAATGTACCGGGAATTCTTATCTATGCACGACATATACCGGGATTGGATCGCGGCCCTGTTAAGCTTCATCGGCAGGCAATATGGCGAAGAAGCAGCAGGAAAAGCTTTGGAGGAGAGCTTTGACCTTCTCCTTCAGCCTCTAGGACTGCTTTATGCCGGTCAGGATCCACGCCGCAGGGCAGCAATGGTTGCAGCTGGAATAAGAGGACATTTGCACAATTTCGAAATCGAGGAGGACGAAGAGAAGTTCACTTTTTCGATGAAACCGTGTGGCAGCGGCGGTCGTTTGGTCATGGAAGGCAAGTATGGCCCTCCCTATAACTTTTTGAAGATCAAAAAGGCACAGCAGATGACATTCCAGCAGCCGGATTTCCCGGTGTATTGCTCCCACTGCTTTTTCCAGAATGTCGCGCCTATCAAAACGACTGGTAGGCCGGTTGCTATTGTCGTGCCTCCTCACGATTTTGCAGAGGAACCCTGCCGCACATATCTATATAAAGATCCCGCATATTGTCCTGAGGACTATAAGGAATTTAAGAAATAAAGAACTCAAAATGAAACGGGAGGAGGCCTATACCTTTCTGCAAATTGATAATGTGGTCCGGCCTCCAATAGTTTTAAAGCTCGTAAATGAGTGAGCCCGGGGTGGGTAAAAAGAAGATATTAAAATTGGGGGTGGGATAGGTTTTAGGTAGATCGCTAATTAAATTAATTAACACATCCTAAGAAGATATGCGCTCAATCCGCCTCCAGCACGGTAACAGCCAGGATATTGGGTCCTGCATGGGTGCCGATCACCGGGCTGATATTTGACAGATAGACAGGTACTTTAGGAAATACTGAAGCGATGCGCCCGGCCAACACCTTTGCTTCAGTTAAATTTGTCCCATACTCGATAGCCAGTGCCTCCACCCTTCTGAACCTGGTAGCAAAAGCATACAGCCACTCTACAGCCTTGGCCCTGGATCGCATCCTGACATAGGGAAAGGCCTCGCCATTTTTTATTCCGAGTATAGGGTTCAGCCTGAGTATCGATCCTAACAGAGCCTGCGCTTTGCCTATGCGTCCTCCCTTAGACAGATACTTGAGCGTATCGAGAGTTGCCCGTACATGCACGTGAGGAATCGTCTTTGATATCAGACCGACGAGGTCAACAAGGCTGGCTCCCGAAAGAGCACTTCTGGCTGCTTCTATCACTAAAAGTCCCTCCCCCATTATTCCCAGCGTGGAGTCAACGATCTCCACATGGCATTTTTTACTCATTAACTTCACGCCCTGCAACGCTGAGTCATAGGTGGAGCTGAATTTCTGTGACAGAAACACTCCAAGTATCTCAGCACAGTTGATCGCCAAGTCATCAAATACCTTAGCAAAAACGCCCGGGCCGGGGGCGGAGGTTGTCGGCAATTTTGGAGCAGTCACCAGCATGGAGTAGAAGTCCTCAGCAGTAAGGTCCACCCCATCTTTATAGGTCTCTGTGCCGAAGTGCACATTCAAAGGTACGACTGTTATACCCAGTTCCCTGGCCAGCTCGCGCGGCACATCGGATGCGCTGTCTGTTACGATTCCGACCATATATTTATCCTGTATTTCGAAATACTGCCTATACCCGTTTCGGCTACTTTACCGCAATTATATCACTCAGCTTATCGGGTGTAATGCTATAATGGGATATCAGCTATGATCAATCGATTAAACCGATCACCCGGCTGTAACTGTTGCTATGTTTTATCAGAATAGATACGAACTGGACAAGAAAAGTACGCCTACTGTACAATTAGGCCACCGTGAAAGTAGATTGACTGGTCAATCAATATTAAATTAGTGTTGGGAGGTATCGCATGTCTGATTACAATGTGATAGTCATCGGTGCCGGCATCGGGGGACTTGCCGTATCAGGTCTCATGGCCAAACAGGGTCGTAAAGTTCTTTTGCTTGAGCAAAGCGAAAGGGTTGGGGGATGCTGTTCCACCTTCGAACGGGAGGGGTACCATTTCGACCTCGGCGCCTCCCTTATTGAAGATATCCAAGTGATGGACTGGTGCTTCCAGCGCCTGGGCACAACCATTGCCCAGGAGGTCGAACTGATACCCCCGCACCTGATCTTTTCTATTATATTCAAAGACGGCTCCAGGATGCGCTATCCGAAGTCCATCGAGGAATCGGCACAGGAGATCGCCAAGATAGCCCCGGAAGACGTCAAAGGCTGGTACGACTTCTGCAAGTATATGAAGACGTTTAACGACGCAGCTGTCGAAGGATTCTTCGTTAAACCGGCCAATACGCTGGGCGATGTAGTCCGCATGTTCCAGCAGACGCCCGTAATGCTCAAATATATGCCTTTGTTCAACGGTAACTATCAGAGCGTGCTGAATAAGTTTTTCAAGAGCGAGAAAATCCGTGAATCGCTGTCATACCAGTGCTTTTACGCGGGCCTGCCGCCTGAGCTTCTGCCGGGCCTGTACGCCGTGATACCATATTCCGAACACGAGGGGATATACTACAGCAGAGGAGGCATGGTGGCCATACCGGCGGCATTCAGACGCGTGGGCGAAAAGCTCGGTATGACGACCAGGCTGAATACGCTGGTCAAGAAGGTCATGGTCAAGGACCGCCGCGCCATGGGAGTCGTCCTGGCCGACGGCAGCGAGATCACGGCCGATCTCGTGATATCCGATATAAACGCCAAGAAATTGTACCTTGATCTGATCGGCGAGGAACACCTGCCCTCCATAGTCCGCACAGGTGTAAAAAGCTACCAGTACTCTATGTCAACGCCGACTATCTACCTGGGTGTGGATTACGATCCGCCGCTGGAATCGCACCACACTCTGGCCACCATTCCCATGGAAGAGATGAACAAGTACTGGTGGGATGAGTACGAGCAGGGACGCTATCCGGCGCAGCAGTTCGGCATCATAAGCTGCACCACACGCTCAGATCCAGGTCTGGCGCCCAAAGGACACAACATCATAATCCTGACCATGGGACCGGGACCGTATAAGCTGGACGGCACTACCTGGGAGGCGGAGAAGAAGGAACTACTGCCAAAGATAATCAAGTATTATTCCGAGAGGTATATCCCCGGGCTTGAGGAACATGTCCGCGTGGCAGAGTTCTCGACTCCTGCCGATTTCGAAAAAAGGTTGCTCTCACCGGAGGGCGCCATCTATGCGCTTAGACAGGATGTGCCTCACTCTATCTGCTTCCGCCCAGCCGCTAAGTCCAAGTCCATCAAGGGACTCTACCTGGTAGGTGCATCAACACATCCGGGCGGCGGAATACCGGTGGTCACCGCCTCGGCCATGAACGCGGCTGACCTGATCGAAAAATATGAGAAATAAAAGCAGGTGAATGTTATGGATAAGAAGAAGAAACGCATCGGCTTTTTCGCGAACCTACTGCGTCAAGTTCGTTACATGATCCCACGCTACTTCGTTTAAGGTCTGAGCCGGATGGGATTATCCCCTTACCGAATCTATCACCGCAGCCAGGTGCTCCGGGTGGTCGGAGCCTATGAGGTATTTCTTACCATCACCGGCAGTGATCTTGACTCCGCGGTCACCCTGAAGGTAGTAGGCCTTCATTTCGCGGTTAAAACGTATCCCGTAACCGCCGAAGTCCTGCAGCGGCGAGAAGGAATGCACCTCCACCCCAGTAATATTCATTGTTTTTAACTGCAGCAGCTTGATCCCCAGCAGGCCCATCCTGACCGTGACCATATCCCGTGTGACCTGCGTGCGAAAACCGCCGTATGTTCCGATCATGGCCACAGCAATCAAACCCAGCATAATCGACAGCCAGGGAAGCGATGCCCAGGTGAAGACAGCAGCCACAATCATGATCAGCGGCACGATCACCATCAGCGCTCCAATATACGGTGGATTCTGCGATTCCCAGTACGATACGGGTTGCCCCGCCTGTATTATCCGGGTTATCTCTTCGGCAACCTGGTTCACATCCTCTGCTGCCAGCTTCTTCTCATAATGCCGATACGGGCGTATAAGCTCCAATACGATGGCCAGGCCGGTTCCCAGTCCGCAGGCCGTAACCATTTCAACCCAGGGAAAAGGAAAAATCATTTGAGCAGAAGCAAGCATATTCACATAGGCTATTTGGACACCGCACATGCTGCCGATGGCAAACTCATCGAAAAGCGACATCCAATTAAAGGTCTTTTTCTTTTCCTGGCGCACCCAGAGCTCGTCGAGCCAGGACGAGAGAATAAGAAATCCAACCGATAGCCCCAGCAGCAGAGATGAGCTGACCCAGGGCGAGCCATACGTATTAGGCTGGCCGTTGAGATCAAAACGCACGGGAGCAGGGTCAGGCAGCGGAAGAGCTTTAACCGTGAAGAATACCGCTACCAGAATTAAAATCAGTGCGGGCAAATGCGTCCATAAAGGGTGCACCAGTTTGCCCTTCATCTTCGAATTCCCCCGGATTTGTTAGTTGTTATAACGATTCCTCCTCATGCATGATCTCCCGGACGACCCCGAGAATAAACTCCCGGCCACCCCTTTTAATGACGCGAACCCGCATGGATACAGGCACTCTTGTGCCATCCTTATGCATGTGTATTGTTTTGAATGCTCCCTGTTTGCGCACTACAATCTTTTTCAAGCGGATCCCGGCCTTTTCCCTTAGCTCCTGCGCATTAATATCCAGAATATTCAGTTGGGTGATCTCATCCAGTGTATACCCGAGGCATTCGCATACCGCTTTATTGACATATTTAATATTGCCCTTCATATCGAGCAAAAATATCGAGTCCGTTACCTGGTCGAGCATCTCAGCCCGCAGGGTCAACTCATCCTGTGCTTTCTTTTCCTCTGTTATATCACTAAAAAAAGCCATAACGGCCGGCCGGCCCATGTACATGACACGCGTGCTGAACGGCTTGATATACTTGATCTCGCGGGTTTTACTTACAAAAGGCCATAGCGTTGAATCGTATGTCTCATCACCTGCCTGTACCAAAGCAAAACGTGCTGACAGTTGCTGGCGATACTTGGGATGGGATAATTCGATAACGGACTTATTAATTACCTCGTCGTATTCGTATCCCAGCATATCGCAACCCGCTTTATTGGCCCAAATAATTATCTCATCCTGCATGAGCACGACGCCTTCCTTAATCTTCTCCACATAACTGTAGATGATAAACTGCATCTCATGAAGGGTCATGTCCAGCGTTTTCAACTGGGTGATAGTTTCCTCAAGCAACCTTATGCGTTTGCCAAGGTCGTCGATCTGCCATGTCAGCGGCCCAGCCAAGTGGTCCTGCGGCTGCATCGTCATCATCCCCCTCCTGCATCATGATTAATCCCGGGCAAATCTCCTCCACCATGCCACAACCCTCGCCATGGCCAGCCCCGTCTTCTCGATAGAGTGAAAAACGGGCAATCCCTCTTTAACGAAAGCAGCCTGCACCTTGAGCATCTCGTCCATTCCCGCCATGTCCGAGGCCTGCCCCAACGCCATTAATACCGGCTTGTTGATCTCCTCGTGAGATTTATGTAAAGCCTCTGAAGCTGGTCGCAGGAAAAAATCGCTGGAGTAAATACCCCCACCCCAACGGGTTACAGGGTGAAATCCCATATGATACATGATCATATCGATACTGGGGGAGCCTCCGATCACTTTTAGCGTATTATAAATCACGTCGGGATAGATGAGATTAGTTGCATCCAGCGGATTGGTAAAAATGCCGCCATCGTTGGGCAACAATCTTTTAAGTTGAGCCTGAACATCGGGTGACAGCGCAGACAGCTCAAGCCCCACTGTTTCCATGCGGTCGCCGGCCTCGACGCTGGGTCCACCGCCAACCCCCACTACAGCAATACCTTTGCCCATCGGATAAGGGCGTGCGAAGCTCAGAGCGACCAGGACATCGATCAGTTCCTGTACATCACTAACCTGGATTGCGTTGGCCTGGCGGCAGAGCGTCTGAAATGTTTTTATCGAGGATGTCATGCTGGCAGTATGGCTCATGGCCGTCCTCAGGCCGGCTTCCGTAGTGCCTCCCTTATAGACCACCACCGGTTTCCTGGCGCACGCTTTTTCGAGAGCGCTACGAAAACGATTGCCCTCCCTCACGCCTTCGATATAGATCGCTATTATATTAGTCTTGGCATCACCTGTGAAATACTCCAGTAATTCACATTCCCCTATATCCAGCGCGTTTCCGTAGCTGATGACCTTGCTGAACCGCAGGCCACGAGGTCCGGCATGCATAGGCATGTCCTGTGAATGCCCGCCGCTTTGCGACATAAATGCTATGTCGCCCGGCTGCATCGGCATGCGGTCGGACGTGGTCAATCTGACCTCCGGCACGAAAAGCCCGGTGCAATTGGGTCCGATAATACGAAAGCCACCATCGCGTGCCTTCTGCAGCATATCTCTCTCGAGCTCGGCCCGGCTCCTCTCGCCACTTTCACTGAAACCGGCTGTGAAAAAATGTACCGACATTACACCCTTTCTGGCGCAATCATCAAGCACATCCATCGATTTCTCGGCGGGAATACATACTATGACATGGTCCACCGGCCCCGGTATAGCCGATACAGAGGGATAGCAGGTGAGTCCGAAGGCCTCGCTGTGCCTGGGATTTACCGGGTAAATAGATGGAAAGCCTGCCTCTTTCAGCGAGCTGACAGCCCATGCTGCAAAAGACATAATATTGTCTGGCGAAGCGCCGACTATAGCCACACTACGTGGATGAAATATCTCATCCAGTGTATATGAACTTGGTTTATACACGGCATTTATAATATCAATATAATACCGCTTTATCAACGTACGCAGCCATAGCCGTTATATCACTTACGACCCTGCATTTGACATGGCAAGGCTACCTATTTAAACTTGCAGAAGTTTTTAAGTTTGGACATATGCTTTCCTATATATGATTACAGCTATAACCGGAGCATCCGGACACGTTGGTATCAATCTTGTCCGTGCTCTTATCTCCCGCGGCAGGAAAGTGCGTATTATAACGCACAGCAGCACGCTTGGCCTGGAGACGCTGGAAGTTGAACAGCGCAACGGCGATGTCAATGACCAGGATTCCCTGATCCGGGCATTTGAGGGTGTTTCGATTGTATACCATCTGGCTGCATATATATCTCTGTTGATGAGCGACCGCATAACATGCAACGCGGTAAATATCGAAGGAACCCGCAATGTGATAGAAGCCTGCCGCCGCAATAATGTCAACCGGCTTGTACATTTCAGCTCCATTCACTCACTCTGCAACGAGCCTCTGGATGTGCCAATCGATGAGACCAGGCCGTTAGTCGAGTCGCCGAAGTCTGCACCATATGACCTCTCGAAGGCTTCTGGAGAGAGGCTGATACGCCAGGCCGCCAGGGAGGGGCTTAATGTGGTGATTATTAGTCCTACAGCCGTTATCGGACCTTATGATTACAGGCCTTCGCATTTCGGACAGGCTCTGATCATGATGGCCGAAGGCAGAATACCCATACTGCTCGAGGGGGGATTCGATTGGGTGGACGCCAGAGACGTGGCCGAGGGCGCCATCAAGGCTGAACAGACCGCAGCCGCAGGTGCAAATTATCTGCTCTCCGGCACATGGCTGTCGGTGAAAGAAATAGCTGCTATTGTATCTCTGATTACAGGCAGAAGGCCTCCTGCGCTGGTATGCCCGGCACCGGTGGCCGGGGTCTGTGCTCCCGTTGTAACAACAATATCCCGCTGGACAGGGGTCAGACCACTCTTCACCAGCGTTTCTTTAAAGGCCCTGGCCGGCAACCGCAACATCAGCCACGCGAAAGCCACGCGTGAACTCGGGTATGAACCAAGGCCTATTAAACAAACCCTGTCTGATACCATCAACTGGTTTTTAGACAACGGCTTCATAAAGAGGCGAGGGATTCAATAGAATGACTTCGGATGCCACCTATAACATCCTGTTGATCACATGGCTCGTGCTTTGTCCCCTCATCTTTGTCAGCCTTTCATTCATCGCCGCACCGTACGGCCGTCATATTAAGAGTGGATGGGGGCCTTCAATTGGCAGCAAGCTCTCGTGGGTGATCATGGAGGCCTGGTCACCCATTATATTTGCCGCATGTTTCACACTGGGGAAAGCGCCGCTCTCGGTCACCTCTGCCGTCTTCCTGCTGATGTGGGAGGCACATTATATACATCGTGCCTTTATATACCCTTTCAGCCTGAAAAATTCCCACGATAAAATGCCTCTTTCGATCGTATTTTCAGGTATTTTCTTCAATATGATGAACGCCTGGTTGAACGGATACTATATTTTTACTCTGTCCGGTGGTTATGCCGATCAATGGCTGATCGATCCACGATTCATCGCGGGCGCTGCGCTTTTCATCTCGGGTTTCGTTATCAACAGGCATGCCGACTATACGCTGGCCAGGCTTCGCAAGCCCGGAGAAACCGGTTATAAAATTCCTTATGGGGGACTATATCGTTGGATATCATGCCCCAATTACTTCGGCGAGATACTGATCTGGGTCGGATGGGCCCTTGCCACATGGTCGCTGGCCGGGCTGAGTTTCGCGCTGTGGACCATAGCTAATCTCGCACCGCGCGCTATGTCACACCATGCCTGGTACCACCAGCAATTCCCCAATTATCCCACTGATCGCAGAGCACTTGTGCCCGGTATATGGTAAGCGGTTAGTCCCTGATATCCGATACGGCACATCAGCCTATCACATCGATGAAAACACTGTTTGATATCAGTACATATGCGGGCTGCAAACGGAAAACATCCCCTTCGCGGGCCAGCGACCGCCGCCCAACAAGTTTATTCAGCCTTGCTTCCACTCCTTCAATAGCATTCCGTCCGTATTTGTTGTTCATTTTCTGCATGTCCAGCCCTTCCTGAACGAGCCTCAGACGCAGCATCGCCTCCTCACCCGCTTTGCTTGCGTCTTCCAGATGCTCCTCCCCTTCCCGGTCGGATAACGGATCAACCAGATATCGCTCCAGGTTGGGCGAGTTCCTGAAGCGCGTTCCGCTGATGTGTGAGGCAGCCGCCGGCCCAAGCCCGAGATACTCTCCTCCCCTCCAGTAATTGAGATTGTGAAGGCATTCGCTGCCCGGACGCGCAAGATTTGATATCTCATAATGCACGAACCCGTGTGTTTTTAAAATATCGACGGCGTATTCGAAAAGGCTTGCCTGTTCGTCTTCTCCGGGCAAGTCAGGAGGAGGACAACGGTAGAAAGCAGTACCCTCCTCCACAGAAAGACAGTAAGCTGACACGTGGTTTATGCCCGCGCCTGTCAGGACACTGAGCGTTTCGCCGAGGCTCTGTGCCGTCTGACCCGGCAATCCTATCATGATATCAGCCGAAATATTGCGGTATCCGCTCGACAGGGCCGAATCAATAGTCTCCAGCGCCTGCCGCCTGTTGTGAGCCCTGCCTGACTTTTTAAGCTCACCATCGTTCAACGACTGTATCCCAATGGAGACCCGGCCGATGCCAAGCCTATATGCAGTTGCCAGAAGATCAATTCCTGCTGATTCCGGATTGACCTCGATGGTCGACTCCTGTAAATCATGGAGATCAAATCTCCTTCGAAGGCCAATTACTAATTTCTCCAGTCTTTCAGCACCCAGGATGCTGGGCGTACCACCCCCCAAATAAAGCGTGGAAAAGTCCATGCCCCGGCAGCTGTCGGCCTCGGCCAGCAGTACATCGATATACTCGTCCATCAGCCCGAGCTTTTCAGACACAGAATAGAAATCGCAATAAAAGCATTTGCTGACGCAGAAGGGTATATGAATGTAGAGTCCACGCATGTCGGCAGCCTAATCCTCTATCTTCATGAGCGAAAGGAAGGCCTCCTGCGGAACTTCCACGAAACCGACCATCTTCATTTTTTTCTTGCCTTCTTTCTGTTTTTCCAGCAGCTTCCTCTTCCGTGTTATGTCGCCGCCATAGCACTTGGCCAGTACGTCCTTGCGCCTGGGGAAGATATCCTCCCTGGCTATGATCTGTGAACCGATGGCCGCCTGCAGTGGAATCTTGAAGAGGTGCTTGGGGATGGTCTTGCTCAATTTATGAATGAGCGCCCTGCCCCTGGTGGCTGCGCCCTCCCTGGGCGCGATATAGGAGAGTGCATCCACCGGCCCGTTGTTGACCAGTATATCCACCTTCACCAGGTCTCCAGTACGGTATTCGTTCATTTACTAGTCCATGCTGGCATAGCCGCGGCTGACACTCTTGAGCCTGTCATAAAAATCCGTGATCATCTCGGCCAACGGCAGATCGTACACCAGTATGGCGCGCTTGTCATCGGGGTGCTCGATGCCTGCCAGGACGCCGCGCTTGGCGTCCGACAGCTCCATGCAGGGGCCCACATAATCCGACGGCACGATAATCCTGGTCCTGATTACGGGCTCTTCAATACGGTCTATCTGCCCCTCGGGGGGAAATTTGGAGGGATTATCGAGCATGAGCACTTCGCCGTCCTTGCAGATAACGCGGTATATGACCGAGGGCATGGTGGCAATGATATCCTGTTCGTATTCACGCTTGAGCCTCTCAAGGGCTATCTCCATATGGAGCATCCCCAGAAATCCCATTCTGTACCCGTATCCCAGAGCGGCTGAATTTTCCTTCTCGAAAACGACAGACGAATCGTTGAGTTTGAATTTATCAAGCGCGGCTCCCAGCTTGGCATAATCACTGGTGATAATGGGATATATCCCGCAATACACCATCGACTGCGAAAGCCTGAAGCCCGGCACCGCAGCCACCTCTGGATGGTCAGCGGCCACGACGGTGTCACCCACATGTATCTCGCCGGCGTTTCTGATGAGCGCCACAGCATACCCGACCTCTCCGGCCTGTAGCTGTTCAGACTGAGCAAGTCCCAGGCTGAAATAGCCTACCTCCTCAATCTCGAATATACGGCCGGATGACTTCAGCATGATTTTGTCACCAGCCACGATACGACCTGAGAAGACGCGCAGGTGCGGAATGACGCCGCGATAGGGATCAAAAAACGAATCAAAGATCAGGCACTTCAGAGGATCGGATGCTTCTCCCGATGGCGAAGGTATCCGTTCTACGATGGCTTCGAGCAAATCAGCCACCCCACGCCCATCCTTTGCCGAAACATGCAGGATATCTTCAATGCTCAGGCCCAGCATGGTATAGAGCTGAAGAGCACAATCATCAAGCATAGCGCCGGGCAGGTCGATCTTATTGATCACAGGAATGATCTTCAGACCTGCATCGATGGCCAGGTTGGCATTGGCTATAGTCTGCGCTTCCACACCCTGTGTTGCATCCACCAGCAGGACAGCACCCTCGCAAGCTTTCAGGCTGCGTGATACTTCGTAACTGAAGTCAACATGGCCTGGCGTATCTATGAGGTTTAATATGTATTCTTTTCCATCCACCGCTCTGTAGGGTATGCGGACCGACTTGGCCTTGATCGTGATACCCCTCTCCCTCTCAAGATCCATATTGTCCAGCATCTGGTCCATGCTGGTCTTCCTGACCATGCCCGTCATCTCGAGTATGCGATCGGCCAGTGTAGACTTACCGTGGTCGATATGAGCGATTATGCTGAAATTGCGAATATTATTCATAACAAAAATAATAAAAGCAGGATAACCGCTGCACAAAATAGCAGTTATCCTGCAATTGCTGCCGCTTATACTATTATACTATTCCCCGGAGACATTCATCTTCAGGGCTGTCTTGAGCAATACGCGCTGTTCGGCAGCCGCGATATTATGTCGTGTATGGTCTATAACATCCGGATTCACCGATACCGAGGTGATTCCCCATTCGATCAGTTTCTCTGCGTAGTCCGGGTAATTGGAGGGCGCCTGCCCGCAAATGGAGCAGGTTATACCCATTTTCTGAGATGTTTTAACTATCGATTTAATAGCCTCCATCACCGCCTTGTCCCTTTCATCATAAAGCGGGGCGCATATCTCACTGTCACGGTCCACGCCCAGCACAAGCTGCGTGAGATCGTTTGACCCGATAGATACGCCGTGGATACCTGCCCTGGCATAGTCTTCAAGCCAGTAAACCACTGAGGGTACCTCGGCCATTACCCAGAGCTGCATCTCCCTGTCATCCATCAGGCCGCTGTCATCTATGATTTTCTTGCAGCGCTTAAACTCCCACAGCGTTCGCACGAACGGAATCATGAGATGAAGATTCTTATCCAGTTCACGCACCTTCTGAATGATCTTTAACTCGAGCTCGAAAAGGTCCGGATTCATCACATACCTGTAGCAACCCCGGAAGCCTATCATGGGATTCTGCTCAACGCTCTCATACTTGTCTCCACCCCTGAGGTTACGGAATTCGTTGGTGCGGAAATCGATAGCTCTGTAAATGACTGGCCTGGGATGAAACGCGCGGGTAAAGATGCGCAGTTTCCTGACCATGGCATCGATAAACTGGTTGCTTTTACCTTCCTCCATAAGCTGCCTCGGGTGCACTCCGTCGCAGGCATCTATGACCATGAACTCCGCCCTGAGCAGGCCTATGCCGTCCACGTCTAGCTTGCCTATCCTCTCCGCTTCATGTGGCATGGCCAGATTAACATACAGCTTGGTTGCCGTAACTATAGGCGCCGTCTTGGCCACCACCTGTGTGCCCGGCTCCTCGGACTTCTTGTCCTCCTTGAGCTTGCCCTCATAAACGATGCCGTGGGTACCGTCAACTGTTACCAGCATCTTATCGCTAAGAATCTTGGTTGCAGTACGGGTCCCCACCACGCAGGGCAGTCCCATCTCGCGTGACACGATGGCAGCATGGCAGGTCACGCCACCACCGTCCGTGACGATGGCAGAGGCCTTTTTCATCAAGGGTACCCAGTCAGGAGTTGTCATCTCGGCGACCAGAACATCACCGCTTTCGAATCCATCATCTTTATCGGGCGATGTCAGGACGCGCACCTCCCCGCTGCCACGGCCCGGGCTTGCCCCCAAGCCCCTGATTAGCTCCCTGCTCTCCTCTGCATCGAGTTCCTCAGATACGACTTCAGCAGCTCCGATCAAGGTGGTTATCGGCCTGGACTGTACCATAAAGACCTTCTTGCCTTCCATAGCCCACTCCGTATCCTGGGGGCTCCCATAGTGCTGCTCGATCTTCATGCCCAGCCTGGCGATCGCCTGCACTTCCGCATCGCTGAGCACCGGCTGTTCGGCCTCTTTATCGCTCAAATCGACATTCTTATTCCGGCCTTTTTCGTCACGTATAATTTTGAAGTTTTTATGTGATATCCTGGCGTCCTTTACCTTCAGGCCGTTTTTTTCCACCTCGTAGTAATCGGGCGATACCAATCCACCTACTACAACTTCACCCAGGCCGAAGGCGCCCTCAATCACCATGGTGCTCATGTTTTTGTTGCTTGGATCGGCGGTGAACATTACACCCGCTTTATCGGAGTTGACCATTTTTTGTACGACCACGGCTATCACAGGCTCATCCAGAAACTCTTTCTTGGCGCGGTAAAAGATCACTCTTGCACCATATAAGGAGGCCCAGCACTCCTTTACTTTCCTGATAAGATCCTCTTTGCCGTGAACGTTGAGAAAAGTTGCGTTCATACCAGCGAATGAGGCCTGCTCCGAGTCCTCCATAGTGGCAGATGACCTTACCGCCACGAATAGGGCCCTGGAGGAATCCTTCTTGGACAGTTCCTCATAAGCCTTAATGATCTCCCCCTTGATATTGGCCGGCATCTCCGTACCTACGATCAGCCCCTGTACTTCCCTGGCCTTGGCCTGAAGCTCTGCCGTATCATCTACATTAAGTCCCTCCATAGCATGTACGATCTTCTGTGAAAGCCCACTCTCCGTATTGAACAATAGATATGCCTGCGCGGTAACGACAAAACCCGGAGGCACGGGGAGACCGGCTTTCACCAGCTCGCCAAGGTTCGCGCCCTTGCCGCCGGCCTTATTGACATCAGCCCTGCCAAGATCCTCGAACCATTTAACTATCTCCATGGGTAAACCTCCTCAGATTATTAGAAATAAAACCAGGTCTTCCATTTCGCAATACTTCTTACCGTTCGATAACACGGTCAGCGATAGAATGTTTAAAAAACCATAGGATTTTACTGAGACAGAACGGGTATATATTTGAGAAAACGTTCATCGATGGTCTTTTTCTTCTGCCAGGTGTCCTTGAAGGGTGTATAGACGATCTCGCCCTTTACCTCGCCGACAGCATGTCCTTTTTTCCCGTTCAGCAGGCCTTCAATAGCTGCGACACCCAGGCAGCTGGCAAGAATCCTGTCTGCGGCTGTGGGTGACCCTCCCCTCTGTATATGTCCAAGCGTACATAGGCGTGTCTCGACTTTCAGACGCATCTGAACATACTTCTCGATATTGATAGTATCATCCACCGTGTTTCCCTCGGCAACTACGATGATACTGCTCCTCTTCCCTCGTTTAAAGCTCTCCCTCAGGTTCTGGCAGAGGCCCTCCACATCCATATCAATCTCCGGAATAATGATCTGTTCGGCGCCACCCGCCAGACCGACCGTCAGTGCGATAAATCCGGATTTTCTGCCCATCACCTCTACAAAGAATATCCTTTCAAAGGCGCTGGCGGTATCCCTGATGCGATCGATGGCATCCAGAGCAGTGTTAACCGCCGTTTGAAATCCAATCGAGAAATCTGTGCCCCAGATATCGTTATCGATACTCCCTGGTATTCCAATAAAGGCGATGTCGCTTTCCTCAGACATGGCCTGGGCAGCATGGAACGAGCCTCCGCCACCTATTATTACGCAACCATCGATCTCTTGAGACAGCAAAGCATCAATAGCCTTCCTGCGGCCTGCAACCTCCAGCATCTCGGGGCAACGGGAGGTCTCAAGGATGGTTCCCCCCTTTTGAATAATGTTAGCCACTGATCGCTGGTTGAATTTCTGGAATTCACCGGCAATTAAACCAGAGAATCCGCGACGTATGCCGACGACCTCCAGCCCATGGAATATAGCACTGCGGACAACAGACCTTATGGCAGCGTTCATGCCGGGCGCGTCTCCGCCGGATGTAAGAATCCCAATTTTCCTTGGTTGCTTCTTCATTTCCTTAATCATTTATTTTATAGATTACTGAATTTCTAATCATATCACAATACGTATATGGGACAATGCGTATCCGTATATGATACGCTTCATTCGAGATGGTTTGCTTCAGCATATTCCAGAGCTTTCAGGTAAAACCTCTCGACATATTCGCCGGCCATCCGTGACGTATTGAAGTGCGGTGCGTTTGAGCGTATGCTCTCTTTCATCGTTTTTACCCATCCGTGTGGAGTACCATTGATATCACGATCATAATAAAGCGGTATCACGTGATCTTCCAGCAGCTCGTAGATGGCATCCGCCGTCACACTATCACGATCCTTTGAATCGATCCGGCCTCTTTCATCCACAGCCCAGCCGTTGTCGCCGTTATATCCTTCAAACCACCAGCCGTCCAGTATGCTAAGATTAACCGTCCCGTTCGCCGCCGCCTTCTGGCCGCTTGTCCCGCTGGCCTCCATCAATGTCTGCGGTGTATTTAACCAGACATCCACGCCAGCCACCAGGTCCCTCGCCATGTGCATATCATAATCTTCAACAAAGGCTATCCTGCCACCGAATTCCGGATCTTTGGCATACTGGTAAACCTGTTGTATCAGCCGTTTACCATCGTCGTCCTGCGGGTGAGCCTTACCTGCGAATATAATCTGCACCGGCTGCATCTCATAATTCAGGATTTTCTTTAGCCTTTCAACATCTTTGAAGATGAGTGAAGCTCTCTTATATCCCGTGAAGCGCCTGGAGAATCCAATGGTCAGCACCTCGGGATCAAGTAACGCGCCCATAGCCAGAGGCTGGATAGCGGCAACGCGATCATGGGACCACCTTTCACGTGCACGGTCAAGTATGGCTCCGATAAGTTTCAGCTTCAGCCACCGGTGTATGTTCCAGATAACCTCATCCGGTATTTCATTTACACCATCCCACCTCTCCCTCTCAGCCTGATGTTCCTCCCAGTCGTCCCCCAGGAATCGTCTGAATAGAATCTGAATCTGGGGTGCAGTCCATGTAGGTAGATGTACGCCGTTGGTTATAGAGACAATAGGCACCTCTGACTCGGACTTTTCCGGCCACAGGCTGTGCCACATACTGCGGCAGACCTCTCCATGCAGTTTGCTAACGCCGTTTCTGTAGCCCGCCAGTTTCAAACCAAGTATCGTCATATTGAATGAATCTTTGTCCTGCTGGCTGGTCCCAAAATTAAAAAATTGTTCCTTAGTAATTCCAAGCTCTCCCCAGTAGGAGTGAAAATACCTTTCAATGATATCGGGTGCAAAGGTATCGTTGCCCGCAGGCAACGGTGTATGCGTGGTGAATACCGACGTCTCAGACACCGACTTCAGTGCGGCATCCAATGTCATGCCGGATTTAACGAATTCACGAAGGCGTTCCACCATCATAAAAGTTGTATGTCCCTCATTGGCATGCCAGACCGCCGGTTTCAGTCCCAGCGCCCTCAATATGCGCACGCCGCCGATACCGATAACCAGCTCCTGTAGCAACCTCAACTCCCTGTCGCCGCTATACAGCCTGGCTGTTAATCCCCGGTAGGCCTGGGGATTCTCTTCAAGATTTGTATCCAGCAAATACAATTTAACGCGGCCTACGTTCAAAATCCAGGCCGCGACCTTGATATGAACACTATCCAGAGGGACCTGAACAGTCAGAGTTTTACCGTCATGATCCAGCACCCGTGAAACCGCCACTCTGTCATAGCTCAACTGCTCATAAACCTCGGTCTGCCAGCCGTCCTCAGATATATGCTGGTGAAAATAACCCTGCGGGTACATAAAACCCACCCCTACCATGGGTATACCCAGATCACTGGCTGCTTTGCAGTAATCTCCCGCAAGTACACCCAGTCCTCCGGCATACAGCGGCAACGAGTTGTGCAGAGCAAATTCCAACGAAAAGTAGGCTATTGATTTGTCGCTGTGCTGTGGATATTTCGTTACAAACCAGGTGGGATTGACAAAGAGGCTCTTCCGATACTCCTCCATAGCCGCATCGTAGCTGCTCAGGTAATTCGCGTCCTCGGCACAGGCCACCAGTTGATGATAAGGTATCTCCGATAACAATCTTACGGGATTATGGGCGGTGTTCTTCCAGAGCAGCCTATCAAGTCTCCTGAAAAGGTTCCTGGCTTCGGGATGCCAGCTCCACCACATATTATAGGCAAGCTCACCCAATTCCCGTATACGCTCAGGGAGTATCATCTCAATATGTTCTTTCATAAACAACCTATACAATACAATTAATTATCACGTGGACTGCGATATACGGTTACCTGTGGTGTTTTATTATAAGTAAATAGACGAGTCTATTACAAACGAATTGGCTCTGATTTCCTTTGCACACAAACTATCAAAACTGTATACTTACCTTCGGAGCGCTTCTCAGAATAAGAGGTACTTATATGAAGATTAACGTTATGCAGGATGTGCTGCAGGCTAATGACAGGATAGCCGAAGAGAACAGGCAGCTCTTCGAAGAAAAACATAACCTCGTGCTCAACCTGATGAGCTCACCGGGGGCCGGAAAAACATCACTGCTTGAGAGAACGGCAGAGAGAGTGGCCGGCAAACTCAGGCTGGGAGTTATCGTCGGCGACATCGAGACGACGCGGGACGCCGACCGCATAGGTAAATTCAACATCCCCGCCATACAATTGACGACGGGAACCGCCTGCCATCTCGACGCCAACATGGTCGCTTCTGCTCTTCCCCATCTGAAGCTGGATAATATAGATATTCTGGTGGTCGAGAACGTGGGAAACCTGGTTTGTCCCGCCGAGTTCATTGTAGGCGAGGACTACAAGATAATGATTTTGAGTGTAACCGAGGGTGATGAGAAACCCCTCAAGTACCCTCTGATGTTCCGTGAATCGGCTCTGATGCTGATCAATAAAATCGACCTTCTCCAGTACACCAACTTCAGCTTAAAAGAAGCCAGAGCCAATGCCCTCAAGATAAATCCCGATATCGACATAATTGAGATATCATGTACAAACGGCGCCGGATTGGACGAATGGGTATCATGGCTGACAGCAAAACACCGCGATAAAACCGGCGGGGCCGGCCATGCATGAGATGGGCATTGCCCAGAATATACTGGATATAGCGCTCAGCGCAGCCGGCAAGGAAGGCGCATCGAAGATCACCCGGATCAACCTGGTGGCCGGTGAGTTGCGCGGCATAGTACCTTTGCAACTCACCTTCTGTTTCGGGCTTGTGTCCAAGGATACCATAGCCGGAGGAGCGTATCTGAATATCGATGAAGTGCCCGTCAGCGGACATTGCGACGGCTGCAATTCAGATTTCTCCATCAAGGAATATGAATACGTATGCCCCAAATGCGGCAGCACAAAAATCCAGCTAATCGGTGGTACCGAGCTCAGCATTAAAGATATCGAGATCGAATAGCATATCCACTGCCTGGATCGTCGACACTTCTAGAAGAATACAGGATCATTTCATAGGCAGTATGCCGCTGGCTCTCAGTTGCTGAACAGAGAGTATTTTGGATTTCCCCGATTTGATATTGCCGTTTGACATCTCCTCAGACAATTCCTGCTCTCCCATCTCTGCAGCGTCCTCGAAAGCCGCTGAACCGGTCATGGTTGTTTCCAGACAGCCGAGGCTATTTGGATCGTCAGGATTAATTTCATAGCATAGAAAAGCATGGGTCGGTGTAAGCACTATATAGGGATGCATATCCATGGATTCCAGTGCTGAGGCATAGAGCACGGTACCGTCGATACAGTTGGATGACTTGGTATTAATAGACTCCGACGGTAGACGTATTCTCTGCGGCGCCTCCGATTCGTTACTGAAAGCGATGGTGGAGTTGATGTATTTAAGATGATAATCCTGCTGGAGAGCTTCATAAACCGCCTTCACCTGGGCCGTAGTATATTCGCTCCATTCCTCATCGGAACACTGGCTGCACTGATAACCTTCCATGGAATTTGAGGGGTGGTATTCGGCAGCCTGTCGCACGAGTTCATCGATCTCCGGCGCATGAGGAGTAACGAACGCTCCGATAAAGACCGATGTATCGGTCCAGTCATCACCCTCCTGCATTGCCCACAGCATCGTATCCCTGCCATATATCTTGACCGGCAATGTCTGCTCCCGGATAACGGCGCCGCTGCTGTCGGCAATACGGTAACGCAATGTGGTATTGGCAATCTCGAGCGGTATAGCCTGCGGTTTAAGTATTGGAGTCTGCCCAACAACTACGGTGGCATGCGGGCTGATGTCCACGGTGTCGATCGCTTTTTCAGAATAGCCCTGAAGCTCCGACTCCACACTAAGGCTGATCGGACTATCTCCATTATTGGTGATTTCGAAATCGACGAAGGTGATATCCAGGTTGGGCATTTGCAAATAGATAGCAGGGGTAACCGACTGCATGGGCACAACATCAATCTTTAAATCGCTTTTTACTGCTGTCGTTTGACTGCTGCCCTGTTGCACCGGTTGATCTTCGTCAACTCCACAGGCAGCTGAGAGGAAAAGTAATCCTGCTATAAATGGCAGGGAAATAAGACAAACCATTTTATGCAGATTGGGCATAACACCTCCTGACGCTTATTATTCTCCGGCATGATGAATTCAAGAATCGCCCGAATAGTATCATCCGTGAAGCTGTCAACTGCGCTGCATGCGATATCTTAACAGAATGTAATTAAAACATAAAAACCAACAGGATGTAGAACTGCTAACCGGCAGCGAGGTTGCGTCCGGCCAGCACTTCTTTCAGGTAACGTCCTGTGGCGGAAGCATCGATGTTTGCCACCTCTTCAGGTGTACCTGAGGCTATGAGATAACCTCCTTCGTCTCCCGCTCCCGGCCCGAGGTCGATGATATAATCTGCATTTTTAATCACGTCCATATGGTGCTCTATGATAATCACTGTATTGCCGGAGTCCACCAGCCTTTGAATAACCCTCAGCAGACAATCGATATCTGCGAAAGAAAGTCCTGTCGTCGGTTCGTCCAGAATATAGAGGGTCCTGCCTGTTGACCTGCGAGACAGCTCCGATGCCAGTTTGACTCTCTGTGCCTCTCCACCTGACAGCGTCGGGGCGGGCTGTCCCAGACGCATATAACCCAATCCCACATCCAGCAATGTGGCGAGCTTATTTTTAACTTTGGGGAAGCTGGTGAAAAAGGCAGTAGCTTCCTCGATCGTCATATCGAGCACATCAGCAATATTCTTCCCCTTGAACTGTATCTCCAGTGCTTCCCGATTATATCGTCTTCCTTTGCATACCTCACAGGGAACGGTAACATCGGGCAAAAACTGCATCTCGATCTGTATATAGCCGTCGCCCTGGCAAGCTTCGCAGCGGCCGCCGCGCACATTAAATGAAAAACGACCCGGCCCGTAGCCGCGCACGCGCGCTTCCGGGACAGATGAGAAAAGCTCCCTGATGGGAGTGAAGGCACCGGTATAGGTGGCCGGATTACTGCGAGGGGTGCGTCCGATGGGAGACTGATCGATGTTGATTACCTTGTCAATATTCTCTATACCGGTTATTCCTGCGCATTTCCCCGGCTTGTCCCTGGCCTGATAAAAAACCTGGGCCAGCTTCTTGTATAAAATATCGTTCATCAACGTACTTTTGCCGCTTCCTGAGACGCCACTGATGCAGACCAGCTTGCCCAGCGGGATTATAACGTCGATATCTTTAAGATTGTTCTCCCCTGCTTTTTTAATCACCAGGAATTTGCCGGACCCGTTCCTGCGCCCGGCCGGCATGGGTATATGCTTGATGCCGCTCAAATACTGGCCGGTTACCGATTCACGGGCCTTCATCACATCTTGAATACTGCCGGTCGCAACGATGCGGCCCCCGTGCTCGCCTGCGCCCGGACCCAGATCAACAATGAAATCAGCCGCCCGCATCATACTCTCGTCATGCTCAACGCTGATAACGGTATTGCCCAAGTCACGAAGCTTCTTAAGCGTATTAATCAGCCTGTATATATCGGCGGGATGCAGGCCGATAGTCGGTTCATCACAAATATATAGCACGCCCATCAATCCGCTTCCTATCATGGTTGCCAGCCTTATCCTCTGCGTTTCTCCGCCGCTTAAAGTGGCCGAGGACCTGTCCAAAGTCAGGTATCCAAGTCCTATATCCCTGAGAAAACCCAGACGGGCATTGATCTCCTTTATGATTTGCCCCGCGATCATTTGCTCATTTGACGTCAGTATTTGCCTGCCGTCACGACTGCCTGCAATGGATTGGATCCATACGCTTGCGTCAATCGCCGACAAGGCCGTTACATCCATAATATTATTTCCATCGATTCTGACCGCCAGCGATTCCGGTTTCAACTTTTTTCCCCCGCAAACCTGACAGGGTGACGCCGACATATACCTCTCGATCTCTGCACGCCTGTTTTCAGACTCCGTTTCCCTATGAAGGCGTTGCAGGTTTGGTATAACGCCCTCGAAGCCGACTGCATACTCGCGCACTTTACCGAAACGATAACGGTACCTGTGCCGGTCAGGATGTTCTCCATACAGCACCAGATTCAATTGTTCCTTGGTCAGCTTTTTCACAGGTACACGCAACGAGAAATCATATTGGCCTGCAACCTCTTCGAGCTGGCTGATATACCATGAGTAGGTAGCCCATGGCCTGATAGCGCCTTCCGCAATCGTCAGCTCCCTGTTAGGTATAACCAGATCGGGATCGATCTCAAGTTTAATACCCAAACCGGTGCAGGCCGGGCAGGCACCATGAGGGCTATTGAAGCTGAATGTGCGCGGAGCGATCTCCCCCAGGCTGATCCCGCAATTAACGCAGGCAAAATGCTCCGAAAAGAGCATCTCGTCTCCATCGGCAACGGACACCAGCACCACACCTCCCCCCAGCTTGAGCGCGGTCTCAACTGAATCGGCTATACGTGCACGGTTGCTCTCATCACCCGTTACAATGCGGTCCACCACGGCTTCCACCGTGTGTTTCTTGTTTTTTTCCAGCTGTATGACTTCGGACAGGTCGCGCACATATCCATCGATCCTGACACGTACAAATCCCGCCTTCTTCAGATCGTCGAATACCTGCAGATGCTCACCTTTCCTGTCCCTGATCAACGGCGCCAACACCATTATGCGAGTATCCGGCTTGATCCCAAGCACCGAATCTACGATCTGTTGTACTGTCTGGCGGGATATCTCCCGGCCGCATTGGGGACAATGCGGCCTGCCTACCCTGGCAAACAGCAGGCGCAGGTAATCGTAGACCTCTGTCACGGTTCCCACTATGGAGCGTGGATTATGAGACGGCCCCTTCTGATCGATCGATATGGCGGGGCTCAGGCCTTCGATATAGTCGACATCCGGTTTGTCCATACGTCCCAGAAACTGCCGGGCATAAGCCGAAAGCGACTCGATATAACGCCGCTGTCCCTCGGCATAGATGGTGTCGAATGCCAGAGAGCTCTTGCCTGAACCTGATACGCCTGTAATGACGACCAGTTTATCCCTCGGGATAGTGACGTCAATGTTCTTGAGATTGTGTTCCCGAGCACCCCTGACTTCAATTGCATCAGTAGACATACTTTTACCACAGGGAATAATTTTAGCACCTGTAAGAGGCGTATAGAAACATACACAAGTGGGCGGCAGGTATTATGCCCGCCGCCCACTTAAATCTTTAATTGCAGAGATATTACAGCTAACTGATTTTCTTCGGTGGTTTCATCAGGAAGAAGGCTATGAAAAGACCCGCAAAGGCCAGTACACCGACCGGAATAAAGGCCCTCAGGTATGAGCCGAACAGGTCACTGGCAAAACCGCAAGTGAAATTGGCTAGAATGGCGCCGATGCCATAGGCCAGCAGCATAATGCCATAATTCCTGGCATTAAATTTGATCCCGAAGAAAGTGGCCGTAGAGGTCGGCGCAATTGCCAGCCAACCGCCCAGGCACAGCCAGAACCCTGCGAAACAGACCACATAGAGGACCGTGGTACCCGGACCGGCAAACATCATTCCAACAGACGCCAGAAGGATAATTACAAAAGACAGGATTGCCGCATATCTCGGCGTTATCCTGTCCGTTATCCAACCGAACAACGGTCTACCACCACCATTGAATATGGCAAACACAGAGACCAAAATTGCCGCAACTGCAGAGTCAAGTTTAATGATTCCTGTTGCGACAGGACTGGATATACTTATGGCCATCAAGCCTGCCAGTGAACCTATAGTGAAACAGATAAAAAGCCCCCAAAATGAGGATGTCTTTGTCATTTGGGAACTATCATAATCAGCAGAAGCAACTGCGGCACCTGCTTTAGGAGTCCATCCGGCAGGTTTCCAACCCGCTACAGGGAACTTCAAAGGGATGGACAGCAAGATTATCAATAGCAGAAATGCGATGCCAAGATAAAGGAACGTGGGTAAAACGGTTACGGAATCAATGAGCGCTTTTGCCACATAGGCGCTGACGAAAGGCGATCCGCCGAAACCGGCCACAGTTAAACCTACCGCCAGACCTTTCTTATCGGGGAACCATCTGGTAGCAACCTGAATAGGGCCACTGTAGGCCAGGCCGACGCCCGATCCCGCGATAACTCCATACGTAATAATCAGTGTCCAGATGTTTGGTATCATCGACGGTAAAATACCGGATAGTATCCATCCCAGTCCGACGATGACGCCGCCGATAACGCCCAGTTTCCTGGGACCGACTTTTTCCAGTAACCTGCCGCTAAACGGGAATATGCCGGCGAAAAAGGCCAGGAATACCATAAAGGGTAATCCGCTATCAAATGCTCCGATATTGAACAGGTTCCTGACAGGGACGTTAAATACACTATATGCATAAACACTGCCAAGACAAAGATTGATGATGAAACCTAATACAACGAAGATCCACCTGCCCTTCTCAGCAGGCATCCCGAAAACTCTCGCTTCTTCAGCCATTTTGTACCTTCTCCTCCTGAAAATTAGAAAATATTGCTCTGTTTTTATAGATAAAAAAACGGCGCTGCTTTGCGGGCAGCGCCGTTTTATCTGTTATACCCTGTTCTTGACCAGGTCGTCCACTACGGTGGGATCGGCAAGAGTAGTAGTGTCTCCGAGATTTGACACATCATTGGCAGCGATCTTCATAAGGATCCTGCGCATGATCTTGCCGCTGCGCGTCTTGGGCAGGCTATCCGCCCACTGGATCTTGTCCGGAGTCGCGATAGGACCGATCTCCTTGCGGACATGTGCAACCAGCTCTTTCTTGAGCTCGTCCGATTTCTGCTGACCCGTCTTTAAGGTCACGTAGGCGTAAATGCCCTGACCCTTGATATCGTGGGGCATGCCGACCACGGCTGCCTCTGCAACCTTGGGATGCGAAACGAGTGCGCTCTCGACCTCAGCCGTGCCGATCCTATGACCGGAAACGTTGATTACGTCGTCGATGCGGCCCATCAGCCAAAAGTAACCGTCCTCGTCCACCCTGGCGCCATCGCCTGTAGTATAAACGCCGGGATTCTGGACGAAGTATGTATTCTTGAACCTCTCGGGATCGCCGTAAACACCGCGCATAAGGCCGGGCCACGGCTTCTCAATAATGAGCGAGCCGCCCTCATTAACACCGGCCTGTGAGCGGTCCTCGCGAATGACCTTGGCTGCCACACCGGGGAAGGGCAACGTGGCAGATCCAGGTTTGATCGGCCAGGCGCCGGGCAGCGGGGTGATGAGTATGCCGCCGGTCTCAGTCTGCCACCATGTGTCAACAATGGGACAGCGTCCGCCACCGATAACATTGTAGTACCATATCCATGCCTCCGGATTGATCGGTTCACCGACTGTGCCAAGCAGCCTTAAAGATGAAAGGTCGTGCTTCTTAACCCAGTCGTCGCCGTCCTTCATGATGGCGCGGAGAGCGGTGGGGGCGGTATAAAGGGTATTGACCTTATATTTCTCGATAATGTCCCAGAACCTGTCGGGCTTGGGGTAGTTGGGTACGCCTTCGAACATCAAGCTGGTGGCGCCCATGCCCAGCGGTCCGTAAACGATATAACTGTGTCCGGTGACCCAGCCGATATCGGCTGTGCACCAGAATGTATCCTCGTCTTTATAGTCGAAGATCCACTGGAAGGTCCTCATTACATAGAGCAGATAGCCGGCTGTGGTATGCAGCACGCCCTTGGGCTTGCCGGTACTTCCGCTGGTGTAGAGTATAAAGAGGGGATCTTCGGCATCCATTTTCTCGGGCTCACATACAGCGCTGACATTGGCCAGCTCGTCATCCCAGAAGTAATCGCGCCCGGCGACCATGGGGGCATTATTGTTGGCGCGCTTTACCACGATTACATCCTTCACCAGGGGGCATGACTGCAGCGCCTGGTCGGCGTTGGCCTTGCTCTGGACCACCTTGCCGCCGCGATAATAGCCATCGGCACAAACGAGAAGGGTCGATTTGCAGTCCAGCATCCTGTCCTTAAGCGCATCGGCACTGAATCCACCAAAAACTATGCTGTGGATTGCGCCAATCCTGGTGCAGGCCAACATAGCGAAAGCCAGCTCCGGTATCATAGGCAGGTATATGGAAACGCGGTCGCCCTTTTTGACACCGTGCTTCTTCAGCACATTGGCAAACTTACTGACCTCGTAGTGTACCTGCTGGTAGGTGAAAGTACGGGAATCTCCGATATCGCCTTCCCAGATAAGGGCGGCTTTGTTCTTTTTGGTGGTTGTCAGGTGCCTGTCCAGGCAATTGTAGGATACGTTGAGCTTGCCGCCCACGAACCACTCGTGTCTGGCATTCTTAAAGTCATTGACCATCACCTTGTCCCATTTCTTGTACCAGGTGATCAACTGGTCAGCCTGCTCGCCCCAGAAGCCGTCGGGGTCCTCGATTGATCTCTTGTAGATCTTCTTGTACTCCGCCAAGCTTTTGATGTAAGCGTTCTTGGTGAATTCTTTGGAGGGCGGGAACTTCCTGTTCTCCACCGACATAGAGGTGATTGTCGACTTTTTCTCTTCAGGTTTGTCTGCCATAGTTAGCTTTGCTGATCCTCCTTGTATAAATTTCTATAGCATCTTATGTTGAACCCATACTATATGCTTAAGGGATATCCGGCTATGTGCCTGCCCCGAGCTAAGAATATATTAAGAATAGAGGTTCATGGACTTGGCACAACCAAACTCGAATGATACATTATGGAATTTTGACTGTCAAGCTCAGATCAGGTTTCCAGCTTGTCGCTGACCCTCTCAACACGAAAATACTTGATGATCTCCCATATTGTGGCGCCTACCGGCAGGGCCAGAATCATGCCCCAGAATCCTGCGACATACCCGCCTACAACAAGCAGCACCATAATGACGGCAGGATGCATCTGCATATACCTTCCCTGGATCCAGTTAACGAAGATCGTATTAAGCAGCAACTGTGCAACGAGAAAAACCAGCAAGGCCCAGATCACCAGATGCGGCTGCAGGGCCAGTACGACGATCAAAAGGATCAGCCCCGAAACGACCGGACCGATAATGGGAATGAACTGTGTCAAAGAAGTCAATGCGGCCAGCGCCGCAGCATGTTCCACCTGCAAAATAGCCAGGCCGATAAATACCATTACACCGACTATTATGCTTAATACTATGGTAGATCGGATATAACGGCCCATGACATTCCCTATTATGTTGAGTATGTCGCCCGTGCGCCGTGCAGCGCTTGACGGCACGGCATCGTAGAAAAATTTGCGAAATGCCTCATAATCCATAAGTAAAAAGAAAAGGAAGAAAGGCAGTATAAAAAAACCCATTATAGTTGGCATGGAAGCGGGTATAACAGCCATACTGCCCACAACAAAATCCTGCAAGAATTTCCCGGCAGCGGGCCCCAGCTGGGAGAACCAGATTTCAAACCTGTCTGCTATCTGTTGAGGTAGTCCCCCCCTGAACGCCTTAAGCCACTCACTGAGCTGATCAAGCCCCTGCTGTATATAAAGAGGAGCTTTGTCCAGCATAACCGTCGAAGCCGCCGCCAGCGCAGAACCTATATAAGCAACGAAAAGAACCATCAGCGCGGTAAACAGAATAAACACGATAATAATTGATACAACCCGCCGCGCCTTGGCGGCCTTTTTCCGGGGCGGTAAAACGCGTTCCAGCCATTGCACCAGCGGTATTAGAAGGTAGGCCAGAAGTATGCCTATCAGAAATGGGATGAGTACGACCATAGATATCCATATCAGCCACAGCGCCAGTGCGATGGCAATAAATACGAGTACTGGACGCCAGTATTTTTTAAACGGGCTGCTCTCCGTCGTCAAATAGCTTCCTCCTGTTACCTTTTATCGTGCTTCTTCACATGTTAAAATGAAATCGCGCCTATCTAAATCAGGGCATTTTTATAGAATGGCAGCTAAAATGCCGCCCTGCTGTTGGCTCTATTCTTCTTCCCTGGCCATGCGGCTTTGTACTGCGCCTTTAACTTTGCCAGCCACCCCGGAAGCCCCCTCTCTCAAGTTCGCTACTTTCTCTTTAACTATACGGCGTGTCTCGGTGCCGCTTTTGGGTGCATACATAAATCCCACAACTACACCGATCAACGCACCTACCAGAAGTCCTGTAAAAAAACCTGCTCCACTATCTTTACTCATGTTATTCCTCCTTCTTCTTGAAAAGATTGACGATCAGTGTGATGCCCTGCGCTATTCCCTGTACAGCGCTGCCCAGCTGTACGATAGGGCTGATAACTTCGTCCCTGGTATAATCGACGACGGCGCCAACTTTGTTTACGACCACATCGGCAGACTCCATCACGGAATCAGCAGACTTCATTAACGGGACAAGCTTCCTGTATAGCAGTATGATAATGATGCAAATGAACACCACAGCGATCGTGGCAATACCGGCCCAGACAACAATCGCCAAGTCGCGCCACCAGGATAGATCCATAAAACTGCCCTCCTTAGCTTTTTATTGATATCATCACAGTGCCAGGCTAAGATAGTAAAGGCCCGAACCGCTGCTCGTTACCTTGAAACCTGCTTTCTCGAATACTGTCAGCATGGGTTTGTTCTCATATAACACTTCGGCTACGAATGCCAGCAGGCCGTTCCTCTTTCCCAGGTATATCAGGTAATTCAACAACTCTGTGCCGATCCCCTGCCTCTGGTCCTTGTCCCGCACTGCGAAGGCCACCTCAGCGCTATGCATATCCTGTCCGATACCATATTGCCCGATGCCCACGATCTCTTCGTTATCCTCCGTTCCCCTGGTTGCCAGTATGACCATCTCCTGTGTGTAGTCGATGATCACAAATTCCTGCAGCCGTTCATGCGGCATGTCCTTCCTGCTCGAGATGAAACGGCGGTAGAGGCTCTGGTCGGACAATGAGTAAAAGAAATCCTTGATAATAGGCTCATCGCTAATTTTAACCGGCCTGAAAAGCAGTTGCAATCCGGATTTGGTGGTTCTGGCCGTCTCCAGAGATTCAGGGTATTCTCCGCGCTTACCCGGAACGAAAGCCTGATCCTTATATATCAGGTTGAGCTTCTTGGCTTCTTCGATAAGCCACGGCCTGAATTTAGGGTGTGCTATTGCTATCAGCTCCATGGCTCGTTCACGGATGTTCTTGCCGTGCAGATAAGCTATGCCGTACTCGGAAACAACATAGTGGATATCTCCCCTTATCATGGTCACCCCACAGCCCTCGCTGAGGAAAGGTACGATCCTGGACACCGAATCGTCCTGGGCTGTGGACTGGATGGTGAGTATGGTCCTGCCGTTTCGCGAGAGGATTGCTCCCCTCATGAAGTCGGCCTGCCCTCCAACACCACTGTAGAAAGTTTTGCCGATCGATTCCGCCGTAGCCTGGCCGGTGAGGTCTATCTCGAGGGCGCTGTTGATAGCCACCATATTGTCATGCCGGGCGATGACAAGTGGATCGTTGGTATATTCAATCGTACGAAACTCGATTGAAGGATTATCATCGATAAAGTCGTACGTAGATCTTTTACCCATGCAAAAGGTTGCCACTGTCTTGCCGTGATCGTATTTCTTCCTTGAATTATCTATGGCTCCCATCTTGATCAGTTCAATGATACCGTCCGACATCAGTTCCGTATGCACACCCAGATGTTTCTTGTTGGATAGACTGCCGAGGATAGAATTGAGCCTGCTGCCGTAGCCAACCTGTATAGTATCGCCGTCCTGGACCAGGCGCGATACGTAGTTGCCTATCTTTGCGGCAAGCTCGTCGTCCACAGGGGGATCAAACTCAAGCACAGGTTCGTCGTAGGGTAATACGTAATTGACACGGTCTATATGCAGGAACCCGTCACCCTGCACCCTGGGCATATTGGCATTCACCTGGGCAATTACCAGGTGGGCTTGCTCCACAGCTTCTGCAACGATATCCACACTGATGCCCAGACTCAAATATCCGTGCCGGTCCGGCAACGAGGTCTGGATTAAAGCCACGTCGATCGGCACGAACCCCCGTCTAAAGAGCTGTGGCACCTGGGAGAGGAAGATGGGTGTATAGTCAGCCAGGCCCTGGTTAACCGCCCCACGGGTATTATCGCCGATAAAGAACGAGTTATGCCTGAAATTCGACTTGAATTTTTCCTGCGTGTAGGCGGCCACGCCAAGAGTCCATACCTGTAAAACCTCCGCATCGAAAAAGGCCTTAGGGTTGGATTCTACGTAGTTGACCAGGGCATTGACCAGGTACTGAGGTTCAGCGCAGGCCGTACCGATGAAAATGCGGTCGCCTTTGTGAATCTTGCCGAAGGCCTCTTTTTCTCCCGCAAATTTTTCAGGGTATTTTTTCCTGAGTTCATCCAGCGCAGGATTGACACCCTTGTCTCCCATTATGGCCTCCGATTTGATTTGCACAGCCTAATCTGTACTGTATTCAAATTGTAACATAATTTGACAGGTATAAAGTAAGAGGCCTCTGCGTTACCCGCAGAGGCCTCTTTTTAGATCACTAATCTCTTCTTTCGAGAATCCAATCGATTATTTAACGACCAGGCTCTTCCCGATCTCGCTGTACAAATCCAGGCTCTTGGGGGACGTGCCGCACATCACCATGATGGCCTTACCATCTTTAATGACTCCATAGACAGTTGCCTTTTTCGAGCCGAACAGGGCTGATAACATAATTTCATTCCCCTGGGTACCGTCGAGCATAGTTACTGTCTTTTCTGAATCAACATTGGGACTTAAAGCCACGCCGCTCAGCTTGATCAGGTCAGCAAGAAATGTGGTTGCAGCAGCCTTGAAATCGGTTGCCGGTCGAACGGCAACATAAACCAGATCATCGCCGCCCTTGGCATAGAAGACGCCGCCCTCCAGTTTAACTTCACCAGGTACCCATGTTTTAGGATACTTGATAGTGAAGGCGGGATCTTCATTGGTGTAGGTCGCCGCTTCAAATGATGTCACGACTTCTGGAGCGGGCGCGGCCGGAGTTTCGGTTGTCGCTGCCGGGGTTTCGGGTGTCGCTGCCGGTGTCTCTGGTGTCGCTGCCGGGGTCTCTGGTGTCGCTGCCGGGGTCTCTGGTGTCGCTGCCGGGGTCTCTGGTGTCGCTGCCGGTGTCTCTGGCGTGGCTGCCGGTGCACATGCCATGACCACGACTGCCATTACGAGCACCAAGACGGAAACGATGACTAATGACTTGTTCTTTAACACTTCCTGGGCTACCTCCTTAAACAATAATTTATCGGTTGGTGCAACAGCCTCTGAATTAGCTGCGTGTGTAAAAATACAACAAACCGTTAGCCAAGTCAAGTATTAAGGGTCTGTCCACCCCAATCAATACAGTCTCAATAGTGTATCTATATCTACAGTACAATTATCCCGGATTCCCGCCCTTTTTATCTTTATCCGACCATAAGTATCGATGAAATAGGCGGACGGTAAACTGGCTGGCCTGTACAGGTCTGCTACGATGCCATCGGTATCCGATAGAACTTTGCACTTTATCCGGTTGACCGTAGCCCATTCCCTGATCACCGCATCGCGTTCCCTGCTGACAATAACCAGTACTTCCAACTGTTCCCGCGGCCAGGTATCGTATATCTGCGAGACACATTGCATCAATTGTGAACAGCCTGGACAGGTACTGCCCGCAAACACCAGCAGCACCTTTCTGCCCTTGCAGGTATCGATTGAAACCTGTTCGCCATCCAGCCCCGAAAGAGAGAAGGCGGGGGCTTCGCATCCCACATTGGGACAAGTGCGGGAGATCGGGATTTGCTCCAAGGACGGCGCACTGACATCACTGGCCTCGGTATTACCCGATTTATACACTATATTCATTAAATCTACAGCTTCATCTGCAGCCGTGGCAAAGGTCGTGCAGCCTGTGCTGACATTGGTGTATTTCCCGTTCACGATACCTATGACCTCTCCAAAGCTGTTGATCATAGGTCCACCACTACTCCCCGGATATACCTGAGCACTGGCCTGGATAAAACTCACCGATTCTATGGTCGGAAAAGCGCAGACGATCCCTTCAGACAAGGTCGGCGATATCGAATCGGTGTAGGCCGGATAACCTGCAATTGTAACAGCATCGCCGATCTGAAGACCATCCGACTCAATAGAGCTACCCAGATTGGCACAAGTGAACTCATCTGTTCCGCCAGCAATCATGACCAAAGCCAGGTCTTTCGCCTGGTCAGCAGCGAACACACTGCCTTTATACACCACTCCATTACTTAACATCACATAAGCCGTTTTCTCTTCTCCGACCACGTGCCAGCTCGTCAGCGCGCAACCTGAATTATGGACTATTATGCCAGAGCCCATCCTATCCCCTGCCATAATTTTAACCACGGCAGGATACAGCTTGCGGGCGCTGTCAGCGCCTGGAGATGTTCTGCACGATGCAACCGAGCTGGCACAGAAAATTAATAATCCTAAGGCAACGGCTATTATCAGCCTGCTTCTTCTGTTATGCCAGCTCATAGCTCACTATATTATCATATATCGAGTTTTACCTTCCCTGACCATATTTATCTATGTGACTGCCTTATAAAAGGTTTTATCTGCAGGGACGAACCTACTATAATAGATGTACGATTCAATATATTGACAATTGTCTTTCAGTAATAAAAGCATCAGCAAAGAATTCAGGGCTAAGCGGAATAGAGATGGGTTTCAGAATTGTAATCGCCGACAGCAATGCAAATTTTATGAGTATGCTGGGACGTGCCTTGCTGGACTCGGATTACAGCCTGTACCCCGCAGAGTCCAGAGAAACAGCTCTGCAACAGATAACACAATATGATATCGATGCCTGCATAATAGACGTTGACCTGCCGGGCGGCATCGAGGAAGTCCTACAGGCGTGCATGAACAAATCAAAACCAATCGTGGCCATGGGAGCCTCCACCCTTAAAGAAACGGGGAAACTCGTGGAAATTATGTACTATGGGATACCCTACGTTAAGAAATTTAACGCTGAGGGCGAGGCCAAGCTGGATCATATTATTGCCAGAATGAACGTTCTTCTAAGGACACTGCTGATCTTCAGTAAGGATAGCGAATATCAGCGCGGTGTAATTGCCGGGCTCGAAAGCAAAGGTTATAAGGTTTTTACTACCGAGACCTCCGAAGATTTACTGCATACTTTTCTGCTCAGCGAACCGAAGGTCGTGCTGGTGTATTTCCCCACCGCCGAGGAAATTGAAGAACTTAAGAAGATCCGAAAACTGGACAATCATCTGCCTATTGCCGTTGTTTTGAACAACCTGCCGTCAGAGGCGAAAGACCTTTTACAGGATAAATCCACAAAGGTCCTTTCCCAGGAAGAAGTATCCGATTACCTGGATTATCTCTGACCCACCAAACCGTTATATATACCCAGCGGGACACTGAGGTCGACTGCCGTTCCCTCCCCCGGTTTGGATTGGATTACCAGAGTCCCCCCCAATAACGAGACTCTTTCGTTCATACCCACCAAGCCCAGTTTTCCGCTGCTGGACAGGACCCCAACAGCATCGGGCAGACGGAATCCTTTGCCATTGTCTTTAATAGCAACTGTCAGCTGCGAATCAGCAAATACAAGGTTGACATCGGCTTTAGTCGCCGCGGCATGCTTGCCAATATTATTAAGCGCCTCCTGTATAATCCTGAACAAAATCAGTTCCATCTCCGGCAACAGCCTCTGCTCCTTGCCGTTTATCTTCACAGAGATGTCAATCCCGCTGTCCTCAGCTTTCTGTTTGACCAGCCATTGAACAGCGGGCAACAAACCCAGATCATCGATGATTGACGGTCGCAGGTCCTGGCTGAACCGTCTTATACCCTGCAGGGAAACGCCGATCCTCTGGCGGATATCTTGCAGGGCTATTCTCTGCTGTTGTGAAAGGCCCACATTATCGCGGATGAAATTGTCCATTTGCCTGGAAATGGCGAAAAGAGCCTGTGCCGTATCATCATGCAACTCGCGCGATATCCTCTTACGCTCCTCCTCCTGGGCCCTGGTGATCTGGTTTAAATAGTAACGCAGATTGTTCTGCATACGCCTCTCTTCCGAGACGTCCCTCGCTATATGCTGAAAGCCTACCGGCTTGTCATCGACGGTCATCAGTATGGTTGTCAGCGTCAGTGTCCTGGTGATCCCATCCTTAGTAATCGTCTGTTGCTCGTAAGGCTGGTTAAAAGGTTCTCCGTTAAGCAGTTTCTTAGCTACTTCCCGACCCAGCTTGAGCATACCCTCGTCCATGAACTCCTTGACATTTCTGCCTGTTAGTTTGTCAAGCGGGTAGCCCGAAATCATCAGTGTTGCGCGGTTACCTGCCAGTATTTTACCATCGAGGTCCTGGAACCAGATTGCATCGTGGGCGTTTTCGAAAAGGTTGCGGTAATCTCTGGCTGATTTATATAGCTGATCCGCAATCTCCCTGGCCTCCGCGTACAGCTTGGCATTGGTCAGAGCCGATGCTATCTGACCGGCTATGGTGCTGAGCAGATCGATCTCGTCAGGCAGGAAAGTCCGCGGGCGCCGCATGCCCACACAGAGTGTTCCTATAACTTCTCCTTTGAATTTCATAGGAACTATAAGCATCGGGTGAATTTTATTACGTATTACGGCCGAACGCGTCAGCCTGGGATCGCTTGATGCGTCCTGCACAAGCATGACCTCGCCCGTGGCTGCGACCTCGCCGTTGAATCCCTCCCCTATCTTTACATGATCGAGCTCCGCTGCGCTCTCGGATGAAATCCCTTCATAGGCGGTAAGTATCATGTCGTTCTGTCTCGGTTCGATGGTATAGACCAGGATGACTTCGACTTCCATGACCTCACCCACCATCTCAACAGCAGTTTCAATGACCTTGGCAGGTTCGAGGTACTGGCTAAGGGCGTTGGAGATGGTATTTAATGTCGCCAGCCTCCTGGCGTTGGCACGGGCCTCGCGTATCCTGGCCTGCAGTTGCTCCTGCGTATTCTCCAGCGCCGTAACCGCTTTCTTGTAACGTTTATCGTCGTTCTCCTTAATACGTATCCAGTAGACAAAGACCAGGCCGGCTATGGTAACCAGCGCTACTTCGAGCAGCGCGTCGCTACGGTTGGTCGAAAAAAACAGCGCCTGCGGCAGCATCACCGCCAGCGAGGCGCCAATGACAATGAGCGTAGGCAGTATTCCGAAAACGAAAGCTGTATAAAGAACAATCAGAAGAAACAGGTTTCGCTCGATTGTATGGCGGCTCAGGTTAAAAAGATAGAAGTCCGACCGTAAGCCGCCCGGCCAGATGACATCACGGTACAGAAATAATGTTATTGCACCGAACAATGCGAGAATAATCCAGAAATGGTAGCTCGACCAGATTTTATGCGGAAATCTCATGTCATATAGGCCTCTGTGAGGCTATTGCGTGAACCGAATAGAGCCTTAAGGCAGCTCCTCCAGGGTGAGCCATCCCTTTTTTAATCCGTATACTATTGCTTCAGAGCGCGAACCCACCCCCAGTTTGTTAAAGATACTGCGCAGGTGAGTTTGAACCGTCCTCACGCTCAAAGTTAGACTGTCGGCTATCTCCATATTGCTCATGCCTTTAGCCGCCAGTCTCAATACCTCCATTTCTCTGTCGCTCAACACTTCACCGGGCGTCTGTACGGTCTGTTCCTCGATCGGCGAGCGAAGCCGGTTAAGTACTTTTTTCATAATTCTGGGATGCAGAACCGGCTCTCCTGTCATCACCTGACGTATAGCAACTATCAATTCCTCACCGCTCGATTCTTTGAGCAGGTAACCGGCCGCACCCGCCTCCAGCAGGGCGAAAACATATTCGTCATCGTCATAGCCGGTCAGTACTAAAATGGCCGTATTCGGATACAATGCTTTAACCTGCTTGGTCGCCTCGATCCCGTTTAACCGCGGCATGGATACATCCATGATGATTATGGCCGGCCTGAGCTTTTTTGCCAGCTCCACCGCCTCAATCCCGTCACTGGCCTCGCCCACGACCTCGAAATCAGCCTGCGATTCCAGCAGGCGCCTGGTCCCTTCCCGGACAACCTTGTGGTCTTCAGCCAGAAGAATCCTTACTTTCTCCATCAATACTTACCTCTTTGAATGTGATTATATACACAATAAATACACTATTCAAGCCTCGGAACTTGCTCCGTCAGCATAAATACTTACGTATTTTAAACGGCCGACAGCGCAGTAATCTGCCGCTTCTTCAATCTCGATTGTCTCTCAAATTTATTACCATGGTAAATATACTGACGATTAAGCGTTGTGACGGATGGAACGAAGCATCGCTTGTATTAGATTGATATACAATAAGGGGTTTTGTGTTTATCACGCACGGTGCGTGCTGAAATAATGATTATGCCTTTAGCTATGACCGAGAAAATAAACCGGATGCCGGCAGCAGGTGCCGCAGAGCAAACAGATTTCTGGACAGGCAAGTCTCCCTGCTGGGAGATGTGCCATTGCCCGGCCATGATCAGGGGGGAATGTCCCGCCACTAAATACCACTTTATGCCCTGCTGGCAAATAGAGGGCACATATTGCAAACTGGATGATTATGGAGAAACCGGCACCGATACAAGTATCTGTCAGGTATGTCGAGTCTATAAAAAATATGGAAATGGTGAGCCTCTCGAATTAAAGCTTTTCGGCCGCGGAATAGACAGCTCGTTGAAGGCGTTGGGAAAGCTGGCTAAGGATTGACTTAATATATGAAAAGTATTAGAATTCCCAGTCGGTTGGGCCATCTGAATTCACAGTCTCATCAGTGGAATAGGGTCGTATGACTTTATTCCACTTTTTTACGGATATATCCTGAGTTAGGAGGTTTTTATGGCAAAGCAAAAGGCAGCCCCAACAACTACCGCGGACACCGGGAGAGGCTTCGCCGGCAGGGCCTTCCAGAGGATCCAGGGCATCATCGATGATACCGGCGGACAGGCGGGTGCGCCGATCCGTGTACTCCAGCAAGCACAGGGTATTATCGGATACCTGCCACCCACCGTGCTGAAGACAATCTCGAGGGATCTTAAGATCCCTTTGAGCGAACTGCACGGTGTCGTCACGTTCTACAGCTTCTTCACCATGCAGCCCAAGGGAAGGCACGTCATACAGGTCTGCCTTGGCACTGCCTGCTATGTAAAGGGAGGCCAACAAATACTCGATCTGCTCAAGAAAGAATACGGGCTTGAACCTGAGGGGATCACCCCGGACGGTAAATTCTCCCTTGAGATCGTTCGCTGCCTCGGTTGCTGCGGCCTCGCACCGGTCATTGCCATCGGCGACGACATCCACCGCAAAGTTAAACCGGGCCAGGTTAAAGACATCCTGGGCATGTATCAGTAGGAGGCAAATGAAGTGCAAAAAATAACCTCATATGATGAATTAATTAAGCTTCAGAAGAAAATTGCACCAACCTTAGAAGTCCGCGAAAACAGGGATTTTTCCGCATTCAAGACGTCTCCGGAAATCTGCATTCAGCAATGTAGAGGTGCCGGTTGTACCGCTGCCGGTGGTGACAAGGTAACCGAAAAATTTGAAGCACTGCTCAAGAAAAAGGGCATGGGCAATAAAGTCACTATCGTCAGGACCGGCTGTCTCGGCCCCTGTGAAATGGGCCCTACGGTCATCGTAAATCCAGGCGATATCCTCTATGTAAGAGTCACACCGGAAGATGTCGAGGAGATCGTAGAAAAACATCTTCTCAAAGGGCAGATCGTAGAAAGATTGGTCTATCACGATCCTGTTACTAACAAAGCCATCCCCGAAAGGCTGAAAATCGGCTTCCTGGCTGAACAGGAGCTTCGTATTCTGCACAATAACGTACTTATCGATCCTTACAATATAGAAGAGTACATCGGGCGCGGCGGTTATGAAGCTTTAGCCAAAGCATTGTTTAAAATGAAGCCAGATGACGTATTGGAGGAGGTAAAGAAAGCCAATATACGCGGTAGGGGTGGTGCAGGCTTCCCCACCGCAACAAAGTGGGGATTTCTCAAGAAATCGCCGGGTACTGTCAAGTATCTTCTTTGCAACGGCGACGAGGGAGATCCCGGCGCTTATATGAACCGTGCGGTGCTGGAAGGCAATCCTCACTCAATTATTGAAGGGATGGCCCTGGGCGCTTATGCGGTTGAAAATGTGAAGGAAGGGTTTGCCTATATACGAGCCGAGTACCCGCTGGCAATTGAAACGCTGGCCGCAGCCATCAAGCAGGCCAGGGAGTACGGATTCCTCGGCAAGAACATCATGGGAACCGATTTCGAGTTTAACCTGGATATCTTCCCCGGCGCAGGCGCCTTTGTCTGCGGAGAAGAAACGGCTCTGATGACCTCGGTTGAAGGCAAACGCGGTATGCCCAAGCAGAGGCCGCCTTTCCCCTCTGATAAAGGCCTTTTCCAGAAACCTTCTGCTCTCAATAATGTTGAGACATGGTCATATATACCCAGGATTATTCGCGAGGGCGCCGACTGGTTCACCAGTGTCGGCACGGAAAAATGTACAGGCACCAAGACCTTCAGTCTCGTAGGCAAGGTTAATAATGTCGGCCTTGTGGAAGTGCCCCTGGGCACCGCTCTGGGCAAAATTGTATTTGACATCGGCGGCGGTATCCCCAAGAGTAAAAAATACAAGGCTACTCAATTAGGAGGCCCGTCGGGCGGCGTTATTCCGATTCAGCACGTTAATGTACCTGTTGAGTATGAATCCGTTACCGCCCTAGGCGCGATCATGGGATCGGGCGGCGTGGTGGTTATGGATGAAGACAACTGCATGGTTGATATTGCCAAGATGTTCCTCGGATTCTGCAGAGATGAATCATGCGGTAAATGCGTTCCCTGCCGTGCCGGTATCCCCAAGGTTTTAGCAATTCTGACCAAGATCACAGATGGAAAAGGTACCATGGAGGATATCGCTACACTCGAAGAGCTTTCCGAGATGATGCAGAATGCATGTCTCTGCGCACTCGGACAGACTGCTCCCAATCCCGCACTTTCAACCCTCAGGCATTTCAGGGAAGAATATGAAGCGCACATCATCGACAAGAAATGTCCGGCTGCCATGTGCCAGGCCCTCTTCAGGGCACCCTGCCAGCATACCTGCCCGGTTGGGCTGGATGTCCCCGGTTACATTTCACTGATCAAGAGCGACAAGCCCGCTGAGGCTTATAAACTGATCATGCAGAGGCTGCCGTTACCGATGTCAGTCGGCCGCGTTTGCCCGCATCCCTGCGAGAGGAAATGCCGCAGGGGACAGGTAGATGAGGCAGTCTCCATCAGGCACCTTAAACGCTACGCTTCCGATTATGCCTGGGAGCACGGCCTTTCCTACACACCGGAGATTAAAGCTTCCAAGTCTGAGAAGGTAGCAGTCATCGGCGCAGGCCCTGCCGGCCTGGCCGCAGCCTGGGACCTGGCTGTAGAAGGTTACAAGGTATCCATCTTCGAAGCTCTGCCGGTAGCCGGCGGTATGCTGGCAGTCGGCATCCCCGAATACAGGCTGCCCAAAGAGATACTCAATAAAGAAATCGATAACATCAAGAAGCTGGGTATCGAGATCAAACTGAATACACCGGTCAAGGACGTAGACGCCCTGTTCAAAGAGGGCTTCAAAGCAGTATTCGTCGGCATCGGCGCCCACAAGGGCGATAAGATGGGCATCCCCGGAGAGGAACTCGAAGGGGTCTATGATGCCATCGACTTTCTCAGGAACATCAACCTGGGCAAATTCATTAACATGGGCAAGAAGGTCGCAATAGTAGGCGGAGGCAACTCCGCCATCGACGCGGCCAGGGTCGCCATCCGCAAAGGCGCCGAAGAGGTGCATATCGTCTACCGCAGGGAAAAGGCCGATATGCCTGCAGAGGAAGAAGAGATCGCAGCCGCTGAGGAAGAGGGAATTAAACTCCATGTCCTCACCGCCCCGGTCAAGGTCATCGGTAAGGCAGGCAAGGTTGCTGCAATCGAATGTCAGAAGATGGCGCTGGGCGATTTCGACAAGAGCGGCAGGCGCTCTCCCAAACCTATCGCCGGCTCAGAGTACACTATCGAAGTCGATATGCTGATCGAGGCCATCGGCCAGAGGCCGGACACGGAATCGATCAAGTTGGGCAACGTAAAGACCGCCAAGGGCGGCGTTCTGGTAGCCGATAAGAGAACACTGGCCACTGACCAGAAGGGTGTATTTGTCGGCGGCGACGCTTTCACCGGCCCGTGGACCGTTATCGAGGCCATAGCTTCGGGCCAGAGGGCAGCATCATCGATTAAACGATTCCTTACGGGCCATGATCTTGGTCCGAGAGTCGACCGTCAGGATGCCGAGACTTTCAAGTATTCCGATGTGCCCCCGACCGATGCCGAGACCGCAGAACATGCCAGGGTCGGCATGGCCGAGATCAGGCTGGCAGACCGCAAGTCTTCCATGAAAGAGGTAGTCCTGAACTACTCTGCCAAGGAAGCTAAAGAAGAATGCAGTAGATGCCTGAGATGCGATATTGGATAGGAGAAAAGGCAAATGAGTGAAATTACTTTAACGATAAACGGTAAACAATGTAAAGGCACGCAGGGCGACACCGTCCTGGAGGTCTGCCTGGCCAATGGGATTGAGGTCCCAACACTGTGCCACTATAAAGGGCTGTTAGATATTGCCGCCTGCAGAATGTGCCTGGTTGAAGTTGAAAAAGAAAGGAAACCTGTACCTGCCTGCGCTTATCCTGCACGTGACGGTATTGTGGTAACAACAAACAGTGAGAAGATCGAGAAATACCGCAGACTGGTGTTGGAACTACTGTTTACAGAGCGCAACCACCTGTGCGCGTACTGCGTGGCCAGCGGTGACTGCGAATTACAGAGCCTGGCCTACAGATATCAGATGGACAATGCGCGCTACCAGTACGCCTGGCCCAACCAGACTACAGACTCATCCCATCCCAATATCGTAATGGATCACAACCGCTGCATTCTTTGCGGAAGGTGCATCCGCACCTGTGACGAGATAACCGGCGCGCACGTGCTGGATTTCGGCAAACGCGGCTGGAAGACTAACGTCTGCGCAGACATCAACCAGCCGCTGGGCGAATCATCATGTATCTCCTGCGGCGGCTGCTTTCAGGCATGCCCGACCGGCGCCATCTTCTCCAAGATCAGCGCCTACAGAGGCAAACCCTCCGAATGTACTTCAGTCGAATCAACCTGCGCCATATGCGGTATAGGCTGCGATATCCACGGCCTGGTTAAAAATAACCGCGTAGTCCGGATCGACAGCCCGGATATGACCAAGCCCCGCGGTCTCCTCTGTGAGATTGGCAGGTTCGAGCCGCTCTATGAGGCAGCCGACAGGATCACTACTCCGTTAAAACGCAATAACAAGGGACAGCTTGTCAACTGCTCTTATGAGGAAGCGTTCGAAGCCATCGCCAAGAAGTTTGGAACATCCGATGGAATCGCCGGGCTGGCTTCCGGCAAGGCTAGCACTGAAGCGTTAAAGGCCTTCGCAGACCTGATGGAAAAGCTCGGCAGCAAACTGGTGGACACTCTGGACGGCGATGACTGCCGGACCATCACACAGGGTATAGCTAAATTCGACGGCAAGTCCGGGCTGGACATCGAGGCAAAGCTCGAAGACATACTTGCCGCAGACAGCATCGTCGTAATAGGGGCGCATCCCACCAAAACCCACCCGGTTATCGCCTCTTATGTGATGCGTGCGGCAGCCAAGAACAAAGCCAATTTAGTCGTGATCGATCCGCTGCGCAATCCCTTCACTTTCCGCGCTTCGGTCTGGCTGAAGCCGCCTGAGGGTAAAAAAGAGATTATCATTGGCGCTTTAGGCAAATCTATAGTGGACCATCTGCCCGCCAAGACAGCCACAGCCAGTAATAAATACGCAGCTACGTTCAAGGATATCGATGTCAAGAAGGCCGGCAAAGACCTGGGCATAGACGTGCATGACATAGTCAAAGCCGGAGAGGTTTTAGCAGGATCGAAAAACGGCGTTATCATCTATGGTAGCGGCATCCTTCAGTATAAAGATGCCGAGCTGGTCGCAACAATACTGAATCTTGCTGCGCTGATAGGCGATAAACCGAGGGTCATCTCTCTGAAGCGATATGGCAACAGCCGCGGCGCATGGGACCTGGGTCTGGTCAATGCCAAGGGTTCCGTAGCCGCAGACCTGGCCAAGTGCAAGGCCAGCTCCCTTTATACGCTGCTGGCCGACGACCTGACAAACTCTCAGGAACTGGCCGATAGCATGAAAGGAGTCGAGTTCGCTGTAGTTCAGGCCAGCTACCGCTCACCCGTTACGGAGAAAGCGGATGTTGTTCTTCCATCACTACTCTGGACTGAAAGCAAAGGCAACTATACATCCATTGACGGCATCAGCAAGAAGACCGTACCCATGGTCAAAGCAAATGCTGCAATCAAGGCGGATGCCGATACCCTCAAGGAAGTTGCCAAACACCTGAAAAAATAAACGCCCGTAAGGAGTGAACAGATGGCAAAAGTTAAAGTAGCGACGGTCTGGCTGGAATCATGTGCAGGTTGTCACATGTCATTCCTCGACGTAGATGAATTCATAATCGATTTATCGAAGCTGGTCGAGTTTCGCAGGAGTCCCATCACCGATATTAAAGGCTTCGACGATGTAACCGTGGGTATAGTTGAAGGCTCCGTCGGCAACGAAGAGGAAAAAGAGGTCATCGAGGAATTGCGCCATCATTGCAAGATCCTTATGGCGCTGGGTGATTGCGCCTGTTTCGGCGGAGTTTGCGCCATGCGCAATACCCTCGACAAGGAGGCCGTCCTTAAACGTGCTTACATAGATACTCCCAGCACATACAAGGGCAAGATCCCGGTAGCGCCCGGGGTCCCGGAATTACTGGATAAGGTATATCCGGCCAACCAGATAGTTAAAGTGGATTGCTACGTGCCCGGCTGTCCGCCGGAGCCGGAGGCCATCAAATATGGCCTTACAGAGCTGCTGGCCGGCAGGATCCCGGTCGTTCCCAGCAATATAATGCGCTTTGATTAAAGAGGTGAAATATGGCAAGTAAAACGATTGAAATCAATCCCATTACAAGGGTCGAGGGGCACGGCAAGGTCACCATTCAGTTGGACGATGCAGGGAATGCCGTATCAGCCAGGTTCCATGACACGCAATTCCGCGGCTTTGAGAAATTCTGTGAAGGACAGGTCTTTCAGGAGATGCCTAACCTGACACCCAGGATATGCGGCATCTGCCCGGTCAGCCACCAGCTTGCTTCCGCTAAAGCCTGCGATGCCATACTGGGAGTAGAATTGACACGGCCTGCAAAGCTGCTGAGGGAACTGCTTCACATGGGCCAGTACATCCAGTCGCATGCCCTTCACTTCTTCCACCTGGCCAGCCCTGATTTTCTGCTCGGCTTCGACTCCGATCCAGCCACCAGGAATGTTATAGGGCTCATCGAGGTTGACCCTGCTCTGGCGACGGAGGCTGTCAAGCTGCGCAGCCTGGGTCAGACCATCATCAAAAAGCTCGGCGGCAAGAAGGTACACATGAATGCAGCCCTGCCCGGAGGTATGACCACGGCACTATCCGCCGAGGACAGGGATTATTTCCTCAAGCAGATCGACTGGGCGCTCGCCGATGCACAGCTCGCCGTTAAAATCCTCAAGGAGTATGTAGCCGCCAACGAAAGCATGGTTAACAGCTTCGCCAAGTTCCCGTCGGCTTATCTGGGCGTGGTGGATAAGGATAACAACCTTGCCTTATACGACGGCAACCTGAGGCTGGTCGATTCCAAGGGAGTCGTACTCGAGGACCAGTTTAACCCTTCCAAATACCTCGATATCATCGCCGAGTATGTGGAAGACTGGTCATATATGAAATTCCCATTCTATAAGAGCCTTGGTTACCCGGGCGGGATTTACCGTGCCGGGCCGCTTGGCCGCCTCAATGCCTGTAAGGGCATCACAACTCCGCTGGCCAATGAGGAATTTAAACTATATAAGAAGCTTAGCCCCAACGGCCTGGTCGAAGGATCGATGTTCTTCCATTACGCCCGGCTGATCGAGCTTATTTACGCCATTGAGAAAACACGGGAGTTACTTGAGGACAAAGACATAACGTCCACCGACCTGCAGGTTACATCCAATAAATATAACGAGCAGGGTGTCGGCGTGGTCGAAGCCCCCAGGGGCACGCTCATTCACCATTACTGGGTGGACGAGACCGGTAAGATTACCGGAGTTAATTTGATCGTGGCTACCGGCAACAATAACGCTGCCATGAATCGCTCGGTATATGAAGTTGCCAAGGACTACATTAAGAACGGCAAGGTAACCGAGGGTATATTGAACAGGGTCGAAGCTGCAATCCGCTGCTATGACCCCTGCCTGTCATGTTCCACTCACGCCCTCGGACAGATGCCACTGCATATCCAGCTCAGAGCGCCGGACGGCCAGATAATCGACCATATATACAGCTAATCAATAAAAGCGATCATTTGAGGGCGGGTTACAATTTGTAACCCGCCCTTTGTTTTGATATCTTTTGGAACATGGCATGCACTTTTATCATTGACGGAAAAGAGATCAGAGCAGCGCGCGGAGCAAACCTGTTGTGGACAGCTCTGGATAACGGTTTCTATATCCCCAACCTGTGTGCAACTCACGGTCTGAGCAGATCACCTGCCTCGTGTCGCCTCTGTTTTATAGAGATCGCAGGCCGGTCCGGCGGCCCGGTTACAGCCTGCACCGAAAAGATCTACGATGGTTTATCTGTTACGCTTGACAGTCCAAGTATAAGACGAATGCGCCAGGCATCCTTCAACCTGTTACTGAGCAACCATGCGCTGGACTGCGCAAAATGCGCAAAGAATAAAAAATGCGAACTGCAGAACATCGCAGCCCACGAGCATTTCAAACTCAATGACCGGCGTTTCAACAGAATTCCGCTTGAATATCCCATCGACTCCAGCCACCCGCTGATCATATTCGACCGCAACAAATGCGTCCTCTGCGGGAAATGTATCCTGGCCTGCAATGAAAGCGGGACTTCTGTGCTGGACTTTGCCTATCGCGGCTTGAAGACGATCGTTTCCACGTTTGCTCAGATGCCCCTGGCCGATACTGACTGTAACTCCTGCCTGGCCTGTGCTGCAGCATGCCCCGTCGGGTCTATCTACCTGCGATCACTCCTCCCAGGCGTCCCTGCCGATTAGCGGAACGAAGCGGCACCCACCCAATCTCTCGGTCCTGATCCCCGATTTCAGTTTTGTCACCCTGAGCAGTTCCTGCTCCAGTCTTGAACCGACCGGGATAATTATCCTTCCCCCCTCGCATAGCTGGTCTATCAGAGTCTGGTGCACCGAAGGGGCTGCGGCAGCCACCAGGATTCCATCATAGGGCGCATGCTTTGCACATCCCAGTTGATCGCCGGCAATCTCAACCTGAACATTCTTATAGCCCAGTTCCGATAATATCCTGGCTGCAGTCTCTGCAAGCTCGGGTATTCTCTCAACGCTGTAGACACAATAGGCGAGCTCAGCCAGCACTGCAGCCTGATATCCGCTGCCGGTGCCGATCTCCAGCACCTTTTCCCGGCCTTTCAATCCCAGAGCTTCCGTCATAAGCGCAACGATATACGGTTGTGAGATGGTCTGACCACAGCCGATGCTAAGAGGCCTGTCGTCATACGCCGACGATAACAGCTCCAAGGGTATGAACCGCTCGCGAGGCACCCTGGACATAGCCAGAAGTGTACGTTTATCTTTGATATCGTGAGATATCGAATCAATCAGGATCCGCCGGGCCCTTTCCAAGTCCACAGCCGTAAAAAATCCTACGATTTTAAGGCAGGTATAAATGTCATAATTATCAACGCCAAGATCAAAGTCCCGGCGATGATAGCGATACGTATTAGATCGGATCTCACATAGTTGTAATTCTGTGGTTGTAAAGCCGTAGCCACAGCGCTTACCTGTGGCTTGGAGCGGGCAGGTTGCGCGTTCTGCTGCGCCGGCCTGGCATCCGATCGTGATGCCTCGGGTGCTCTGCTCCTGGACCTGTTTTTACGTGATTTCTTAGACATTACATTCTCCTGATTATGACTGCGCTGAAAGGGCTACACCTGTTTATAGGCCCGCGTTGTAGAGATGTGAGCATGCCCCAGCACTTCCTGTACAGAGTGTATATCCGCACCGCTGTTAAGCCTGTGCACAGCATAACTGTGCCTGATAGTCCTGGGCGTGACTTTGGCAGTAATCCCAGCGGCTGTTGCGTATCCCTGTACGATTTGCCAGAATCCCTGCCTGGTAAGCCTTTCGCCCCTCTGATTCAGGAAGAGGGCTCTCTCTTTATCACTAATCAGCAACTTGATGCGCACCGAGTCTATGTATTCCCGCATCATTCGACCAATACGGCTATCCAGCGGAATCTTCCTTATTTTGCCGCCATGCCCTTTTAAATTAACGCAGTTATGCATCGTGTCGATATCCTCGACATTGAGAGACATCAGTTCGCTGGCCAGCAGTCCGCTGGCATACAGCAGTTCCAGCATAGCCTGGTCTCTGCGGGCATCGATGGAAGGAACCCTCGCAGTCGCAGCCAGCAGACGTTGCATATCATTCACCGACAGGGCTGTGGGTAGAGGTTTATTGACTCTCGGGGCAGTCAGGCTGGGCGCCAGTTCCTTATTAACTTTGCCGCGTTCGGCCATGAATTTTAAAAAGGTCCTGGCCGCTGCAATCTTCCTCGCGATGGTGGAAACTGTATAGCTTTTCTGTTTGAGGCTTTGTATGTAGGATGCCAGGTGATCATCGCTCAACTCGGCGGAATTGTAGCCCGGCTCCTCGTTCTCTTTGACCGAAGCTATATAATCCGATAGCTGGCTCAGATCATTGTGATAAGCATCCAGAGTGTTCCTCGAACACTTTTTCTCTTTAGCTATGTAATTCAGGAATAATCTTATGTCTTCTTCCATAACGGCGACCACTATTTTAACATAAATCGGCGTCCCTGGAACAGGACATCGATTCGATCCTGCCATTCCTTTTGTAAGCCTGTCGTTTCGATGCTAAAATTCTTTCGAAAGTGATTAAACCGCACATTGCATCCTATCTGAAGCTGCTGCCTCACAGGCCCGGCGTCTACACATTCAGAGACGTCAACGGTGCAGTTATATACATAGGTAAAGCATCAAACCTGCGCAACCGGGTAAAAAGCTACTTCAAATATACACCCAATCTATCCGAAAAAACAGCCCGTATGGTACAGCATATCGACAAAATTGAATTTGTAATTACGGAATCGGAAATAGCAGCTCTTGTACTTGAATGTCAGCAGATTAAAAAGCACAGGCCTCCTTATAACATACTGCTCAAGGACGATAAAAGTTTTCCATATATTAAGGTCGATGTCAAAAATGAATGGCCGACCATCAGCATTACCAGGCGGCGTTACAACGACGGCGCCAAATATATCGGCCGTGTACCCAGCGCATGGTCGGCACGCCAGACTTATGATTTCATTAAGAAAGTATTCCCGCTGAGGTCCTGCGATAAGAAGATCAGCGGGAAGGAAATCAGGCCGTGCCTGAAATATCATATCCGCCGCTGTTACGGCCCCTGTATCGGAGCCATCAGCAAGGAGGAGTATCAGGCCGTTGTCCGACAGGTGGTGGCTGTGCTTGAGGGAAAAGAGGAGGTGGTGCTGCGTCACCTCAAGAAAGCTATGGCCGCAGCCTCGCATTCGCTTGAATTCGAGAAAGCAGCAGCCTTACGGAACCAGGCGCAGGCCATTGAAGCGGTAGTCGCCAGCAACAACATCCCCCTTAATATCCGCGGTGAACAGGATGCCATAGCAATTGCCCGTGACAGCGAACTGGCCTGTGTGCGCATTTTCTCTATTCGTAATACACGGCTGGCCGGGGATGAATACTTTATCCTGAATGATGTCAGAGGTGAGCCTGATGCAAGGCTGCTCGAAGGATTCATCAAGCAGTATTATTCGTCCACCGACCATATCCCCGGCCTGATCCTCCTGCAGTCCCCCATCGATGAACGGCTTCTCATAACCGAATGGCTGAAAAGCAAGCGTGGCTCCAGTGTCGAGATGCGCGTGCCGCAGAAGGGGGCCGGCCTTCGCCTCATCAACATGGTGATGGAAAATGCACACCAGCAACTGGAAATCTATAAAAACAGGCGCGCAGCGAGACCCGAGAATCTCAAACTACTGGCCAACCTGAAAGAAATACTTAGTCTTAGCCGCTTCCCGCACAGAATTGAAGCTTATGACATATCAAATATCCAGGGTACCAACGCGGTCGGCAGCATGGTGGTATTCGAAGACGGCGGCCCCAGGCCGTCCAATTACCGGCGTTTCAGAATAAGATCGGTCGCCGTTACCGACGATTACGCCATGATGAGTGAGATGATCAGGCGGCGTTTTAAAGAGCACGTAAAGGATGGCGGCAAATGGGCAAGCTTGCCGGACCTTGTGTTGATCGATGGGGGCAAGGGACATCTTCATGCTGCCATATCTGCTATGCGTGAAGCAGGTACCACGGATATTGCCGTAGCCAGCATAGCCAAAGAGAACGAGGATATATATCTGCCCGGTCTCAGCGAGCCTGTACCCATGGAAAAATCATCGCCCGAATTACATCTGTTGCAGAGGGTACGGGACGAAGCGCACAGGTTTGCCATTACATATCACAAGAGCGTCCGTGCAAAGGCTGCCAGGGAATCTGCCCTGGACAGTGTTTCCGGCATAGGCCCGGCCCGTAAAAAGGCGCTCATTAAGAGATTCGGCTCGGTACGCAAAATAAGAGAGGCCCGTATAGAAGAGCTTACAGCAGTTGAAGGTATAACGCCGGGACTGGCGCAAAGGATACTCGAATCGCTTTAATTGCGGCCACCGTCATACGACTTTATCCAGGTCCAGCAGCATGCCGTCTCTGGCGGCGATCACCCTGACACCGGTGGCATCGCTAACCCGATGTTCGATATCCCATGGCTTTTCACGCCACATGGTCAGCCCGAAGTGCGTGAGCACGGCCGTCCTTGGTTTGATCTCCTTGATAATCGTCTCCGCCTCCGGCAAAGACAGGTGGTCGACCGGCAGCCTCCTCTCGTAGCTTAACACATTGATGATCACCAGTTCGGTCATATAATAGCTGGCCAGCGAATCGAAAATCCTCGTGTCTGTTATCCAGGAAAATCTGTGGCGCGGCGTCTCGAAAACGAACCCATATGTCTCAACCTGGTGTATATGTTTCACCGGCGTGTTGAAAACCACATCGCCTTCGATCTGGTCTTTCCCTTCCTCTAACAACTCCACTTTACCGGGATAAGCCCTGACGTAGGGAAGTATCACGGCACCATTTTCAAAAGCATCAGCCGGCGCGTACAGCGATCCACGCTTTTTCCAACCGCCATCGGTCATAGCTTCAATCATTACATTTATGTCAACTGAGTGATCGAGGTGCTTGTGTGAGAGGATAATGGCATCGAGCATGGGCGGCTCACAGCCGTATTTGATGGCGTAAACCAGCGAGCCCGGGCCCGGATCCATCAATATCTGGGTACCTCCCAGATTCATCCATGCGCCACCGGTGGCTAATAGCTGTTTGGCAACGGTAAACCTGGCGCCCCCCGTTCCCAGAAATAGAATTGTGTCACACAGGTTTGCCATGGCGATCATTATATCAGCTTGCCCTGCTTATACTGAAGGAAGTGTTTCTGTTAAAATGCGTCCTGAATGGACATCTGGAGGCTGCCGTGAGAAAAGCGGAAGAACAGATAGCCGTGCTGGTCAGGGCATATCACGACAGGGCCGGCAAATATCTGACCATCGGTACGGTGGAATCGGCCACCGGTGGACGGGTAGCCGACAAAATCACCAATGTGGCAGGCAGTTCCGACTATTACAAAGGATCGATTGTCTCATACGGTAACGACCTCAAAGTTAATGCTGCCGGTGTAAAACCCGATACCCTTAAGCTTCACGGAGCGGTCAGTCCTGAGACAGCCGGGGAGATGGCGGAAGGCGGGCGCAGGACGCTCGGCGTGGATATATGCCTGTCCACAACGGGCATTGCCGGCCCGGGTGGTGCAACACAGGCGAAACCTGTGGGCCTCTTTTATATGGGCGTGGCAACTCCTGATGAGATATCGGTAGAAAAATTCGTCTTCAAAGGAAACCGTATAGAGATCAAACGCAGCGCCGCCAGGAAGGCACTGGAACTAATGGAAAACCGGCTCCATGATTATCTCAATCGCCTATCCTCTATTCCACTGGAAGAGAAACACGTTGTCACCTGTTTCCTTGAGCAGCGAAAACTGATACTGATATTGAGGCGAAGCAACAAGGTGGGCACGTACCAGAGGACATGGGCGGGTGTCAGCGGCTACATCGAGACCGATCCGCTGGACCAGGCCTATACAGAGATCAGGGAGGAGACCGGGCTTTTCAAGAACAATATCAGGCTGGTCAAAGAGGGGAAAACGATTGAAGTGGTGGATGAGAAGCTTCATCGAAAATGGATTGTTCATCCTTTCCTCTTCCACGTGCTGGATCCAGATAAAATCCTGATCGATTGGGAACATACCGAGTGCAAGTGGATTAAGCCGGGTGACCTTTCGGCGTATACCACTGTCCCCGGCCTTGACAGGGCACTGCGCAATGTTATGCGCCGATAATCAGCGGCGTCATATCTGGTATAATCAGTCATAAAGTCACTTCATATATGTTAGCCAGAATTCATACTGCAGCGATGGTTGGACTCGATGCACGCATGGTCGAGGTGGAGGTAGATATATCGCCCGGCTTACCCGGCACACTGATCGTAGGATTGCCCGATGCCGCCGTCAAGGAAGCCAGGGATCGCGTGCGCGCCGCCGTGCGCAACTCCGGCTGCAGCTTCCCTATGAAAAGGATAACAGTCAACCTCGCGCCGGCCGACTTAAAAAAGATTGGCCCAACCTACGACCTGCCCATCGCCATCGGCATACTGGTCAGCTCCGGTCAGATCAACATCGATTGCTCAAACACACTCTTCCTGGGTGAACTGTCCCTGGACGGCAGCGTGCGTCATCTCAACGGCATCCTGCCCATGGTAGCCATGGCCGCGGAAAGGGGCATCCACAGCGTTTTTGTGCCAGCAGAAGACGCGGGGGAAGCAGGATTGATTAAAGATATCACAGTTTACCCGGTTGTTGCGCTCGGGCAGCTCGTAAGCCATTTCCAGGGCGAACAGGATATCCAGCCGTACTCAAGCAAGACGAACTGGGAGGATTCATACCAGGCGGGCCAGCAGGACGATATATCACAGGTTAAGGGCCATGAGCACGCCAAGAGGGCGCTGGAGGTCGCCGCAGCCGGCGGCCACAACGTGCTAATGGTAGGGCCTCCGGGAAGTGGAAAAACCATGCTGGCGCGTGCCCTGGCCAATATACTGCCGGCCCTTACTCTTACTGAAGCGATCGAAGTGACCAAGATATACAGCGTCAGCGGCCTGACGTCCCGTGACACTCCGCTTGTCTCTCGGCGCCCATTCCGATCACCGCACTATTCAACATCGCACGCAGGTCTGGTGGGAGGTGGCCGCCTTCCGCATCCGGGTGAGATAAGCCTGAGCCATCGCGGAGTCCTTTTCCTGGATGAATTCCCCGAGTTTAACCATATGGCACTTGAATCGCTGCGCCAGCCGCTGGAAGACAGGGTTATCACCATCAGCCGTGCCGAGGGCAGCCTGACCTTTCCGGCCAGCTTCATACTGGTGGCTGCCATGAATCCCTGCCCCTGCGGATACTACGGCGATCCGGTCAGGGAATGCAAATGCTCATCCACAGTAGTCACGCACTATCAGAAAAAAATCAGCGGCCCGCTCATGGACCGCATCGATATTTTCCTGGATATACCCCGCGTAGAGTACGATAAACTTATAGATGACGGCCACTCCGAGACCTCGGAAAGCGTGCGCCGGCGCGTCCAGGCAGCCAGGAGAATCCAGACTGAAAGGTTTACAGGATCCGCTTTAACGGATAATGCCGACATGACCGCCCTGGAGATAAGGCAATTCTGCAAGGTCGATCCCCAGGCTCAGATGCTGCTAAAAACAGCCATGAAACAGATCCATTTCACCGCAAGGGCCTTCCATCGTACGCTTAAACTTGCGCGTACTATAGCGGACCTGGACGGTTCCCAGATAATAAAGACCAACCACGTGGCTGAGGCATTGCAGTACAGGCAGAGAAATATCAATCAATAATCAGGGCAGGCGGAGTCTGAGACTCCGCCTACCCTGTCATATACTGTTTCCGCGATGTTGATGTTTACTTTTTGAGCTGGTTATATTTCTTTACCATGGCAACAATACCGTAATCGGTCAGCAGTACCGTGCGGTTAATGCCGTCCGAGGCCTGGTATTGGTCGAGTGCGGAAGTAAATAGAACCTGGAACTCGGCGAAAAGCCACATCTGCCGGCGCAGCAGCATCACCGCATAAATCGCTTCATCCAGGGGTATATTCTCATAAAATTGTTCCTCAGCGAATTTAGAGAAATAGGCCGTGGCAACGTCGTAGGCATTCTGCTCAAAATACAGTCTTTTTAGATTCTTGTAGAAAGATTCGCCCTGGTTAACCAGCTTGAACTCGCGGACTTTTTTATACGCCGTAGTCTTGGGATTGGACATCAGCGCCTTAGCCCATTGCCTGGCTATCTCCTGGGCATGCTGCTCTGTAAAATTCAGTAACTTGTCGGCATAGGCTATATACATACCGCTCATAGCATCCTCCTTATTAAGTTACCAACGCTGATTTGCCACAATTATCTCTATAGGAGCAAACACAGTATCTTCTCTATTCCCACCCCCTTAATTAATATTTACTCAATTAAATTATAGGTATGTGATTTACAAATAACAAGAGACCGGAGTCACTTTCTGCGGGATAATTCGAAAACCACGGGGCTGCCCGGATCGGGGCAGGCCACGGTGCATTTATCAGGATCCTTTTCCCAGGGGAAGTTGCCTTCTGACATTAACACCTGGGCGAAGGGGAATACTGTATAAAAAGCCCAGGCGCACATACCTGCCGGGCATATGTCCGTGACCATAAATTCATCGCCCTGTTTATGGCCGGCCACGCATGTGCCCTTCTGAGAAATTACCTTCGCGGATATCGCCCGTTTCTCATGTTTCGCCATATATGTCTCCTCCTGTCCATCCGCTTCTTCACGAAAAATACCATGATCCCCGTAAAAACGAAAGTTCACCGGCTTGCCTGTAGCGAAACAGGAAGCCGGTGAACTGAACGCGGCTACAACAGATGGACTATTTTACTTCTACTTTTGCGCCGGATTCTTCCAGCTTCTTTTTAATGGAAGCGGCCTCGTCCTTGTTTACGCCTTCTTTGACAGGCTTGGGCGCGCCTTCAACCAGATCCTTTGCTTCCTTCAAACCAAGCGTGGTCACTTCACGCACGGCTTTAATGACGGCGATCTTGTTCTCGCCGATCTCCTTCAGAATTACCGTGAACTCGGTCTGCTCCTCGGAGGCAGCGGCTGCTCCGCCGGATGCGGCCCCACCAGCAGGCCCTGCTGCCATGGCCATAGGCACGGCGGCACTGACCCCAAACTCCTCTTCCAGCGCCTTGACCAGCTCCGAAAGCTCAAGTACGGTCATTCCCTTTATCATCGTTACGATCTCGTCTTTTGTCATCCTGGTATCCTCCTGTTATTCGTTTAATACAGATTCATTATTGATTAGGGCTCATTACCCTGTAATTGCCATATTCAGGCGCTCTCAAGCTGCCTGGCCCTTGCCTGCAATACGCCAACCAGCCCACGCAACGGGGAACTCAACACAAAATGAAGTGTATAGACCGGTGATTTCAGCTTGCCCAGCAACTGGCTGATCAACACCTCCTTTGAAGGAATCGCAGCCAGACTGATCACGTCAGCGGGTGTAAGCACCTTATCGCCCAGCACACCACCTTTGACTTTCAGTACGGAGTTGGCCGACTTGATGTGCTCGATCAGAATTTTCGCCGGCTTTACCGCATCGTCATAGCTAAGTGCTATAGCCATGGGCCCGGTCAGGAACTCGTCCAGGCCTTTCATTCCTGCTTTCTCAGCAGCAAAACGCATAAGTGTATTTTTGACTACTTTATACTCAACTCCCTGTTGATGCATTTGCCTGCGCAGCTGTACCATTTCTTTTGCGGTCAGGCCGCGATAATCCGTGGCGACTGCAACCACACATTTACCGAGGCTGCCAGCCAGCTCATTGATGACTGCCTCTTTCTGTTTTCGTATCATATCAATGCTCCTATAAAAAACTATCCTCGTGCCGTTGCACGAGGACAATGCAGGAAGTGAAATGCTTCCCGTTCATTAACCTCGGCGGGCTTTTAATTAAGCCTTGCGGCGCCCGCTATCAACGGCCGATCTTATTCTTTTATTTATTATGCGCTTACAGCCAGATCCGTTATGGACTTGATATCAAGCCTGATACCCGGTCCCATCGTTGTCGAAACGGATGCTGTCTTTATGTACTGCCCTTTTGCGCCGCTCGGCCTGGCGCGTGTTATGGCTTCGATAACCGACATGAGGTTCTCGTAAAGCTTCTCCTCATCAAAGCTTTTCTTGCCGATTGGAACGTGTATAATAGCGGTCCTGTCGAGCCTGAACTCCACGCGCCCTTTGCGCACCTCATTGATCGCCCTGGGCAAATCAGCGGGCGCAACGACTGTGCCGGCTTTGGGATTAGGCATTAACCCGCGTCTGCCGAGTATTTTACCCAGCTTGCTTACTTTGCCCATCATATCCGGAGTAGCTATGCTCACATCGAAATCAATCCAGCCGTCCTCGATCTTTTTCACCAGGTCATCTGCGCCCACATGCTCGGCCCCTGCCTCTGTGGCTAACCTGGCACCTTCTCCCTGCGCAAATACTACGACCCTGACCTGCTTGCCCAGGCCGTTGGGTAAAAGCGCTGTGCCTCGCACCTGCTGGTCGGCTGCTCTGGGATCGACACCCATCCTGAGGTGAAGCTCAACCGTCTCGTCGAACTTGGCATAGCCCGACTTCTTAGCGATGGCAACGGCCTCCCTGGGATCATAGGTCTTATTGCTTGCAACCAGTTTGGCTGCTTCTCTGTAATTTTTACCTCTGGTAGCCATGTAATTACTCCACTTTTATGCCCATACTCCGGGCGGTTCCCTCAATAATACGAGCTGCCCCGTCCAGGTCCAGTGCATTCAGATCCTTCTGCTTGACCTTGGCTATCTCGTTGATCTTTGCTTTCGATATCGTGCCTGCTAACTGCGTCGGCGTGGCCCCACTGCCTTTCTCAATGCTCAGTGCCTTTTTTAAAAGGTCCGAGGCTGGAGGTGTTTTAGTAATGAAGGTGAAAGACCTATCCTCAAAGACCGTGATCTCGACCGGCACGATAGAGCCCTCAAACGATTTGGTGCGGTCGTTGTAGTCTTTGCAGAAACCCATGATATTGACGCCGTGCTGTCCCAGAGCAGGTCCGACCGGCGGCGCAGGCGTCGCCTTGCCAGCCTGTATCTGTAATTTGACTATTGCTTTAACTTTCTTGGCCATTTTATAGTTTCTCCACTTGCAGGAAGTCCAGTTCTACTGAAGTCTCTCGTCCGAATAGGGTCAGCATCACTTTTACTTTGCCTTTGCTCATATTTATTTCGTCGACGGTGCCGATGAAATCCGTGAAAGGACCGTCGACCACCCGGACGTTCTCTCCTTTTTTAAACCTGATCTTGACCTGTGCTACGCCTTCCTCTTTCTGTTTGAGGATCCGGTTGGCCTCGTTTTCTTGCAGCGGTGTGGCTTCCTTTCCATCACCTACAAAGCCTGTGACTCCCGGCGTTTCCCTGACTACCTTCCAGCTCTCATGGTCCATCGCCATGCGGACCAGCAGGTAACCCGGGAACATTTTTTTCTCAACGGTCCTGCGTTGCCCGGATCTGATTTCGATTTCGTTCTCTTTAGGTATCTCTACATTGAGGATTTTGTTGCCGGCGTCCATTGATTTTATACGCTGCAACAGCTTATTTTTTACCTTCTCCTCATGGCCGACGTAGGTGTGTATGATATACCACCTGGCACTGGCGTCAACAGTCACGCTACTTGCCACCTAGTAATACTTTTGCCACGAGCTCTGAAAAACCGTAGTCAACTGCACCCAATATAACGCCCATGACAATACACAGGCCCAGAACGATCAAGGTCAGGCGAATGGTCTCCTGCCGGGTGGGCCATACCACTTTCCTCAGCTCTCCGATTATATCGGAGAAAAAGGCAAACCGGCGTTTCTTGGGCTGAGACGGCTGAACCTGAGGTTTCTTGGCCTTTGCCAGCGCCTGACTTTTATTGTCCTGAACTGCTTGGTCTCGCGTTTTGGTAGGTTGTATAACCTTTACCTGCTCTTTATTGGCCACCTTGTTACTTGGTCTCCCTGTGTAGCTGATGACTTCGGCAACGGGGACAATACTTTTTCATTTCCAGACGCTGAGAATCATTCTTTTTATTTTTTTCTGAGGTATAGTTCCTCTCCTGACATGCCGTGCATGCCATGTAAACTACGCCTCTTGCATCGCCTTTTTTTGCCATTTCCTATCCCAGTATCTTGGTGATCACACCTGACGCAACCGTCTTGCCGCCCTCGCGGATGGCAAAGTGCATGCCCTGCTCAAGTGCAACAGGGTAAATCAGCTTGATATTCATTTTAATACTATCGCCGGGCATTACCATTTCCACACCCTGCGGCAGTTCAGTCTGGCCGGTAACGTCCAATGTTCTGATAAAGAATTGTGGTTTGTAACCATTGAAGAAGGGGGTATGCCTGCCGCCCTCTTCCTTGGTCAGAACGTAAACCTCACCCTCGAAATGGGTCTGCGGCTTGATGCTGCCGGGCTTGGCCAGCACCTGACCCCTCTCCACATCCTCACGTTCGATGCCCCTGATAAGGCAGCCGACCGCGTCGCCCGCTTCGCCGGTCTCAAGCTGTTTGTGGAACATCTCGACACCGGTCACCACGGTCTTCTTGGTTTCCTTTATGCCGACGATTTCAACTTCATCACCGATCTTAATCACGCCGCGCTCAATCCTGCCGGTGACTACAGTGCCGCGGCCTTTAATGCCGAACACGTCTTCAATGGGCATTAGAAACGGTTTGTCCACGGCGCGGGCTGGCTGGGGAATATAATCGTCAACAGCGTCCATAAGTTTCATTATGCCGCTGCACCACTTGCAGTCAGGCTTTCCGCAGCCGCATTCCAACGCCTTGAGAGCGCTGACGCGGACGATGGGGATCTTGTCTCCGGGGAAATTGTACTTGGTCAGGAGGTCTCTAAGTTCCATCTCGACCAGCTCGAGAAGCTCCTCGTCTTCCATGGCATCTACCTTGTTAAGAGCCACAACCATGGCCGGCACTTCCACCTGCCTGGCTAAGAGGATATGCTCCCTGGTCTGGGGCATGGGGCCGTCCGGAGCGCTTACAACCAGTATGGCGCCGTCCATCTGGGCCGCGCCGGTGATCATATTCTTAATATAGTCGGCATGGCCAGGGCAGTCCACATGAGCGTAATGCCTTTTCTTGGTTTCATATTCGATATGAGCGATAGCAATGGTAACGCCCCTGGCCTTTTCCTCCGGCGCATTGTCGATGCTGTCAAATGACCTGAACGACGTATCACCGATGCCCTGTTTAGATAAGACTAACGTAATGGCGGCGGTCAACGTGGTCTTGCCGTGATCGACGTGACCTATTGTGCCCACATTCAAATGCGGCTTTTTGCGCTCAAATACTTTCTTTGCCATATGGTTTAACCTCCTTCATTTCTGAGCCCACAATCAGATTCGAACTGATGACCCCGTTCTTACCAAGAACGTGCTCTACCAACTGAGCTATGTGGGCAAATTGCCTAATATTATATATCACATCACGAAGATGCAACTACAAATTATACAATAAAATATTTTAAATTCACAAAATTTAAAAAATTACTGGTGGAGGGAGTAGGATTCGAACCTACGTAGCCCTTAGGGCGGCAGATTTACAGTCTGCTCCGATTGGCCGCTCCGGCATCCCTCCATACCGGTCATCAGATCTTAAGC